>ULYE01025668.1_pt1 | contig 19679 bp, 14 predicted proteins | sample 1961921 | NCBI WGS metagenome assembly ULYE01 (sample SAMEA4835856, study PRJEB28245) | human gut metagenome | biome: gut microbiome; material: fecal sample | place: Denmark | collected 2008 | reverse complement strand
TATTTTTTGATAGTGTATCTACTAGCATCGCGGATACGCTTACATACATCTAACACTGATGTATCACAGGAGGAGCTACAAGTAAAATTTACGTCCATTACACGAACCTTAAATTATACGTTCATTACACGAACAACAGAATGCTTCCCCCAATCCTGTGAGACTTTAGTGTTAGATGTATGATAGGTGGCGCCCGTTCCCCGTCACCTAACACTCCCGTATATCATTGTCTATCAATTCTCTATGGCGATTTAATGCCTAAAAAGTGACAGGATGAGAGGTTGAAAAGAAAAAAACTTATACAAGTAGCTGCAACTAATGCCTTCCTTGATTCGTCACTAAGGCTTAGTTAGCCTGTCACTAAGGCTTCCTTGGTCGGTCATTAAGGCTTCCTTGGTCGGTCATTAAGCCTTAGTTGGCTTGTCACTAAGCCTTAGTTGGACCACCTTCTGCCTTCCCCATTCCACCGCAAGGCACAGCGCGAATATGCCGACAACGACGGCGAGGCTATATGGCAGGAGCCAGTAGCTGTTGATGTGGTTAAGGGGCTGCACGATGGTGTCCCACAGGAGGGGGCGTATGTATTTGTTGTCGTGTATCAAGTATACAGCCAAGATGTAGGGGCTGGCGGCTACGGAGAAGCGCGACACGCAGGCTGGGATGCTGTATTGGTGGCTTACGAAGGCTATGAAGACGCTGATAGAGGCGAACAGCGGCAGGCTGTTGTTGGCCAATCCCTTGAGGTGCATGGGGGTGCCGTAGTCTATGAGATGGTAGGTCTGGCCGAAGTAGCTGTACAGCGTCAACAGCAGGAATGTGAGGAGGTACAGGGAGAGGTAGGCTATGTGGTCGTTGCGGAACCTGGGCAGCGGGTATCGTCTCAAGTATCCGCCTACACAGAACATCGATATGGCTAACATCAAGGACATGCTGCCGCTGAAGATGCCGCCGTAGCCTATGCTGCCTTCGGCAAAGTTGAGCAGCAGCAACACTGCCAGCAGTCCGTGATACTCCTTCTTGCAGAGCGTGTCGAGTGCCTTCGACACAAAGGGCGACAGCAGCACCACTACTATATATGTGGACATAAACCAGTATTGGCGGCTGTGTATGGGCGTTAGCTGCTCGAGCGTCTGCGACAGGGAGAAGTGCTGTATGCCCGCAACGCATAGCAGGGCGTATATGGACAGGGTGTAGAACACGATGGTCTTCCACTGCTTGAACGACTTGCTTACGGCATACGACAGGGGGCGCGGCTTGACGAGGAAGTAGCCGGTTATCATAAAGTAGATGTTGGTGGCTATGCCGCAGGCAAGTCCTAAGAATTGCAGCCATACAAAGTTGAATTGTCCTGCCGTGCTGTCGGCAAAGGGCACGGGCGTAGTCTGCGGTCCTGCCACGTGCTGTATGCCGTGGTATATTAGGTGTCCGCATATTATCATCAGCATAGCTACGAGTCTCAGCAGGTCTATCTGTGCGTTTCTTGCTTTCATATATTGATGTGTTATAAATGTGTGGCGACTGCAAAGTTAAACATAATAATCAAAAAGTCTGTGATTTACAATTAATTTTCGCTAAAACGCTTGCGGTGTCGTATAAAAGTTGTATCTTTACCCCGTGAAAACTAACCACTGAAAATCCGTTGACCTATGGAACTAAAACAAGCTACAGCCGGAACAATGGAGTCTGGCGACATTATGATTCAGATTGCCCCTGCAGACCATGAGGGGCTTGACATCCAATTACAAAGTTCGGTGGCCTTCCAGTTTGGCGACCAAATACGCGAAGTGATACGCGAAACCCTTACAGGGCTCGGCATCACCAAGGCTGACGTGCATGCTACAGACAAGGGCGCACTCGACTGCACCATACGCGCACGCACTACAGCGGCTGCTGTGAGAGCTACAGGTAAGGACGTTTGGAAGGACTAACGCTTCTCAGCTTGCTTTGACGACGTAAACGTAAAGCTTGTATTTTTAACTAAAAATCCTACAACAGATGAAACGATTAAGAAGAACAATGATGTTCGTGCCGGGCAACAATCCTGGTATGATGCAGGACGCTTATATATATAGCCCCGACTCTATCATGCTCGACCTCGAGGACTCGGTTACCATGGCAGAGAAGGACACGGCACGCCTGCTTGTATACAACGCGCTGAAGTCGATTGACTACGGCAATACAGAAATGGTGGTTCGCATCAACCCACTGTCTACTCCATACGGCAAGAAGGATATCGAGGCTGTTGTCAAGGCTGGTGTACACGTTATACGTATGCCTAAGACAGAGACTGCCGAGGAGGTAGTTGAGGTGGAAGATGAGATTGAGAAGGTGGAGCGCGAGCTTGGCTGCCTTGGCCGCACGCAGATTATGGCTGCCATCGAGAGCACGCTTGGCGTTGTAAACGCTTACGCCATTGCCACTGCCTCAAAGCGTATGATGGGCATAGCCCTTGGCGCCGAGGACTATTGCGCCAACCTCAAGACGCAGCGTTCGCCTGAGGGCATGGAGCTGCTTATGGCTCGTCAAACCATCGTGGTGGCTGCACGCGCTGCCGGCATCGACGCTCTGGACACCGTATACAGCAACCTCAACGATATGGAGACCTTCCGCAAGGAGGTGGAGCTTATACATCAGTTGGGCTTCGACGGCAAGTCGATTATCAATCCGCGACAAATCGAGATTATCAACGAGGTGTTCACGCCTACGCAGAAGGCCATCGACAAGGCGCTTGCCGTGATTGCCGCCATAAAGGAGGCTGAGCGCAAGGGCTCGGGTGTTATTGCAGTGAACGGTAAAATGGTAGACCGCCCAGTGGTTATACGTGCACAGCGCGTCATCGACCTCGCTTTGGCATCGGGCGTAATTAAAGAGGAGGACTTGGTATGAGCACACTGAAAGAAAGACTTGCCATTGCCTCGCAGGTGGCTGAGGCTATGGGAAAGAAGGTATATAATAATGTAGAGCACGACCTTAAGGAGGTTACTCCGCGTATGGAGCTGCAGCAGAAGAGCCCGAAGCTCGTGACGCTTGAGGAGGCTATACGCCGCTCCGGTTTGCGCGACGGCATGACCATCTCCTTCCACCACCACTTCCGTGGCGGCGACAAGGTGGTTAATATGGTTGTGGACAAGCTTGCGGCTATGGGCTTCAAGGACCTGCATCTTGCTGCTTCGAGCTTGCAGGATGTTCATGCTCCGCTTATACAGCATATCAAGAACGGCGTTATCACACAGGTATCTACATCTGGCTTGCGTGGCGAACTGGCCAACGAGATTTCTCATGGGTTGATGGAGAAGCCTGTAATATTCCGTTCGCACGGCAACCGTGGCGCCGCCATTGCTTCCGGCGAGTTGCACATTGATGTGGCTTTCCTTGGCGCTTCGTCGTGCGATACACTTGGCAATGCTTGTGGCTACTCGCGCTCGGAGAACGCAAAGAGCATCTGTGGCTCTTTGGGTTATGCTCTGCCGGACGCACGTTATGCCGACAAGGTGGTTATTCTGACCGACGACCTCGTGCCTTATCCTAATACTCCTAACGCTATATCGGAGCACGATGTCGACTTCGTGGTTGAGGTCGACTCTGTTGGCGATTCTTCTAAGATTGCCTCGGGTGCCATTCGAGACACCAAGAATCCGCGTGATATATTGCTTGCCAAGCAGGCTGCCAAGGTTATCCTTGCCAGCGGCTACTTCCGCCAGGGCTTCTCTATACAGACAGGTACGGGCGGCGCGTCGCTTGCGGCTGTTAAGTATATACGCCAGAGCATGATAGACCAGGGTATTACGGCATCGTTTGCGCTTGGCGGCATAACGGCTCACATGGTTAAGATGCACGAGGAGGGTCTTATCGACCGTCTTATCGACGTGCAATCGTTTGACAAGGTGGCAGCCGAGTCGTTGAAGAACGACCCTACACACAAGGAGGTGGCAGCCTACGAGTATGCCAGCGCCATGGAACAGGGTTCGGCTACGCATTATCTCGACATCGTTATATTGTCGGCACTTGAGGTGGACGTCAACTTCAACGTTAATGTATTGGTTGGCAGCGACGGCATTATCCGTGGCGCCGTTGGCGGTCATCCCGACACAGCCGAAGACTCGGCTCTCAGCATCATCGTATGTCCGTTGCTCCGTGGCAGAATACCTTGCATCGTGAACGAGGTTACCACGCTCATCACTCCGGGCAAGTCGGTAGACGTTGTCGTTACCGAGTATGGCATCGCCGTCAATCCGTCGCGTCCCGAGATAGCCGAGCGTCTGCGTGCTGCAGGCTTGAAGCTTGTAAACCTTGAGGAGCTGCGCGACCGTGCTCTCTCTATCATCGGCACTCCGGCACCATTGCCGTTCGGCGACAAGGTGGTGGGTGTGGTGCTCGGCAGAGACGGCTCGGTACTGGATGTGATAAAGAACATTAGGAATTAGGAACTCAAAATTCAAAACTCAAAATTCATCAAATGGTTACGCTTAACGAACTTCTGGCGAGTCGCGACTCACGCCATGCTATGCAACAGAAGTTGCTGGCTGAACATTCGGGAAAGACACTGGTGTGCCTAACTGTCGTTATGCCAGGAAGCGTGAAGCGTAACCATCAGTCGCTTGTAGTGGCTCATGCCGCTGTGGAGCAGATGATTAGGAGTTACGAATTAGGAGTTAGGAGTGACGAGTTGGAAGTTAAGAGTGACGAATTAGGAGTTAGGTATGGTGGGCGTTTGATAGAGCGCGACCTCGAAACCGGCTACGAAGCCTATCTCATAACCCCCTTGCCATTGCTCGAAGCCAAGCGCATTGCTGTACAGATAGAAGACACTCACCCTCTCGGACGTCTCTTCGATATCGACATCATAGACAAGGATGGTGTGCCGGTTTCAAGAGATAGAGTAGGGAGCCGCCCACGCCGCTGTCTTGTGTGCGACCGCGAAGCAAGATATTGTATGAGGATGAGGTGGCACACGCAAGAAGAAATATGGGAGAGGATAAATGCAATGGTGGATAGTTGGCTAAAGTCCACAAGATAGCAATAGCAAGCAATACACCCCGAAGGGGCATTAGCACCCATGGTGGAGTGTCGGCAATAGCAAGCAATACGCCCCGAAGGGGCATCAGCGCCTAGCCCAGGGCAACGCCCTGGGTATATGAGTAAAAATCAATAATACGCCCTGAAAGGGCAAAAGCGTAAATAATATGCCACAGTCATTATGTAAGACATACATACATCTAATCTTCCACGTCAAAACAACGAGTCCTAAGATTCAAGATGATGATATAGATCGCGTCCACTCATATATAGGACAGCTCGTTAATAATACTGGATGTATAGATATACAAGTCGGTGGTGTGGCAGACCATGTACATATATTGTTTATTCTTTCAAAGGATGTGGCACTATCGTATGTGGTAGAAGAAATAAAGCGTAATAGTAGCCGATGGATTAAATCGTTGTCGCCCAAATATCACATGTTTGCATGGCAGGGTGGGTATGGAGCTTTCTCGGTGAGTCAATCGGTTGTTAGTAAAACCCTACAATATATCAAAGGGCAGCGCGAACATCACAAAAGAGTTTCGTTTGCCGATGAGTATAAGGCGTTTTTGATTTCATATAATATAGAATATGATGAACGATATGTGTTTAAAGATTAAAACGCTTTTGCCCTTTCAGGGCGTAGGGGAAAAACAAACGCTCTACCCAGGGCGCTGCCCTGGGCTAGGCGCAAGTTGGGCTTTCAGCCCGCATTATTTCATGATATGCACAAAATGCCATAAAAGGGCGAAAGCATTATTTCATGATCTGCACAGAATGCCATAAAAGGGCGAAAGCATTTTCATGGTATGTACAAAACGCTATAAAGGGGCGAAAGCATTTTAGATGATATGTTCCGTTAAGGCAAAAGCATTGAATAAAAAGTAATTAAAACCTTGAATATACTCGAACTTCACCCAACAATCCCCCGCCAACGCCGCCAGATAGAGACGTTTCTACAGGCCAACGGGTTGCGGTACGACGACGTGGACTACTACGCCGCCCTCGTTGACGAATCGTCCGACGAGATGATTGCCGGTGGCGGACTGAAAGGCTGCGTTATAAAATGCGTGGCTGTGGCTGACGGACACAAGGGAGAGGCGGTGGCCAATGTCATCGTGTCGCACCTCCTGGCTAAGGCTAACGAGGACGGTTACCAGTGTGTGAAGCTATATACCAAACCGCATAACCGCCAACTGTTCGAGAGCTTGTCGTTCCGACTCATTGCTGAGGCCCCCAACGCTATACTGATGGAGACAGGTGTGGGAGGAATTGAGAGGTGGAGTTACGAATTAAGAGTTACGAATGACGAGTTAGGAGTTAAGAATGAGGAGTTAAGAGTTAGGAATGACGAATTAGGAGTTACGAATGACGAGTTACAAATTAAGAGTGTTAGGAAGCCGATAGGTGCGATAGTGATGAACGCAAACCCTTTCACACTTGGACATCGCTTCCTTGTTGAGCAGTCGTCAGAGTTGGTTGAAAGGTTGTATGTTGTAGTCGTCAGGGAAGACTGCTCCATGTTCTCTTACAGCGAACGCAAGGCGATGGTTATCCAAGGCGTTAGGGATATAGGGAATGTCGTTGTCGTTGACGGAAGCGACTACGCCGTTAGTGCCGCGACATTCCCGACTTATTTCCTCAAACAGATATCCGATGCTACCGATACGCAGATTACACTCGACCTCGATATATACCGCCGCCGCATTGCTCCGGCTCTCGGCGCTACCGTAAGGTTCTTTGGCAGCGAACCCACCGACCCTCTAACCCGACGCTACAACGAACTGATGCACCAGCAACTTGGCGAGGACCACGTGCACGAGATACAACGAAAACAACAGGACGGCATCCCTATCAGCGCCTCACGGGTGCGCAAGGCTATGCTCGAAGGACGTCTTTGGGACGCCATACAGATGGTGCCGCCCACAACCATACCTTATATAATAGGTCATCTCGCCTCTATGGCTCTGCAAGCCGAACTCGACACCACCCCAAAACCGGGACTAGTAGACCACAACGACAACGGCGCCCACCGCGATATGGACCATGCCTTGATGCACCGCAGCATACAGGCTCTGCATCCCTACTTTGTGCGTCTTGCCCAGATAGGCTTTGACAACCCCCAGCCAAGGCACGACGAGATACAACAAGTGGGCATCGAGGCTGAACAGGCAATGTTCAATGCCACGGGCGGAGTGAACACCCACAAGGGCGCCCTCTTCTCTATCGGCCTCGCCGCAGTAGCCTTAGGAGGTATGGCTTGCAGCAACAACGCTCAACTCCACTCTTTAAGCAACTCGATAGCCTCCCTTGCCAGCCTCTTTCCCGACACAAGCGGAACCCATGGCAGCAAGGCGAAGGCCAACAACAAACTGAAAGGCGCCCTCGACAATGCCCGCGAAGGCTATCCGCAGCTGTTCAAGGCATGGCTCCCCTTCTATCTCGACCGACAGGCAGAGGGCGACAGGTATGCTCTGCACAAGACGCTGCTGCGCATAATGTGCGACCTCGACGATACCAACATCGTATACCGCACGTCAATGGAGACAATGCAGGAGGTACAGGCCGAGGCACGAAGAATGCTCGAACACATCCCCGAGACAACGCATTTTGAGGCTGCGCTACAGGCAATGAACACCGACTATATACGTCGCAACATCTCGCCGGGAGGCAGTGCGGATATGTTGTCGCTTGTTGTCTTTTTGTCGAATGTTGTGCGCAAACAGTAAATTATTTGCACTAAATATACGAAATGTATCAATAAAAGATACCGATTGGCAATATTTTAAAACAATCTATATTACTAACAGATAAAAAAGTAGTACCTTTATTCTTCGAAAACTAAAAACATTGACATTATGGTTGAACTCATTAATCATGGAGTCTATCTCCTAAACGGTACAGAAATCCGCGACGAGTATCAGGGTATGACCCCCGACGAGGCTCGCGAGAACACTATCACATACGGCATTCTTCGCTCGCACGATGTTGACGGAGCGAAGGGTAAGAAGATGCGCATCCGCTTCGACGCGATGATGTCGCACGACATTACCTACGTGGGCATTATCCAGACAGCACGTGCCAGTGGCCTGACAGAGTTCCCGTTGCCTTATGCTATGACCAACTGTCACAACTCTCTGTGCGCTGTGGGCGGAACAATCAACGAGGACGACCACGTGTTTGGTCTCTCGGCTGCCAAGAAGTATGGCGGTATATACGTTCCTGCCAACCAGGCCGTAATACACCAGTATGCACGTGAGATGATGGTTAAGTGCGGCAACATGATTCTCGGTTCCGACTCACATACACGCTACGGCTCACTCGGCAATATGGGTGTGGGCGAAGGTGGCGGCGAGCTTGTTAAGCAGCTGCTCAAGAATACATGGGATATCAACGCTCCCGAGGTGGTGCTCGTATGGCTCGAAGGCAAGCCTAAGAAGGGTATTGGTCCGCACGACGTTGCCATCTCGCTTGTCAAGGCTACATTCGAGAGTGGTGTTGTGAAGAATAAGGTGCTCGAGTTTGCTGGTCCTGGCGTCAAGAATCTGCCTATCGACTTCCGTAACGGCATCGATATCATGACCACCGAGACCACTTGTCTAAGCTCTATCTGGATTACCGACGAGGAGGTTAAGCACCATTACGAGATACACGAGCGTCCACAGGACTATCGCGAGCTTAAGCCGGGCGACGTTGCCTACTACGACATGATGATTCGTATAGACCTCTCTGCACAGGAGGCTATGATAGCGTTGCCGTTCCACCCGTCTAATGCCGTTACCATACACGAGCTGCAGGCCGACCCTGTTGGCATCCTCACACGCGTAGAGGAAGACGCCAAGAAGCGTTTCGGCGATAAGGTAGACGTTCATCTCTTGGACAAGATAGTAGACGGTAAGGTACTTGCCGACCAGGGTATCATCGCCGGATGTTCGGGCGGTACATACGACAACCTTGCCGAGGCTGCCGCCATTATCAAGGGCAAGAGCATTGGCAACGACTACTTCACAGCTTCGGCTTATCCGCAGTCGACACCTGTGTCTATGGCTGTAACACGCGAGGGCATCACCGCCGACCTTATGGAGGCAGGCGTTACGATGAAGCCGGCGTTCTGCGGTCCTTGCTTCGGCGCTGGCGACGTGCCGTCTAACAACGGTCTCAGTATACGCCACACCACCCGCAACTTCCCTAACCGCGAAGGCTCGAAGCCAGGTCAGGGTCAGCTCTCGTTGGTAGCCCTTATGGATGCACGCTCTATCGCAGCCACTGCAGCCAATGGCGGTATCATCACAGCAGCTACAGACGTTGAGTATGAGAACACACACAAGCCGTATCAGTACGACGACAAGATATACAAGTGCCGTGTATACAACGGCTTCGGCAAGGCTCGTCCAGAGACAGAGCTGCGCTATGGTCCTAACATCAAGGACTGGCCTAAGATGTATCCAATGGCAGAGAATATGCTTGTAGAGCTTGCTGCCGTTATCCACGACCCTGTTACAACTACCGACGAGCTTATCCCGTCAGGCGAGACCAGCTCTTACCGCTCTAATCCGTTGAAGCTTTCCGAGTTTGCTCTCTCTCGCCGCGTACCAGAGTATGTAGGCTTGAGCAAGGAGATACAGAAGCAAGACCTCGCCCGTCGTGAGGGCAACGTATCAGAGAATGTGGCTGAGGCCCTTAAGGCTGTAGGCGCATCGGCAGACAATACAAGCTTCGGCTCATGCGTATTTGCCAACCGTCCAGGCGACGGCTCGGCTCGCGAGCAGGCTGCAAGCTGCCAGAAGGTGCTCGGCGGCGACGCCAACATCTGCTACGAGTATGCCACAAAGCGCTACCGCTCTAATTGTATCAACTGGGGTATCGTTCCGTTCACTATCGCCAAGGACGTTGAGTTCGGCTTCGAGCCGGGCGACAAGGTATTTATCCCGGGCATACGCGAGGCTATCCTATCAGGCAAGGAAGAGATTGACGCACAGGTTATAACCAAGAACGGCGTTAGCCCATTGCACCTCTACTTCCAGAACCTCACAGAGAACGAGCGTCAGATATTGGCAGACGGATGCTTGATGAACTATTATGCTTCGTCTAAGAAATAACCTACGGCAATAATTCAAAAGTCAAAAATTAAAACTCAAAAATCAATTACCTATGGCACAGAAAATTCAGATGACCACTCCTATCATAGAGATGGATGGTGACGAGATGACCCGTATATTGTGGAAGATGATCAAGGACGAGCTTATCCTTCCGTTTATCGACCTCAAGACCGAATATTACGACCTTGGACTTGTTAAGCGCGACGAGACCTCCGACCAGATAACAAAGGATGCCGCTGAGGCTACCAAGCGTCTTGGCGTTGCCGTTAAGTGTGCTACCATCACACCTAACCACCAGCGTATGGACGAGTACAAGCTCCATCAGATGTGGAAGAGCCCTAACGGCACAATACGTTCTATCCTCGACGGAACCGTATTCCGCACACCAATCACTATCCCGAGCATCCATCCGGCAGTGCGCAACTGGGAGAAGCCAATCACCATTGCACGTCACGCATACGGCGATGTATACAAGAGTGTAGAGATTCGTGCCGACGAGCCGGGCGTTGCCAAGCTCGTATTCGACGGCGAAAGCGGCAAGCACGAGGAGGTTGTGGTTCACACATTCAAGGGTGCTGGTGTGCTTCAGGCTATGCACAACACCGACAAGTCTATCCGTTCGTTCGCTCACTCATGCTTCAAGTTTGCGTTGGACACCAACCAGAGCTTGTGGTTCTCTACAAAGGACACCATCTCCAAGAAGTACGACGCACAGTTCAAGATTATCTTCTACGAGGTATTCGAGGAGTATAAGGAAGAGTTTGAGAAGCGCGGATTGGAGTTCTTCTATACCCTTATCGACGACGCCGTAGCACGTGTTATACGTTCGAAGGGCGGCTTTATCTGGGCTTGCAAGAACTATGACGGCGACGTTATGTCGGATATGGTAAGTACCGCGTTCGGCTCATTGGCTATGATGACATCTGTGCTTGTGTCTCCTGACGGCAAGTACGAGTACGAGGCAGCCCACGGCACCGTTACACGCCACTACTACAAGTATCTTAAGGGCGAGGAAACCAGTACCAACCCAATGGCAACAATCTTCGCATGGAGCGGCGCTCTGCGCAAGCGTGGCGAGATGGACGCACTGCCAGAGCTTGTCAACTTCGGCAATAAGCTTGAGGAGGCTTGCTTCCAGACACTCAATGAGGGCATCGTGACAAAGGACCTCGCAGGTCTAATGGAAGGCGTTACACCGCAGCCTAAGACATCAGCCGGCTTCATCGCTGCCATTCGCGAGCGCTTGGAGAAGCTGTTGGCATAGAAGTTAATATAGGAGGTACGGCTTGTTGCCGTACCACGCAAGTGGCAATGTTGAGTTGTTTGTGTGGTACGGATGCAAGCCGTACATCCTATATTTTGTCTTATAATATTGTTTAATTCATCTTTTTTCGTTATTTTTGCAATGTTTATCAAACAATGCAATTTATGAACGATACTAATCTTGAGTATCTTGTATATGGCATGTGCATAATGTTCCATCTTATGATGGGTTGGGTGTTTATATGCCGTAAGCAAGGACTTGCAAAGAAACTCATAGGTCTGCTAATGCTGCTTGTGGCTGTGCAGTATGCCAAGGACCTCGTGTTCTTGCCCCGTTTCTATGACGACAACCTCCTTATGGAGCGCATAGCGTCAAGCATCGACATCGTCACTGTACCCCTTTACGTACTTATTCTTATAGAGTTCTGCCGTCCCGGTTGGCTCTCCAAGCTTAATGCCATATTGCTCGAAGCCCCCTTCCTCTTGCTTTCGTTGCTCTATATGCTGTTGCATATAGACATCTTCTTTAAGGCAATGGTTGTACTTGCTATAATATACGGTGTTGGTTGTGCGCTATGGACCCTTCGCGAGTTGCCGCGCTATCACCGCCGTCTGAAGGAGGAGTATTCTTACGACGAGGATATCAACCTCCATTGGTTGCGTGGAGTGATGGTGTTGTTCTTCGCCATATTGATGTTTTGGGCATTAAGCAATGTCTGTCCCTCGCCATTTACAGATATATTATATATGACAAGCTCGTTGGTGGGATGGGCAGTGGTGTGCTATTTCATCAACAAGCAAGAGATGGTGCTGCGCGACGTGATAACAGGCTGCGATGAGCCGTGTATTCTTCCCGTAGAGGGTGCATTAACACAAGGCGAAGACATATCAACCGTTATAAATAATGAAGATACCGATATAGCTGCCGACCCGTCGTTGTTGGCAGGAGTCGAGTCGATGTCGCAGCTTGAGCTGCGCCTTCAAAAGTGTTTCGAGGAGGACAAGGTATATCTCGACCCCAAGCTGCGATTGTCCGAGCTTGCCGCCCGTCTTGGCACCAACCGCACCTATTTAAGCCAGTATTTCAACCAAAGTTGCGCCCAATCGTTCTACGGATACGTCAACGACTATCGTGTGCGCCACTCTATGCAGTTGCTTCGCGATACCGACTATACCCTTGATGTCGTGGCGTCGATGTCGGGCTTCAACTCAATATCCACCTTCCGCCGTGCCTTCTCGCAAGCCAACGGATGCAGCCCGTTGCAGTATAGGGCAGACAGTAGAAATGAAGGTAGATAGATAAGTTGACGGGTGGACAAACGAATTAAAGAGCAGTTGATAGGTGAAAAATACTATCAAAATAGTTTGTCAATCTTTCAAAACACTATGTTTTGACTTCTTGACATATCATTTTTACCCTATGATACACATCATATTTTGTTTATTCGTATCTTTGCAATATCAGAAAATAAAGGACATAATTCCTTAAGGTTGCTTACACGAAAACGAATAAATAAAAGAAGCAGTTTGTAATTGTTTGATAATCAAGAAAAGAGTGGAGACCGCTCGGCAGTGATGCCCAGCGGTCTTTTTTTGTCTTAATTCTTATTTAGCCTCATTTGTTGGCGGAATCTCCACCACATCATGACGCCAGCGCTTGTCAGTCCGAAGGGGAAAGCCATCCATACGCCTACAAGTCCGAAGTTCAATACGAATCCGCACAGATAGCCCACGGGCAGCGAGATAACGAAGAAGGCAATGAAGGCAATAATCATCAGCGGCTTAACGTCGGCAATGCCACGCAGCGCATTGGCATAGTTTATCTGCAATCCGTCGCCAAACTGGTATATAAAGAAGGGCAACATAAGCGTCAGTACAGCCGTCGACACCTCGGCAGAATCGGTAAACCATCCACCTATCTGGTTGCGCAGAAGGAAGATTATGCCGCCCTGGATAATCTCAAGAGCCACCATAACGTGCAGTCCGGCAATAACCGTATGTTCGGTATTGATGCGGTCGTGCTGTCCGTTGAAGTAGCTTGTGCGCACGGCGACAGCCGTTCCAAGGCCGTAGTACACCATAAAGGTAAACTGCGATATAGTGATCATAACCTGATGCGACGCCAAGGCGATGGTGCCAAGCCATCCCACCATAATAATAGACAATGAGAAGGAAGCCGTCTCCATACCCATCTCCAAGGCTATAGGTGTGCCAAGGGATGTAAGGCGCTTGGTTAGCGAGCTCGACCAACCCATGCGAAGGAACCCCTCGCGGTAACTTGCAAACTTCTTTCGCCAAGCGAACACGGCAATAAACACCACAACCATTACTATTCGCGATACCAAGGTGGACACTCCGGCACCCACTACACCCATCTCCGGTAGCCCCGCCTTGCCATATATCAGCAGATAGTTGCCAATGATGTTGAGCAAGTTGCCCGACAGCAGTATCCACATCGAGGTGCGTGTCTCGGTTATACTGTCGGTAAACTGCTTAAAGGCATTAAACAGCATAACAAACGGAATGGATGCAAGCAGCACCAGGTAGTAGGGACGCATAAGCGGCAGCAGCTCGTCGGGTTGGCCTATATTGCCAAGGTTGAAGAAGAGCAGAGCCAGCGCCACCATCATCACCAACCCGGCAAGCGTGTTGGCAAGCAGCGAGCAGCGCAGCGCCTGACCAGCCTCAGGCAGCTCCTTGCGTCCGAAGAGTCCGCCCACAACCGGAGTGAGTCCGTATGAGAAACCCGTTCCGGTGATAATGACGAGGTTTATAATGTTATTTACGAACGAAGCAGCCCCCAACTCCGTTGTGCTGTGGTGTCCCACCATCATAGTGTCGGCAAAGCCGAGGACAATCATGCCCATCTGTCCTATCATTATAGGAACGCCAATGGATAGTAGTGATTTGTAGTGTGTTGGGTAAAAATTCATATATGTTACCAGAATTTGTTTTGTTCGGCGTTGTACTCAAAACCAACCGCCTTTAGTTTGTCAATAATCTCGTTCTTGTCAACGTGCAAGTCGTCACACAGAGCGTCAAGCGACGGGTATATATCGCGCAAGCGCATATTGATGACGCTAAAGAGCATCATCGGATCTTTTGGTAAATCAAGCATAATCGTTATTATTTTTTTATTATCCTGGGTGCAAAGGTACAACTTTTTCAGCACAATTTAGTAACTTTGCCCAAAAGCAATAATCTTTTAGCATCTATATAGGGCATTAGCAATCTTTTAACACCATATTATATATGACAACAGACAACAAGACGATAGCAGCCCGTCTCGCCGCCTTGCGTGGCGAGATGCGTCGCGAACACCTCTCGGCGTTCATCTTCCCCAGTTCCGACCCCCACAACAGCGAGTATGTACCGCCCCGTTGGGAGGGCCGCAAGTGGATATCGGGCTTTGACGGTTCGGCAGGCACAGCCGTTGTAACGCTTCATTCGGCAGCCCTTTGGACCGACTCGCGCTACTTTCTTGCCGCCGAGGAACAGCTTGCCGGCACCGAGTTTCAGTTGATGCGAGAGCGTATGGATGGCACACCCGGCATTGCCGAGTGGATAGCAGCCGAGCTATCGGATGCCGACAGCACCGAGATTGGCGTCGACGGAATGTGCATGACCTACGCCGATGTGTCCGACCTGAAGACCGAGCTTAAGCATAATGGAGGCATAACCGTGCGCACCAACCTCGACATCCTCGACCGCGTGTGGACCGACCGCCCCTCCGTTCCGCTCAACCCGGTACGCATCCAGCCGCTTGAGTATGCCGGCGAGTCGTGCCGCGACAAACTCGGCAGAATACGCAGCAGCTTGTTGCGCCGTGGAGCCGGCGGCATGCTGATGACACAACTGGACGACATAGCCTGGACATTGAACCTCCGTGGCACCGATGTACATTGCACGCCGGTGTTTGTGGCATGGCTCATCGTGGCAGAGGAAGTGGCTGTATTGTATATCAAGGACGAGAAGCTGTCGCCCGAGGTGATAGACTATCTCCATGCCGAGGGAGTGGCTGTCGACGACTACGACAACATTATCGACGCCCTCAACTCGTACGACGGCTATACACTGCTTATCGACCCTGCCACCACCAATTATACCCTTTCGCAGTTGCGAGGCAACTTCAACCTCGTTAGTGCGCCGTCGCCCGTGCCCGAGATGAAGGCTGTTAAGAATGAGGTAGAGTGCAACGGCTTCCGCAACGCTATGCTGCGCGACGGCGTGGCAATGGTAAAGTTCCTTAAGTGGCTTGAGGAGGCAGTGCCAAGGGGCGGCGAGACCGAGTTGTCCGTCAGCGCCAAGCTGCGCCAGCTGCGTGCCGAGCAGCCGCTGTTCATGGACGAGTCGTTCGACACCATAGCCGGCTACGAGGAGCACGGTGCCATAGTTCATTACGAACCATCGCCCGAGAGCGATGTAGCCTTGCGTCCCGAAGGTTTCCTCCTGCTCGACAGCGGAGCGCAGTATCTCGACGGAACCACCGACATAACCCGTACCATACAGCTCGGTGCGGTAACCGACCTTCACCGCCGTGTCTACACCTTGGTGCTCAAGGGCCATCTGTCGTTGCAGAATCTCTGCTTCCCCCGTGGTGCGGCAGGCACCCAGCTCGATGCCGTGGCACGTGTGGCAATGTGGCGCGACGGCATGAACTTCATGCACGGCACGGGTCATGGCGTAGGTTCGTACCTCAGTGTGCACGAGGGTCCTCACCAGATACGCCAAGAGTATCGTCCCGCCCCGATGCTTGAGGGCATGACCGTAACCGACGAGCCAGGCCTTTATCTTGCCGGAAAGTTTGGTGTGCGCATAGAGAACACGCTTCTCACCGTGCCTTATCTCACAACCGAGTTTGGCCGCTTCCTCCGTTTCGAGCCTCTCACCCTATGTCCTATCGACACTCGCCCCATTGTCGTGGATATGCTGTCTGCCGAAGAGCTCGCCGTGCTTAATGCTTACCACCAGATGGTGTACGAGCGATTGTCGCCAATGCTGGATGCCGAGCACCGGGCTTGGTTGGCGGCAAAGACCCGCAATCTGTAGCTGTTGAGGGGGATATTGCAAGCCGTTAGGTATTTTTAATACTAAAACATTGGCATAAATGTTCCCCACAACACCAAAAAATAGTATATTTGCAAGCATTTAATACTACCATAAACAAACTAAAACAGTTAGAATCTAACAAATCTAAAAATATACCATTATGAAACTGAATTTAAGTTCGCAGATTGTATTGAACAAGGTGCCCGAGCAGTACTACCGCCCACGCACGGCAGTAGAGCGTTCGGAGATAACCCGTTGTGAGAAAATCTTTACCGACATCTACCCCAAGGTAGAGGAGGCGGCAGCCGTTATAGCCAACACCGTTGAGGCAGAGATAAAGCGCGCCAAGGACGCAGGCCGTAAGTGCGTGCTCGCTTTGGGTACAGGTTTGTCCCTCACACCAGTATACACCGAGCTTATCCGTCGCCATAAGGAGTGCGGCTTGAGCTTCGACAATGTTGTTGTGTTCAATGCCTACGAGTACTTCCCATTGTCGGCAGACAGTCGCCACAGCGCGTTAGGTCAGCTCCGTGAGCGCTTGCTCGACCATATCGACATCAAAGCCGAGAACATACATACACCCGACGGCTCAATATCTCAGGACGAGGTAGTAGAGCATTGCCACGCCTACGAGCAGCTAATAGCAGCCGAGGGCGGCATCGACATCGCCCTCCTCGGCATAGGCCGTATGGGCAACATTGCCACCAACGAGCCGGGTTCTACCTTATCGTCTACCAGCCGCATCATCCTTATCGACCAGATGTCGCGCGACGAGATGACCAACAGCTTCGGCACACAGGAACAGGTGCCGCCATGCTCTATCACCATGGGCATCCACACCCTGCTCTCTGCCCACAAGCTCTTTATCACGGCATGGGGCGAGGAGAAGTCGGACATCGTGGAGAAGATTGTAGAAGGTCCTATCACCGACGCCGTTCCGGCATCGTTCATCCAGACCCACAACGACGCCAAGTTCTTTATCGACCTCTCGGCAGCCAGCAAGCTTACACGTATCGTGCATCCGTGGCTCGTAACCAACTGCGAGTGGAACGACAAGACCATCCGTGCGGCTGTGGTTTGGCTGTGCCAGTTGAAGCAGAAGCCTATCCTCAAGCTCACCAACAAGGACTACAACGAGAACGGTCTTTCTGAGCTTCTTGCCCGCTTTGGCTCGGCATACAACTGCAACATCAAGATATTCAACGACCTTCAGCACACCATTACAGGCTGGCCTGGCGGCAAGCCAAACGCCGACGACACCAACCGTCCGGAGCGTGCGCTGCCAGCCATGAAGCGAGTTATCGTCTTCTCGCCGCACCCCGACGACGACGTTATCTCTATGGGTGGCACCCTGCGCCGCCTTGTTCAGCAGAACCACGACGTGCATGTGGCTTACGAGACATCGGGCAACATCGCTGTGGGCGACGAGGAGGTTACGCGCTTCATGCACTTTGTCAACGGCTTCAACCAGTTGTTCTGCAACAACGAGGATGAGGTTATAAAGAAGATGTATGCCGACATCAAGGCTTTCCTTGCCCAGAAGAAACCGTCGGATATGGATACACCGGAGGTTCGCACCATCAAGGGTCTTATCCGCCGTGGCGAGGCCCGCACAGCTTGTACCTACAACGGTGTGCCTCTCAGCCACGTACACTTCCTCGACCTGCCGTTCTACGAGTCGGGCAAGATAGAGAAGCTGCCTATGAGCGAGAAGGACGTCGAGATTGTGCGTGCCCTCTTGCAGAAGGTTAAGCCACACCAGATATACGTGGCAGGCGACCTTGCCGACCCTCATGGCACACACCGCAAGTGTACCGACGCTGTTCTGGCAGCCATCGACCTTGAGAAGGAGGCTGGTGCCAAGTGGCTCGACGACTGCCGTATATGGATGTATCGTGGCGCTTGGGCAGAGTGGGAAATCGAGAACATCGAGATGTGCGTGCCTATGTCGCCAGAGGAGCTTCGCGGCAAGCGCAACTGTATCCTCAAGCACTCGTCGCAGATGGAGAGCGCGCCGTTCCTCGGCAACGACGAGCGTCTGTTCTGGCAGCGTGCCGAAGACCGCAACCACGCCACTGCCGAACTGTACCACAGCCTCGGCTTGGCTTGCTATGAGGCCATGGAGGCTTTCGTGCGCTATATTCCTTAAGAAAAATCGTGTCGTGAGACACCGTTCCAATAAATAAATTTGTATATCCTAAGAAGAGGGGGCTGCGTCGGTTTAGACGCAGCCCCCTTGCTATATATAAAGGTATTCCTATATTTTGACCAGCATTATTGGACGATTAGAACAATATAGGGGTATTGGAGAATAAAAAAAAGACGATAAATGTCTTTGTGTTTAAGAATTTTATCTTAACTTTGCACTTGTCAATACAAATTGCAAACGACAATAACTATTGAAGACAATTAACTCTATTGTTAAACATTAAAAACTTAAATGTATGAAGAAATTATTTCTCATGGCAGTAGTGATGCTCGCTTCTGTAGCATCTTATGCACAGCATGCAGTAGGCTCTTTCACATTGCAGCCTAAGATTGGTATGAACATCGCTGACCTTACTAAAGCAGATGATTCTGAAGTTCGTATTGGTTTGGCAGCAGGTGCTGAGTTTGAGTATCAGGCAACAGATATGGTTAGCGTTAGCTTCGGTGCTCTCTATTCAATGCAGGGATGCAAGGGTGATGTGTATGGTGCAGATGGAACAGTAAAACTTGACTATATCAACGTTCCTATCCTTGCCAACGTATACGTAGCAAAGGGCTTTGCTGTTAAGCTCGGTTTGCAGCCAGGTTTTAAGGTTAATAGCGAGGTTACCCTAAAGAAATCAGGTACCAGTGGATCAGCTGATTTGGATGGTGTAAAGAGTGTTGACCTTTCTATCCCTGTAGGTGTTTCTTACGAGTACAATAACTTTGTGCTTGATGGTCGCTACAACTTTGGCGTGACAAAATGGTCGGACGACTCTGACTCTAAGCACAGCGTGTTCCAGATTACTCTCGGCTACAAGTTCGATCTCTAAGATATCCCGTTTTTAAAAGATATCCCGTTTTTAAAAAAGATATGCCAGGATGTGAGCAATGCTCCGTCCTGGCTTTTTTTGTGTTCCAACTAAGGCTTAATTGGTTGGTCATTAAGGCTTAATTGGTTGGTCATTAAGGCTTAATTGGTCTGTCATTAAGGCTTGGTTGGGAGGTCGTTGAGGCTTGATCGTGTAATTAGCGTTAATGGTCTGTTCGTATAAAGGA
>ULYE01009049.1_pt1 | contig 19876 bp, 18 predicted proteins | sample 1961921 | NCBI WGS metagenome assembly ULYE01 (sample SAMEA4835856, study PRJEB28245) | human gut metagenome | biome: gut microbiome; material: fecal sample | place: Denmark | collected 2008 | reverse complement strand
AAGAAGATATTCGGCAATCATCCCGATCGATTGAAAAACCTTCCGAATAGCCTTCAGTCACTCAATGAAGATGAACTGATACAACAGAATTTCTGCCGAACAGGTTTCCAAAGCTACCCAGCTACCTTTGGAAATCATTAAGAATCTGAGCAATTCATAAAAAATATAATAACGAGTCCACTTTAAAAAGTGGTTTCGTTTAAAAGTTTAACATTCTTTAAAGTGGAGTCATATTATGGATAAATTGAAGTTTTCTCAGAATGAACTTCTTGAGATGGAATCTTTAGAAGTTCGTGGTGGTGCATCTGCTAACGCTATGGCACAAGGTGCTTGTGTTAATGAAGCAGTTATGGACGAAAATTTTGAGGTTAGTTTATTAGACTATTTGCAACATCAACTCGGATAAAAAAATTATGAAAAAGGTTCTAGCAATAATTAGTCTCTTGTTTCTTGTTTTGAATGGTAATGCTCAAGAATCATTAGATACTATCAAATCTTATAGACTAAGTGAAGTTGTGGTTAAAGCAGAAAGGATTATTCATAAGGGTGATCACGATGTACTATATTTATCAAACGACAATAAAAAGTTTGGTACAAATGCTTTAGATGCAGTTTCTTCCTTAGAATTGTTCCAAACAGCAATAAATGAAACAAAATTGGTTTCTTGGGACAGACAAAATGTATTTATCCTTATAAATGGCGTTCCATCAACGGCATATGACTTACGTGGATATAAGGGTGAGGACATAAAGAACGTAGAGTTTTATTCTATTGCTCCTCCTCAATACATGAGTCTGACTGCAGGGCCTGTAGTCAACATTGTTGTGAAGAAGAGGCACGATAGATCTTATACCGGTTATTTCAACACTTCTAATGCTGTAAACACAGGATTTGGAACAAACCAGATTGACTTGACATATGCGGATTCTCTGAACCAAGTAAAACTGGGTTATCTAGTTGATTACAGAAACATAGGCAATATTGATAATCTTGCTGAATACACTTATAGTCCGCAACTACATTCTCAATATAGGGGTACAAGTCGCTATAAAGGTCAATATCATAACATCAGTGCATCGTACCAAAGATATCAGGGTAATCATCTGTTTAATGCTAAGGTATATACTATCATTGAACCCTTACAAGATGAAGAAAAAAGGGCGGGCCTTATTTCGACAGATGACACCCAATATAATGGTGAAGGTACAAGCCTTTTGAAGAGTCGTTCCAATACGGTGGCTGTAGATTTATACTATCGCTATTTATTAAAGAAAGGCCGTCTGTTTGCCATAAATGTGGTCAATACATTTGGAAATAGTTATTCGGATTCGAAGCAATCTATGCTCTCGGAGAATACAGGAAACAATGACTATGACTACAATTTACACTCAAGAGTGGATAATGATTCGTATTCAATTATTACAAACGCTGTCTATGCCTCTCCGCTTTGGGGTGGCTCATTGAGTGTTGGTTCAAGATATGAATATAAGCAACTTAATCAGACTTCATTCAATAACAAATACAAACCATATTCTCACAATGAGTTCCTTAATACGGGTGGTACCTGGACATGGAATACAATATCGTTTGTTCCGGCTGTTGGATTGAATATATTTAAGCAGACATCCTCGGGTATATCGCAAACCTCTGTTCTTCCTTACATAAGACTTTATTCAGATTGGTGGGGAAAGGGTAAAATGAAAGGAACAACTGTGCAGTTGACGTTGACAATGCGTAATATATCTCCTTCGTTAAATGAAATCACTGAGAGTGAGACCTATTTAGACCCCTGGCTGATATCTGCTGGCAATCCAAAATTGAAAGATTATTGGATTACATCGGGGAAACTGTCGTTTGCATATTTCTCACCAAATAATAAAAATCAGATAGTCTTCATGGTACAGCCATCATATGCTAACAATAAGATAGCTACCACAATACTAAAAGAAGGCGATAATGTTTATTTCAGACCTCAAAATATAGGAGGTGATTTCGAATGGAGATTTGACCTTTATGGGAGTTGGTATCCATTTAAATGGTTAGAATTATCACCCTATGTTGAATACTATATCTCACGACTTGAAACTCCATCGCAAAATATCAACTTTGATTATTGGCGTATAGGTGGCAATATTACAGCATCATTTGAAAACTTGTCTTTGATCTTCAGTGTTAATTCACCAACAAAAGTATACGACGGCGACCTTTTGTCACGTGGCAGCCTTCAATATGCTGGAACGATACAATATAAAATAGGTAATTGGTCAGTAGGTGCAAAATACAATTATTCAGGACACAACAACTATACTGTTTCGAATTTACCTATTCTTAGGTATAATGAGAACAAGGATTGGAAACCACTTCAGCATATGGTACGCTTGACTGCCACATATACATTCTCCGTAGGAAAATCAAGAAGGCACGATGGCAAGATTCTTACAGAATCAAGTAAAGACAATACCGGTTTAGGTAAGTTTAATACACCACAGATAAGCAAATAAAATGAATCGTAGTTATATCACCCTATTTACAACGTTCGTTCTACCTTCGCTTCGCAATACGAGAATGATACGTAAACAATACGAGAATGATACATTGAATATATTCGCAATATTCTCCGTTTCATAAATAATCATAAAATGTAAATGCAAAAGGTGGTTTTAGGAAAATTAAATTTATCTTTGTGAAGTTATTGCATTATCTTTGCATAACATTTTTATAAAAAACCTAAACACGCAAATTGTATATGAATATCTTTAAGAAACTATTTGGAGGTCGAAAGACAGCTGTAGAAGAGAAAAATGAGGAAGAGAAAAACTTCGACGTATTGAAATATGATGGTGTTCGCGCTTTGAAGCAACAGCAGTTTGATTATGCGGTGAAGTGCTTTTCGCATGCCCTTGAGCTGAACGCCGACGACCTTGAATGTCGCGACTATCTGTCGCAGGCATACATCTCGCTTGGCGACTTGACCCATGCCTATGAGCAGCTGCAGAAGATTTTGGAGTCGCGTCCCGACAATGTGGCAGTATTGCTGCGTATGGCTGAGGTGGCATATATGATGGAGAATTATACTGCGATGTCGGAGTCGTGCGAGAAAGCCTTGTTGCTCGACAAGGACAATGTGCACACTTATTTCCTCTACGCCAAGGCTTGTCAGGGCCATGGCGACTCAACCAATGCTGTGGCTATGCTTACCAAGGCCATCAGTTTGAGTGGGGACTTTGATGCCGCCCGCTTGCTTCGTGGCAACGTACTGCTCGAAAGGGGAGACATTGCCGAGGCAGCCGAGGATGCCAATTATCTGTATGAGCGCATAGAGGGCAACGAGGATGTTCTGCTGCTGAAGGCTCGTGTGGAGAAAGCCTTGAATAACATGACGGAAGCCGAGAATATCTACAACAAGGTGATTGATGCAAATCCTTTCTCTATCGAGGCTTACAGAGAGCGCGGCGAAGTGCGCAAGAGCCTGGGCGACGATAAGGGTGCTGCCGACGATGAGGCAAGAGCCAAAGAGATGGAAGAGGAAACTCCGCAGCAGACAGAAGGTATAGAGCAGCAAATAAAGAAGAAGATGCAGCAAATGGACCCGTATAAGGTTTTCAATAACGAATAAGTCCCACCCTAAGCCCCTCCCTTCATGGAGGGTGGGGTTTGGCTTTCTTTTATATACAATATGCCTTTCTCTTATATATAATAATGAGAACCCTGCATAATTATTTCCCTTTTCTTTGTATTTGTAAGAAAAACCTTCGTGATAACGACATTTTATCGTAAAAAATTTGCATAGGACAAATTATTGTTATACATTTGCATCATACAAAAATATTACGCATATAAACAAATAAAAAAAGTAACAAAGTTATGAACAATACATTCACATATATTTACCGATTTTACTTTTACTTTGCAAGCAATTGTGAAGCGGTGAGTTGTGTGTGAAAAAACAACTTAGGTTATAGAGTGTATTAACAAGAATAAATATACAGACCCCGCTTCACATTGCAATGTGAAAGCGGGGTTTTTCAGTTTAAGTATGAAAAGAATAGCTATACAGGGCTTCCAAGGCTCATTCCACGATATCGCCGCCCATCAGTACTTCAGTGGCGAACAGATACAGCTCATCTGTTGTGCCACCTTCGAGCAGGTATACGAGAATATGCGTCGCGACCCCACCGTGATAGGCATGACGGCAATAGAGAATACGATAGCCGGAAGTCTGCTGCACAACTACGAGCTGCTGCGCGAATCGGGTGCCACGGTGGTTGGTGAGCATAAGCTCCACATAGAGCATTGCATCTGTTGCTTGCCCGATGACGATTGGTCGACAATCACCGAGGTTCATTCTCATCCCGTGGCTCTTGCACAGTGCAACGCTTTCCTTGCCAACCATCCCGACATAAAGGCTGTTGAGGCTGAGGACACGGCTGGCTCGGCTGAGTATATTGCCAAACACCAGTGTCACGGTTGGGCTGCCATCTGCAACGCTTCTGCCGCCAAGCTCTACGGACTGAAGGTGCTGCAAGATCAGATACACGACAACAAGCATAACTTCACACGTTTTCTCGTTGTGTCGAATCCTAATAAGGCAGATTTCCTCCGTCCGTTGGAGAAGGCCAACAAGGCAAGCGTCGTGTTTCATGTTGCCCATGAGGAGGGTTCGCTGTCGAAGGTGCTCACAATACTTTCGTTCTATGGCATCAATCTCACTAAGATACAATCGTTGCCAGTAATAGGATGTGAGTGGGAGTATCTCTTCTACGTCGACCTGACATTCGACAACCTCACACGCTACCGACAGAGCATCGACGCAATAATACCGCTGACACGCTCGCTGAAAATACTCGGAGAATATGAGGCATGTTGAATTTTGAGTTTTGAGTTTTGAATTTTGAATTATCGCCGTTGGCGATTGTGAATTGATGAATTGAGATTTCAGATGTGACGCAATAATTCAAAATTCAAAACTCACAATTCAAAATGCGCGCAGCGCACAATTCAAAACTCACAATTCAAAACTCAAAACTATGAAAATACTTCCCGCCGACCGACTCTCGTTGGTTCAAGAATACTATTTCTCGCGCAAGCTCAAAGAGGTTGCCAAGTTAAACGCCGAGGGACAGGACATCATCTCCCTCGCCATAGGTTCACCCGACATGCCGCCTTCGCAGCAGACAATAGACAAGCTCTGTGAAGTGGCCTCCAAGCCCGACGCGCATGGCTATCAGCCCACAATGGGCACACCAGAGCTGCGCGAGGCGATGGCTGGCTTCTACAAACGTTGGTATGGAGTGGATGTGGACGCCAAGACAGAGGTGCTGCCGCTCATAGGTTCAAAGGAGGGCATACTGCATGTCACCCTTGCTTTTGTGAATCCTGGCGACCAGGTGCTTGTGCCCAATCCCGGTTATCCCACCTACACCTCGCTGAGCAAGATTCTTGGAGCAGAGATCGTAAACTACAACCTCCGTGAGGACAACGGATGGCAGCCCGACTTCGACGAGCTTGAGAACATGGACCTCTCGCGTGTAAAGCTTATGTGGACCAACTATCCCAATATGCCCACAGGCGGCAATGCCCGTCGTGAGACTTACGAGCGGCTTGTGACTTTCGCCCGAAAGCACAACATCGTGGTGGTGAACGACAATCCTTACTCCTTCATCCTCAACGACAAGCCGATGTCGCTCCTTCAGGTGCCAGGCGCAAAGGACTGTTGCATTGAGTTCAACTCGATGTCGAAGAGCCACAACATGTCTGGTTGGCGTGTGGGAATGTGCGTTTCCAATCCTACTTTCACCTCATGGATATTGAAGGTGAAGAGCAATATCGACTCTGGCACGTTCCGTGGCATACAGCTCGCAGCTGCTGAGGCCTACAACACAAACACTCCCGAATGGCATCATGAGGCCAACATTGCCACCTATCGCCGTCGTCGTGACATTGCCGAGCAGATAATGACAACGCTCGGGTGCACATTCGACCACAGTCAGGTGGGAATGTTCCTTTGGGGCAAGATTCCCGACAAGTACAAGGACTGCGAGGAACTCACCGAGCGTGTCCTCCACGAGGCAAGAGTGTTCATCACTCCAGGCTTCATCTTCGGAAGCAACGGCCAGCGATACATACGAATCAGTCTGTGCGCTAAGGACGAGAAAATCAAGGAGGCGTTGGAGAGAGTGAAGAGGATGGAAATGCACAGCAAATAAGGGGAAAATAAAAGAGAGTAAACTCTGGGCAACTAATAAGAGTAAATGAAATAAGGAAATAACAAAATAACAAATAAGCCTTACATACTACTCCCCTCCCTGCGGGGAAGGGGAAAGGGGGTGGGGCTTCTAAACGATTACGACTATGGAATTAGAATTACAGCCATTAAACTTACCGAGTGACAACCCACGCCCATTCGTCATTGCCGGACCATGTTCGGCTGAGACCGAGGAGCAAGTTATGACCACAGCACAGCAGCTCAAGAATCTTGGTTGCCGTATGTTTCGTGCTGGTATATGGAAACCACGCACCAAGCCGGGTGGCTTTGAGGGCAATGGCGAGGTTGCCTTGCCTTGGATGAAGCAAGTGAAGGAGGAGACTGGTATGCTCACAGCCACTGAGGTGGCTACACCCGAGCATGTGGAACTCGCATTGAAATATGGCATCGACATTCTTTGGGTGGGTGCACGCACATCGGCCAACCCATTTGCCATGCAGGCACTTGCCGACAGCTTGAAGGGCATTGACGTGCCAGTGTTTGTCAAGAACCCTGTCAATCCCGACCTTGAACTGTGGATTGGAGCTATGGAGCGCATCAATCAGGCTGGTATCAAGCGTATGGCTGCCATCCATCGCGGATTCTCAAGCTTCGACAAGAAAATCTACCGCAACCTCCCCATGTGGCAGATTCCTATCGAGCTTAGACGCCGCATACCAGAGTTGCCTATCATCTGCGACCCAAGCCATATTGGTGGACGCCGTGAGCTTGTGGCACCTCTTTGTCAGCAGGCCATGGACCTTGGCTTCGACGGACTGATGGTAGAGAGCCATTGCTCGCCCGACAACGCTTGGAGCGACGCCAAACAGCAGGTCACTCCCGACGTGCTCGATTATATCCTTAGTTTGCTTGTCGTTCGTTCTGAGACTGTCACCACAGAGGGAATACACGAACTCCGCAAACAAATTGACGAGATCGACAACAGTCTGATGGAGCTTCTTGCAAAGCGTATGCGCGTGTGCCGTGAGATTGGACAGTACAAGAAGGAGCACAACATGACCATCCTTCAGACAGTACGCTACAACGAGATTCTCGACAAGCGTGGCGCACAAGGCTCGCTCTGTGGCATGGACTCTGACTTCGTGAAGGAAATCTTCGAGCATATCCATGAGGAGTCGGTAAGACAGCAGATGGAAATTATAAACCAGAAGTAATGTTGAGTTTTGAGTTTTGAGTTTTGAATTTTGAATTGTGCGCTACGCGCATTAGGAATTATTCAATGTTGAATTGAGAATTATGCCTTCGGCAACATGCAACAACTCAAAACTCAACAACTCAAAATCGGCTTGCCGATAATTCAAAACTCAAAATTCAAAACTCAAAATTGCCAAAGGCAACAACTCAAAATTCAAAACTCAAAACTCAAAATTGCGCATCGCGCAATAATTCAAAACTCAAAATTCAAAACTCAAAACTCAAAATGAAAATCCTAATCCTTGGTGCCGGCAAGATGGGCAGTTTCTTTCTCGACGTGCTCAGTTTCGACCACGAGACGGCGGTTTATGAGAAAGACCCCAAGCGAATGCGTTTCACCTACAACTGTCAGCGCTTCACCACGCTCGACGAGATACGCGAGTTTCAGCCGCAGCTTGTCATCAATGCCGTGACACTTAAATACACTATATCTGCCTTCAAGGAGGTCTTGCCTTTGCTTCCCGACGACTGCATCATCAGCGACATATCGTCGGTGAAGACAAATCTCAAGGCCTTCTACGAGCAGTCGGGCCATCCCTACGTGTCAACCCACCCAATGTTCGGACCAACTTTCGCCAATCTCGGACAGCTCTCCGAGGAGAACGCCATCATCATCACCGAGGGCGACTACATGGGCCGCATCTTCTTCAAGGATCTCTATTCTCGGCTCGGACTCAACATCTACGAGTATTCCTTCGAGGAGCACGACAAGACCGTGGCCTACTCCCTCAGCACGCCATTCGTCAGCACCTTCGTCTTCTCTGCCGTGATGAAGCATCAGGACGCGCCTGGCACAACCTTCAAGCGACATCTGCGCATAGCCAAGGGAGTGCTCAACGAGGACGACTACCTGCTTCAGGAAATACTCTTCAATCCCTACACATCGCCGCAGGTGGCACAGATACGCGATGAGCTTGGCGAGCTTATCGACATCATCGACAGCAAGGACGCCAAGCGCATGAAGGCTTATCTCACGAAAATACGCAACAATGTGAAGAAGGACATCGAGAATATTTGATTATATCGGGATTTATAATTAAATTTGTAGCCTAACTAATTAGTAACAGACTATGACTCTACCCCTTCTCCTCCTTTCCCTCTTCACCTTCGTCGAGCTCAACTGCGAGAATCTTTTCGACTGTCGCCACGACTCTCTCAAGAATGATACGGAGTTCCTACCCGAAGGCTCCTACCGTTGGACCCCCACCCGCTATTGGCAGAAGCTGAATAGGGTGGGGCAGACGATTATTTCTTGTGGCGAGCCGCAAATTAGCGAACAACCTAATGGCGACTCCAATCCCCAGTCCTGGCAATTGCCCGACCTTGTCGCCCTCTGCGAGGTGGAAAATGACAGCGTCATCCACGACCTCACCAAGCGCAGCTTGCTTCGCAACGCCCGTTATGAATACGTCATGACCAATTCGCCCGACGAGCGTGGCATCGATGTGGCACTTCTTTATTCGCCACTTTCCTTCCGTCTTGTCAAGAGCCACAGCGTCAGGGTGAACCCGATAAAGGGAATGCGTCCCACCCGCGACATCCTCTATGCCGAGGGCATCATAGCCTCTGGCGACACGCTGCATGTAGTGGCTGTCCATCTGCCCAGCCGACGCGGAGGCGAGCGCAGTTCGCGTCCATTCCGCATGGCGGCGGCAAGCAGAGTGGCGGCAATTGTCGACTCTATATATTATAATGTGTCGCCCGACGCCAAGATAATCATTGCTGGCGACTTCAACGACTACACCCGTTCCTCAAGCCTTCAGCTCTTGTGCAGCAAAGACATGATCGACATTTCCTCCAATGCCACAGGGCGCAACGGAGCCAAAGGCACCTATCGCTACAAAGGCGAGTGGTCAAGTCTCGACCACATCATTGTCAGCCGCAAGCTCCTCCCTCTCGTCGTCGGTTGCAATGTCAACGATGCCAACTTCCTCATTGAGCCCGACGGACAGTACGGCGGAGTGAAGCCGCGCCGCAATTATATAGGACCACGCTACAACAACGGGTTTAGTGACCATCTGCCCCTTGTGGCAACATTCCGCATGTAGCATTTACCCACTTGCAACCCTTTGTATATGTGTTAATATGTAACTGTTCTCCTCTTTTTGACTACATTTATTTTTAAAACCGTAATTTTCACTTTAAAATTGTTGCCAGTTATATAAATTCTAATTACCTTTGCATTAATATATCGTGTAATAATTCAGGACACTTTATACAAGAACATAAAAGAAATAGATAAATACGTAAACAATATGCAAATGAAACATCAGTTAAGAAGCGCAGTGTGTACCGAAGGCCGCCGTATGGCAGGAGCCCGCGCTCTTTGGGTCGCCGCAGGTATGAAACATGAACAGTTTGGCAAGCCCATTATTGCTATTGTCAACTCGTTCACACAGTTTGTGCCGGGTCACACACATCTGCATGAGATTGGACAGATTGTGAAAAAAGAGATTGAAAGCATGGGTTGCTATGCTGCCGAGTTCAACACCATAGCCATCGACGATGGCATTGCCATGGGACACGACGGCATGTTGTATTCCCTACCGTCGCGCGACATTATTGCCGACTCCGTGGAATACATGGTCAACGCCCATAAGGCTGATGCTATGATTTGCATTTCCAATTGCGACAAGATAACTCCCGGTATGCTCATGGCCTCCATGCGCCTTAACATCCCCACCGTGTTCTGCTCTGGCGGACCTATGGAGGCTGGACGATGGAACGGCGAGAATGCCGACCTTATCACGGCCATGGTCAAGGGTGCCGACAAGACTGTCTCCGACGACGACCTTGAGCAGATTGAGAAGTGCTCGTGTCCTGGATGCGGATGCTGCTCAGGCATGTTCACAGCCAACTCCATGAACTCGCTCACCGAGGCTATCGGTATGGCTCTTCCAGGCAACGGCACAATTCTCGCCACCCACAAGAACCGCATAGAGCTCTTCAAGGCAGCTGCCCGACAGATTGTCAAGAACGCCTTTGCCTATTATCAGGACGGCGACGAGAGCGTCTTGCCCCGTAGCATTGCCACCCGCGACGCCTTCCTCAACGCCATGACTCTCGACATAGCAATGGGCGGAAGCACCAACACCGTGCTCCACCTGCTTGCCATTGCCCAGGAGGCTGAGACAGAGTTCACCATGGCCGACATCGACAAGCTCAGCCGCCACGTGCCATGTCTCTGCAAACTCTCGCCCAACACACAGAAGTACAGCGTGCAGGAGTGCAACCGTGCAGGCGGCATACTCGGCATTCTCAACGAGCTCAACCGTGGCGGACTGATTCATGGTGACGTGAAGCGTGTCGACGGCATGACTCTTGCCCAGGCAATGGCCGAATACGACATCACTGGCGAAAAGATTTCGGCTGAGGCCGACCGCATCTACCACAGTGCTCCGGGCCGCAAGTTCTCCACACAGATGGGCAGTCAGGACGCACAGTGGGAGTCGCTCGACACCGACCGCGAGAATGGTTGCATCCGCTCGCTCTCCCACGCCTACACCAAGGATGGCGGACTCGCCGTGCTCTTTGGCAACATCGCACAGGACGGTTGCGTGGTGAAGACTGCTGGCGTCGACCCCTCCATCTGGAAGTTCAGCGGACCTGCCAAGGTGTTCGACTCTCAGGAGGCAGCTTGCGAGGGCATCCTCGGCGGCAAAATCAAGAGTGGCGACTGCGTAGTCATCACCCACGAGGGTCCTAAGGGCGGTCCGGGTATGCAGGAGATGCTTTATCCCACTTCTTATATCAAGAGTATGCACCTCGGCAAGGAGTGCGCCCTCATCACCGACGGACGTTTCTCAGGCGGCACATCGGGTCTTAGCATTGGTCACATCTCGCCCGAGGCGGCAGCAGGCGGCAACATCGGCAAGATAAAGGATGGCGATATCATCGAGATAGACATTCCCAACCGCTCAATCAACGTCAAGCTCAGCGACGAGGAACTTACCTCGCGTCCGCAGCAGCCTCTCACCCGCGACCGTTATGTGAGCAAGGCCTTGCGTGCCTACGCCCAGAGCGTGAGCTCGGCTGATAAGGGTGGAGTGAGAATAATCTAAAAAAATGAAGCAAAGGAGAAAACTATTATGGAACAGATAACAGGAGCAGAAGCTCTCATGCGCTCTCTTCAGAACGAGGGAGTGAAGACAATATTCGGCTATCCCGGCGGAGCCATAATGCCGGTGTTTGATGCTCTCTACGACTATACACGCGGCGACAACAAGGTGTTCAACCACATTCTTGTGCGCCACGAGCAGGCGGCTGCCCATGCCGCCGAAGGTTTTTCACGCGTCAGCGGCGAGGTGGGCGTGTGCTTGGTGACAAGCGGTCCGGGCGTTACCAACACCCTTACTGGTGTTGCCGACGCCATGATCGACTCCACACCTATCATAGTCATTGCCGGACAGGTGGGCGTTAGCGCGCTTGGCACCGACGCCTTCCAGGAGGTCGACCTCGTAGGTCTTGCCCAGCCTATCAGCAAGTGGAGCTATCAGATTCGCCGCCCCGAGGACATTGCCTGGGCTGTGAGCCGTGCCTTCTACATCGCCCGTACGGGCCGTCCGGGTCCAGTGGTGCTCGACTTCCCCAAGAGTGCCCAGGTAGACAAGTGCGAGTGGCAGCCAGCCAAGGTTACATCCGTGCGCAGCTACGAGCCTTATCCCAAGATTCAGGACGACCATGTGGCTGCTGCTGCCGAGCTTATCAACAAGGCAGAGCGTCCGCTCGCTCTCGTGGGTCATGGCGTGGAGCTTGGCGGAGCACAGAACGAGCTTCTTGAATTCCTTGAGAAAGCCGACATCCCCGCAGCCCGCACCTTGCTCGGACTCTCGGCCCTTCCCTCCGACCATCCCCTCAACATGGGAATGCTCGGTATGCACGGCAGCTATGCGCCCAACGTCATGACTCAGCAGGCCGACGTAATCATAGCCATCGGTATGCGCTTCAGCGACCGTGTCACGGGTCGTCTCGACACCTACGCCAAGCAGGCCAAGATAATCCATCTCGACATCGACAACGTGGAGATCGACAAGAACGTCAAGACCGACGTATCCGTTGTGGGCGACTGCAAGATGTCGCTCCCTGCCATCACCCGTCTGCTCAACAAGAATCAGCACACGCAGTGGATTGAGGGTTTCAAGCCCTATCTTGAGCAGGAGACTGAGCAGGTCATCGAGCCTGCCATCCATCCCCAGGACGGACCCCTCCTCATGGGCGAGATTGTCAACGCCGTGGCCGAAGCCACCAATGGCGAGGCGGTGCTTGTCAACGACGTGGGTCAGAACCAGATGTTCTCCTGCCGCTACTTCAAGTTCAAACGCAAGCTCAGCGTCGTCACCAGTGGCGGTCTTGGCACAATGGGCTTCGGTCTGCCAGCAGCCGTGGGCGCCACCTTCGGCACTCCCGACCGCACCATCTGTCTCTTCACAGGCGACGGCGGTTTCCAGATGAGCATCCAGGAGCTTGGCACCATCATGGAGCAGCAAGCCCCGGTCAAGGTGATTCTGATGAACAACAACTATCTTGGCAACGTGCGCCAGTGGCAGGACATGTTCTTCAACCACCGCAAGTCGTTCACCCGTATGCTCAACCCCGACTACCGCCAGATATGCAGCGGCTATCATCTCAACTACGATGTTGTCATTGAGCGTGCCGACCTCCATTCTGCCATCGAGCGTATGCTCGCCACTCCCGGCCCCTACATCCTCGAGTGTGCCGTGAAGGAGGAGGACAACGTAATGCCGATGACGCCTCCGGGAAAGAGTGTGGACGAAATGCTGCTTTCTGTTAGTTTTTAATTATTGGCTATTAATTATTAATTGAAGAATATGGAACTTTACACATTGCTGGTCTACTCTGAGAACATTGCCGGTATCCTCAACCAGATTACCGCTGTGTTCACACGCCAGCAGGTCAACATAGAGAGTATTAATGTGTCGGCTTCGAGCATCAAGGGCATTCATAAGTACACCATCACGGCTTGGAGCGACGAGGAGCAAATAAAGAAGATCACTAAGCAGATAGAGCGCAAAATCGACGTCATAAAGGCCGACTACTATCTCGACGACGAGCTCTTCATCCACGAGATTGCCATCTATAAGATTTCCACTCCCGTGATGATGGAGAATCCAGAGGTGTCGCGCGTCATCCGACGCAGCGGAGCGCGCATGATGGAGGTGAACCCCACCTACGCCACCGTGCAGATTGCCGGACTCACCGACGACGTGCAGAACCTCTTCAACTCGCTCAACTCCTTCGGCTGCCTGCTGCAGTACTCACGCTCGGGACGCGTCGCCGTAACGCGCAGCGTCGACGAGCCGGTGTCGGAGTATTTGCATAAGAACAAGGACATTTATTGAATGTTGAATGTTGAGTGTTGAATGTTGAATTGTCGCCTTTGGCGATGAGGAATTATTCAATGTTGAATTGTCGCCTTTGGCGATGTTTTTATGTTTATAGTCGTATGTATTTCCCGAGTGACACGTAGCGCCGCTCGGAAAATATATACGAAGTTTTATCTGTTTTGTAAAAAATGCCAATAAACACTCCAATATGTACGTTTTATGAAACGTAACAAGATAATTAAAAATTAACAACTAATAATTAATAATTGACCGAATGGATCTACTAAGCAAAATCGGAAGCTACAACTTCCTCGTCGAACCCTTTCATTGTGATTTCTCCAACCACATCTTCATCGGCCATCTTGGCAACCACCTTCTCAATGCCGCCGACTTCCACAGCAACGAGCGCGGCTACGGCATGGACTATCTTAACACCGTGCACAAGACATGGGTGCTCTCGCGCTTCGTCATCGAGATGAACGAAATGCCCGTGGCCTACGAGCGCATCACCGTCGACACGTGGGTGGAGAACGTCATGAAGTTCTTCACCAGCCGCAACTTCGCCATCCTTGGCAGCAACGGCAATGCCCTTGGCTACGGACGCAGTATCTGGGCGATGATCGACACCCGTACCCGACAGCCCGTCGACATACTCCAGGAGCGCGACGGACTCATCACAAGCTACATCGAATCCGAGGAGCCGTGCCCCATAACTCCCTTCCAGCGCGTGAAGGTGGCAAAGGACGCCGAGATACGCCAAAGCATCGCCACACACTACAGCGACGTCGACGTCAACGGACACATCAACTCCGTAAAATATATCGAGCATATACTTGACATGTGGCCACTCTCATGGTTTAAAACCTACCGTTTGCAACGTATCGACATAGCCTACGTGGCAGAATCATATTTTGGCGACACCCTGCACTTCGCCGTGGAGCAGCGTTCCGACGAAGAATACGACATTATGGTGCTCAAATCCTCGGATAATGGCACAGAAAAGAAGGAAGTGTGCAGATGTAAACTTAAATTTGTAAAAAAGTGATAGAAAAATTTGCAGATTACTTGTATTTTATTACCTTTGCACTCGTAAAAGAAACAAAATAACACCTCGACCCCGCTTTAGAGAAACAACTAATAAAAGGAAATATATAATTTAAACCCGCGGTCGCTTTCATACGACTGCATTAAAACACATTGTAATATGGCACAAATGAATTTCGGTGGCGTTGTAGAGACAGTAGTCACCAGCAAAGAGTTTTCATTGGAAAAAGCACGTGAAGTTCTGAAAAACGAAACGATTGCCATTTTGGGATACGGTATTCAGGGACCTGGTCAGGCTGGCAACCTCCGCGACAATGGCTTCAATGTCATCGTGGGTCAGCGTCCGGGCAAGACATACGACAAGGCTGTTGCCGACGGATGGGTTCCGGGCAAGACACTCTTCTCTGTTGAGGAGGCTGCCCAGAAGGGCACCATCATCTGCATGCTTCTCTCCGACGCAGGTCAGATAGCAGTATGGCCGAAAATCAAGCAATATCTCACACCGGGCAAGACCCTCTACTATTCTCACGGTTTTGCCATCAACTGGAACGACCGCACAGGCGTAGTGCCTCCTGCCGACGTCGACGTCATCATGGTTGCTCCTAAGGGTTCAGGCACATCGCTCCGCACAATGTTCCTCGAGGGCCGCGGTCTTAACTGCTCTTACGCCGTTTATCAGGACCACTCGGGCAAGGCCGAGGAGAAGACCATCGCCTTCGGTATCGGTATCGGTGCAGGCTACCTCTTCAAGACCACATTCCAGCGCGAGGCAACTTCCGACCTTACAGGCGAGCGCGGCTCATTGATGGGTGCCATCGAGGGCTTGCTCGAGGCTCAGTACGAGGTGCTCCGCGAGCACGGCCACTCTCCTTCAGAGGCTTTCAACGAGACCGTTGAGGAGCTCACCCAGAGCCTTATGCCTCTCTTCGCCGAGAAGGGTATGGACTGGATGTACGCCAACTGCTCTACCACAGCCCAGCGCGGTGCCTTGGATTGGGCTCCACGTTTCCGCGAGGCCATCAAGCCAGTTATGGAGTGGCTCTACCTCTCTGTAAAGACTGGCAACGAGGCTCAGATTTCCATCGACTCCAACTCTAAGGCCGATTACCGCGAGAAGCTCAACGCCGAGCTCAAGGCCATGCACGACATGGAAATGTGGCGTGCCGCCGAAACCGTTCGCCAGCTCCGTCCTGAGAACGAGGCCAAGTAAAACGCAGCGCATAACCTTATTAGATAAATAATATCTTCTAATCGAGCAGAAGGAACAGCTGAAAAGCCGCCCTTCTGCTCGATTTTTTTTCTTAATGTTCAATAATACTATTTTATCATGGTGTATAAATATACACAACAACAGTATTATTGTAAAAAACTTGAAAACTGGCGTTTTCTTGCTCCTGTTTCGTAGTTTTTTTACAAAAACTAAATAAATATTTTTTCCTTTGAATAAAATAATCTACCTTTGTGTCAGTAATAACCAAACGACTGCATTATGATTCGAGAATATTGGGTAAAGAATTATCTCTCTATACGAGATAAGCAGGAACTTAGCTTCATAGCTAAAGGTCCTGCTTCAGAATTGATAGTGGAAATATCAAAAGGAATCTTCTTGTATAAACTTGGCATCCTTTATGGTTCTAATGCTTCGGGAAAGTCTAATATGCTTATCGCATTGAACGAGGTTTTTCGCATATTGACATCCCCTAAATCTGATGCTAAAGAAGAGATAAAAGGTTTCCTTCCTTTTGCATTATCAAAGGATAAACCGACTGAAATGCACGTGTCTTTCTATGTAGGCAACGTGAGATATGACTATGATGTGATTTTCAATGGTAACAGTATTCTTAATGAGGTATTGAACTATTACCCAAATGGCTCCAAGGCTTTGTTCTACGAGCGTTCTTTTGTGGGTGAAAATGTTCAGGCGGATATTAAGTTTGGCACGAGTCTCAGATTACTTGCAAAAACACAGGATAGCATCCGTGAGAATACGCTAAACAACCATAGCGTTTTGGCTGTCTGCCGTAAAGCGGCATTGAAGGAGGATATTGAACCATTCACAACGCTATGTAGTTACATCATGAATAACCATCACGATGTGGATGGGGATATTGAAAAGGGAATAGTTGATGTTCTTACAGCTGCCTATGATGACAGTAAAAAGCGTAAGTTCTTCACCCAGATGCTTCAAAAGGCCGACTTGAACATCATGGCGTATCGCCCCATCATAGAAGATCGTGTTATTCCGCAGGAATATCGTGAGCGCATATCCAAAGAGAATATCCCTGACCGTATGAAGGATGTATTGCTCAAGCCGACTAACGATTCCATTTCATTCTTAAACCATTCCGACAAAGGGGATTTTGAGGTACCGATGGAGTTACAGTCAAAGGGCACTCTGAAGTATATTCGAATATTGGACGCTCTATACGATATGATAACCAGTAGCCATGTATATTACTTGGATGAATTAGGTGAGGATTTACATTATGATTTGCTATTCTATTATCTGAATGTGTTTATTTTCAATTCAGACAAGTCGCAACTGATAATTACCAGTCAGGAAACAACACTCTTGTCGCAAGACTTGATAAATGAGAATAGAGGGACCGTTTGGTTTGTCGAGAAGAATCATGATACAGCTTCATCGGAATATTCACGTGGTGACTCTTTCGGCTTGCACAAGAATCTGTCGCTTTATAACTCTTACCGTATTGGACGTTTGGGAGCAAAGCCCGAATTAGGTAGCATTTTCATAGACTTAGACGAGTAAAATTATGGGGAAATTGAAACATTCTGTCCTGATATTGGGTGAAGGACCTACAGAATTTTATTATTTCAACTCTCTGCGTGATGTCGTCAAAGGTCTGACCATCAAACCTGATTATCCCAAACATACGAGTATGAAAGAGTTGGAGGAAAAGATTGACGACGGCATTAAAGACGGCTACGATCGTATCTTTTGCGTCATTGATATGGACACAAAGAATGAGGAACCGGAACGCTCTCAATATGTACGCTTGAAAAAGAAATATGCCAAACCTATCAGTAAACCTAAGAAAGGTATTTATTGCGAAGTTCATTTCTTTGAGACGCATCGTTGCACCGAGTTGTTCTTCCTTTACTATTATCGCTATACGGCACGTGCTTATAATGACCAACAGGAACTTCTGCTTGATTTGAACAAACAGTGTGGCTATGAGAAAACGATAGACTTCTTCAAGAAAAGCAAAGGGTTACACACTTACTTTGAGAAGAAAGGTGGCAATCTTGATACGGCTATTCGTAACGCTAAGTACTCAATCGATGAAAAAAAGGCTGATGGCAGAAACTACACATATTCAGAGCTTGGCCGCATGATTAATGAACTGAAAGCTCTTCTATAAACTGAATACGGATATTTCCGATCTTTCTGATATTTTGCTTTATTGCACGTTTGTCAGCAAAATCCGATCTGTCCGTATTCTGTATTAATGTGATATAATATAATCGAGCAGAAGTAAAGCATGGGGCTGTTACTTCTGTTCGATTTTTCATTCACTGTGCGTCTGTTTGCCATTATGTGCTTTCTTCATGACCTTCGTGACCTTCATGACAATTTGTGCCCTATTCCTTATACAGCCACAAGCCAGTTGAGCAGCATTCTCAGGATGCTGCGGCTTCGTGCTGTGGCGGTGTTGATTTTCTCCTCCACGATAAACTGGGCAAGGCGGTTGCGGTAGTCTTTCTGTTGCAGCATATCCCATAGCATAGGGTTGATGTAGGCGTATTCCACGTTGTTGCGTATCCAGCCGACGGAAGGCGTGCTGCAACTTCTTTCAGAGTGCTGGCTCTTAAGACACAGGTTCCAGAAGTCGCTTGTTTGCAGATGGTAGAAGGGATAATATAGTGGGGTGTATTCTGTCTGCTTTGCGATTTCGGCGTATTTTCTGAACACAGCCTCATAAATCTTTGCAAGCTCCTCGTATTCAAAGCGGTTCTGCCTGAAAACTCCATCCTCTATTCCCTTGATTAAGGCCAACAGCAATACAGGCTTCGCTATCTTCTTTATGCCAGATCGCTTAATGCTTCCCATCCTCATGTCCTTTATCTTTTGGCTAAAGCTCCTAAACGTGAGGTCATAGTTTATGCTTGATTCTTCCATGTGTGTTTTAGTTGTTTTGTTTATCTGCTTAACAGCATTTATCCTACAAAAATGATAAACTTTTGCGTCATTCAATAATGAATGGTGATGTTTTTGTAAATCATTTTCTTAATGACTTTCATGACTTTCGTGACTGTTTCATCAAATAATATTTGGTTATTTTGCCAAAGTCCAAAGTGAAGTTGTACTATTTGCAATAGTTAGAAAAAGAAAGGACAAACGTATGAAGATAGAACTCAACGAATACCACAAGATGACAAACTCAATAAAATTGAAGTCGGTGGAATCATGAAGTAACCTGAATCTGTCGAGAGAGGAGTGCTCGAATCAGTTCAAGCGATTGAGGGAGCAAAGAATTGCAAGGGAGTCATAGTAAAATAATAAGCGAAGATACTGACCTTTGTTACATTAGATTTTAGTTGCTTTAACAAATATTTTTCTCCTCATTACATTTTTATTGTTACCTTTGTCAAATGATAAATACATAACAATTTACTAATCAATTTTTGAATTTTATTTTATAGTTATGAATAGTAAAAGTATAAACGAAATAACCTTATTTCGATATTTGTATGAACTTGATAACAGAAACTTACCACAAAGCATTCTTACTTGGTATGAAAACCACGATAGTTACGTAAGTACTGATAGAGAAAACGCTATTAGAGAAATTTCTGGTATAAGGGGAAATTGTCGTAAACTGGTGGTTTTTTCAAAATCATTCGTTGATGCGATGGATAAATCCTATATGAAATTCACGCAGTTTCATAAGGATATTCTTGAAGAATTAGATGATGAAAACGGAATTGTACGTAGTCCGTACTTCATGGAAGGCTGTTATGTTGTGCCTTATTTCCGCAACACTATAATTTAATATTTTTTATAAGC
>ULYE01024863.1_pt1 | contig 19888 bp, 7 predicted proteins | sample 1961921 | NCBI WGS metagenome assembly ULYE01 (sample SAMEA4835856, study PRJEB28245) | human gut metagenome | biome: gut microbiome; material: fecal sample | place: Denmark | collected 2008 | reverse complement strand
GCCATAGCCTCCTAAGTTTGTCCCATAGCTTAACGTCAAAAACCTAAATATCATGTCTTCGTGTCTTCATGTCGAAAAAACATGTTTTCATGTCTTCATGTCAAAAAAACATGTCTTCTTGTCCTAAAGATACGGTCTTCTTGTCTTACGATGCGATGTCTTTACATCGAATAACGGACAGTATTTGCGTGTGATTTTTGGGATTTTCGTCCATCCGTCCATCCCAAAAATTTCGTTAAATCATTTGTCAAATCATGTACATAAATTACCTATTGGCTTGTAAAATCGTGCGATAGCCCTTATTTTGTTAAGAATTGGCCATTTTTTGTTAAGTTTATACAACGGACTTGAGCGAATTTCAGCTTATTTTGCAGTGCTGACAGACATAGCGTAAGGCGTGTCGTCCCATGTAAATATCACTAACCACAAATACCGTACAATATGAGACCGCAAGACTATACTATTGAGAACGAACCTTGGCGACATTCATACGATGACGTCGAGGGCAAAATCAGGGAGCATGTGGAAAAGCTGGGGACTGAACAGGAAATAACCAAGAAACCCAAACATCACATTATTAAACACAAAACTAAATAGATAACATATTATTCACCTTTCAAATCATTTTTAATATGAGAAAACAATTATTACTAATGCTATCCCTACTGCTATATGCCGTAGGAATGGCGGCACAACAACCTGATTGGGGCTATAATCCCAATGCCTATCCTGACGAGCACGTCATTTATGTAGGACTCACAGAGGGAAGCCTCGACAATTGTGGTCAGAAAGAGTTACCTGAGAACACTTACCTCGGAGCATTCATCGATGGTGAGTGCCGCGGACTTGCGAAGGTACAGAAAAAGTCGCTGTCGGTGGCTTTGACCATTAACTATTTCCCTCTTCGTGTAAAGGGAGATACTAATGACGAAGGCAAAGCCATATCTTTCAGATTACTTTATCCAGGTGGTCAGCTATCTTATGTTTACGACTTACAGCCTGCAGCCGATGCCGTAACCTATACTAATAAGAAAACCACCGGTACGCTGTCAGACCTCTTCCCGCTGAAGTTTATCCAGCCTCTATATTATGGTTTCACCCAAGAGACAGTATCAGTTAAGGTGGGTGAGCAGATCAATTTGTTGGATTATATTACATTCGAGCCAGCGAATGCCAACATACCAGAATTAAACTGGAATATGTATGAAGAGAGTGAAAATGTCATTATCGAAGGAAATAAGCTCACAGCCATTAAGTCAACTGGCAAGTATGGTTCCGTCGGCGTTTTCCCTAAGCTTTGGGACATGAAGAATACGGGACAGTATTCCGACATTAATATTCGTGTCATCCAGCCTGCCACCTCTATTGAGCTTCGCGACGAGTATAAGAATGGCATCACAGTTAACTTGGGCGACACTGCTGCCCTCAACACAGTGCTTCGCAGCGGCTACACCACAGCACCTGCCGACTGCAACGAGGAACTGACATGGAAGAGCAGTGACGAGACTGCCATCCTTCCGATGGAAGGTAATGATATTGGCAAGTTTAATCCAGTAAAGACCGGCACATACACCATGACGCTTAGCGGCGAGAATGCCAGCGTGGACCTTAAGGTCACAGTCATTAAGCCGGTAGAGTATATTAATCCGGTTGGTAGGGTTAAGGAGATTAAGATGTATATAGGCGACAACCTTCACAGCATCCTTCCGTCTGGATATAAGGTAATGCCGGAGGACGCTACAGACCGCAGCGTGAGGTACGAAGTTTTGCCAAGTTACAACCAGGATCAGGAATTTAAGTATAATGAAATACTTGAGGACAATGGTTCTGAGGGAATTTTCGCCCGTAAGCCAGGTAGAGCTCGCATTGCAATTATATCTAATCAGAATCCGCAAGCCTCTTGCACATACGAAGTAATCGTAAAGGATGGTCCTACGAACATCACGTTCAAGCAGGATGAGATGACTTTCTTGATGCCAATAAAGGATACTGACAAGTGGGACATCTCTGAGGATATCCGTAACAACATCATCATGACACCGTCATGGCCTAAGTATGAAGAATATGAGTCGTACGATATAGCACAAAGCAATTTGGCTATTTCTTCTCTTACGGATGCCGTAAAGCTGTCTTATGATTTCAAGAAAGACAGCCTTTCTGCATCTGTCGTTAAAGTGGGTGAGGGATGGATTGATATCAGCTATTCATCTGAGCGCACCATCGCAACTGAGGAAGGACTCCGAAATGATGAGTATGAAATTTCAAACCACTTCCACGTAACAATCATGGAGTCTCTTAAGGGATTCAAGGTGGACGGATACGTAGAGATGGTAAGCACCGAGACACGCGACTTCGTGCTTACTCCCGACCCCGTTGACGCAGAGGTAGACCCGTCAAGAGTGGAGGTGACTATAACTCCTGACAGCTATGTTTCTGAGGAATGGAAGAGCATAGTAGAGATTGTTCCTACGGATGAGAGCAAGCTTAACTACACCATCAGACCTCATAGCGTGGGCAGAGCCATTATCAGCGTGAAGCTCGACGGCGTAGAGGTGGCATCATCTAACGTCCTTATCGGTCAGCGCTACATGCAGAAGGCAGGATGGAAGTGGGCTTCGCTCTATAGCGGCGACGTATCATGGAACTCTCCTGAATACGAATTAGGCAACGTGGTGGAGGAAATCCGCTCAGAAGACGCCCTTCTCCATAACGACCCCGAATACGGATACTTCGGCGATATCAACAGACTGGAGTCTGGCACATGCTATAAGATTAAGGTGAAGGAAGAGGAACCCGGTCTGCTTGACTTGAGAATCATGTACACCGGCGCTTACGAGGACATGCGGACTCATCGTCAGATTGTGCCGATGTGGAACTGGCTCGGCAATCCCTATCAGTATGACCACGACATCAACTCGGTGTTCTCTACCGAAGATGCATACGCAAACAACTTCAACGTGGGCGACCGCATCGTATCGAAGGACAACGGTTTCGCTGAATATAATGGCGAAAAGTGGACAGGCACCCTTACCACTCTGCATGCCGGACTCGGATATATGTATTTCAATGCAGGATCAGAGAACGTCGACATGGAATACCAGCGTGAGAGCCTTATGCCTCAGGGCACTCCGGTGATGAACGCTCCCCAGCACAAGCAGAGCGTATGGACATACAACAGCGCTCCGTTCGCTGACAACATGACCATCGTAGCTGACCTTGGCAACGACTATTCGGCAGAACGCTTCACGGTGGGCGCCTTCGTAGGCGACGAGTGCCGCGGTGAGGGCGAGATGATAGACGGCAAGTGCTTCATCACCGTCCATGCTGACAAGGGCGAGACCATTTCGTTCAAGCTCCATGACGCCGTCAGCGGCGAGATGCGCACCATCAACGAGCAGATGCCGTTCGCAAAGATGGCAGGTTCGCTCCGCGCTCCGCAGCGTCTGACTGTAGGTGGCATCGTCACCGGCATCACAGCAGCCGACATCGCATCTTCGGGCATCGCCGTTGTGGACGGACAGATCACAGTCCAGGGCATGGACGTGGCTGACGTCATCGTATGCAACGCATCCGGTGCTGTTGTCTCAACCGGCGAGACCACCATTACCGGCCTTCCTTCAGGCGTTTACGTAGTGAAGGTGAAGACCAAGGACGGCAAGACCGTTACGAAGAAGCTTGTCAAGTAAGTTGACTATACTAATATAACTAAAAGTTTCGCATGTCACGAGACATGCGAAACTTTAAATAACCACTAAAAGAACCAAAGCGATGAAAAGCCACTTACACATAACCATACTGACGGCTGTGGCAGCACTCTTTCTGCATACCAGCGGCACAACAGCACAGAACATCACGGAGATTGCCAAGAGCGATCCCCTTATCATCACGGGTTCCGTAGGTACACAGAACACCTACTTTCACTCAACGGCAGGCAGCGCATACGCCTCGCCGCTGAGCAATACGCTGTTCCTCAACCTCAACATCAGCATGTATGGATTCAACATGCCTTTCTCGCTTTATTATTCCAACAACAATCTGGACTTCAACTATCCCCATATCTCCTTCAATCTCTCGCCGTCGTACAAGCAATGGCACGGACATATCGGAAGGTCGTCGGCAGGATTCTCGCCCTACGTCATGAGTATGTCGTACAACGGTGTGGGTCTGGAATATCGCACGCAGAAGTTCCGCGTGGGAGCTTTCTACGGCACGCTGCGCAGCGCCGTCAACGACGACCCGACATCGCCCTCGCCGCGCAATCCGCAGTATCGCCGCATAGGATGGGGATTCAACATAGGCTACGGCACGGGCAGCAACTACCTCGACCTTTATCTGCTCCGCGCATACGACCGCCGCAGCTCCATTGACGAGTACTGGCAGGAGCGCATATCGCCGCAGGAGAACATCGTGGTGGGACTGAAGGGAGGCGTGAGCATCAAGAACTGGATGTCGCTGACAGCCAACGTAGCCACATCAGCCTTCACCACCGACACCCGCGCGGAGAAGGTGACGGACAGCAAGGTGGCAAGATGGGACAAGGTGTTCGACACACGCTACACCTCAATGGCACGCTTCGCGGGCGACGCCAACCTCAACATCAACGCGGGCGGCGTGAACGCCTCGCTCTTCTATCGCATCATACAGCCCGACTATACGTCGCTCGGCACCTACTATATGGCTAACAACTATCACAGCGTCGGAGCCAGCCTCGGCACCACGCTCTTCCGCCGCGTGTCGGTGGCAGCCACGTTCTCCGCTCAGGAGGACAATCTCTCCAACAAGCAGCTCTATACCACGCGGGGCTTCGTCTATTCGGCTTTCATAGCCACACGCATAGCCAACCGCCTCAATCTCTCGTTCGGCTATAACGGCTATCTGCAGACGCAGGCTGACGGCACGGCACACGTAAACGACACCACTCGCGTACGTCGCGCCATGAACACCTTCACGTTCACGCCGTCCTACGCCGTGGACAACGACCAGTTCGGACACGCCTTCTCGCTCTCTGCCAGCCTCGTGCAGAACAAGGACCTCAACCGCTTCGCCACCGGCGTGAGCGACGTAACGTCTCTCGCCATCGGAGCCAGCTACGGACTGGAGGTGAAGGCATGGAAGACCAGCTTCCAGACCTCCATAAACCACCAGTCGTCAAAGGGATTCAACACGCGCTACACCAGCGACCTCGCCTCGGTGACAGCCAACCGCGCCTTCCTAAAGGACGACGCCCTCAACCTCTCAGCCACGTTCTCGATGTGCTACAATGAGGTGAAGCGACAGTCGAAGAGCCTGTCCATGGGATGCGACATGGCTGCCAGCTACAGCATCAAGCAGAAGCATCTCTTCTCGATGACAGCCGGATTCAACAAATACGGCGACGTCAACATCACCAAGACACGGTCGAAGCTGGACGCAACGGACATCAACATCAGCTTCAACTACACCTACACCTTCACGCTCCTCGAGATAAAGCGAAAGGCGGAGAAGGAACAGAACAAGTCGCTATAGTGTAACTTTTATTCCCACGATAAAATAAAGATCAAGATATGAACAGACTGAGATTCCACATCCTATCACTACTCATCATCCTGGGTGCCATGCTGCAGGCTGCCGCTCAGGACGTAATGGTGACGGTCAATCCGGTACAGCCCACGCTGCCTCCGCAGGCAATGCTGTACGTAGCCAATCCCGGCAACTACTTTAACGTAAGTCTGATCAACTCTTCTGGCGAGACGCAGAACGTCTATCTCGTCATGGACCTTGAGCAGATAAATCCCAACTCGGGACTTTACGTCAAGATTCCTGCACAGTATCAGCCCGACAAGCCCATCACGGTGCCTTCCGGCGGAACGCACATTCTGAGCATGGTGGAGATGAAGAATCTCTTCAATCATGTGCCCAACGACCGCATCGCCACCACCCCGGGTCTGTTCAGCGACTATGAGGGCGGCGCCTTCGGACTCCTGCCCGAGGGTCAGTATCGCATGCGCCTCGTGGCTTACCGCTGGGAGCCGGGACGTGACGCTCCCGTCATGGTGAGCAGCCCCAGCAGCGGACAGTGCATCTTCACGATATGCTACAAGGCTCAGGCGCCGGAGTTTCTGATGCCTATGCCCGGCATCGGAAGTTCTTCCGACGCTTCCGTATGCACGATGGACAAGCAGAACGCACTCTTTACGTGGAAAGAACCCATCGTGACGTGCAATCCCGGCGCGGCACGCTTTACGTATAAGTTTAAGGTGGTGCAGCTTGTCGGCGGTCAGACGCCCGACGAAGCCATAGAGTATAATCCTGCCGTGTACGAGAAGTCGGGACTGATGTCGCCGATGCTGATTCTGCCGCAGGAGCGCATCCGCTCCATGATAGACGACATGACCTACGTGGCACGCGTCACGGCGGAACAGTCAGGCCTGGGCAGCAATTATCTCAACTACTCGATGGTGGAGAACGACGGCAATTCCGACCTCCGCCTCTTCCGCTTCGAGCCTGACGCCACCACCGTGGTGACGCCCCCAACGCCCGACAACAAGGACAAGGAGGACAAAAAGGATGAGGAGGAAGACGACGAGTTCGACTTCGGATTCGGTAGCGGCAAGGAGGAAGTGACCGATTCGGTATATAACTTCCGCAATCCGCAGATCATCCGCCCGAGTTTCCCCGGCAATGCAGGAGCCCGCAAGTCATTCACGGGCGACGACATCGGCGTGGAATGGAAGAAGGCATGGTTCGTGGGTGGCGTGGGAGAACGTCAGGACACGGTGAAGATCAATTATGAGGTGCAGCTTTTCCGCGGCGAACCAGAGATGGACCGCGCCGACATCTTCGCCTCAGAGCCGGTCTACACACACTCCACGTACGACCTTTCTGACTCCATCAAGTGGGAGAAGATCAGCGACAAGGTGGTGGCTGGCGACTATATGGTGCTGCGCGTGCTCCCCAAGAGCGAGAACGTACAGTCCGTGGCGTTCGTCAACGACTCCGTCAACGTCATCGACTTCGCCCTCGCACAGCGCATCAGCCAGAAGTTCTTCCAGTGTTCGTCAATGGTGAACATCGAGAACCTCAAGCCTACGAAGAAGTCTGCCAAGGACTTCATAGGCAAGGTGGTGGGCATCGGACAGTATCAGCTCACCATCGACGAGATGAAGGAGAACGGCAAGGACGGCGGATTCCGCGGCAACGGTCGTGTGGAATGGTCGCCGCTCGGATTGTCGCTGATGGTGAAGGTGGAGTTCGATTCGCTCTTCATCAATACTGACGACATCGTTTATGCCGGCAAGGCTAAGGGCATGAAGGGCGACACATGGGCGTCGAACAACGGCGACCAGGTGGACAAGCTCTTCTCCGACTGGGGCATTGACAACCTCATCGGCGACACTGGCATACCTTATGCTAAGATGTTGCAGAAGGAAGCGTCAAACAGAGGTCGCGACATCGCCAAGCAGCTCAGCCTCGGCAAGTATTATGACTATTATCATCGAGCCAAGGACTTCCTCACGGAAGGCAGGCTTGACAACATCATGATGCCGATGAAGCTGCCGAAGTCAGTAAACAAGACTCCGGTGGACATCCAGATTGTCAACGTGACATTCGCTCCTTCGTGGGCATCAATGGACCTTATCGGTACGTTCACGCTGCCCGAAAGCCGCTATACGGACAACAACATCCTCATCCTCGGTGCACCGCACACATGTATCAGCCCCGACCGTCTGTTGCCGGAGAGCGGATCGATGTGTCTGCTTTCCACCATAGACGTGAAGGAACCGTCGTCCGGTTTCCAGATTAAGTTTAAGGCTCCGACCGACATCACGGTGGCTGACGAAGGTCAGGCACCTGCGGACGGATGCTACATCAACTGGCAGGCTGACTCTTTGGCAGCCTTACATATTGACATCGACATCGCCATTCCCAAGCTGAAGAAGGTGGCTAACGGCACCGCTACGGACGAGCGACCCGTGCTGAACATCCAGACTGACATCAAGGACTGGAACAACTGGACGGCAAGCGCTGCTATGGACGACTTCGAAGCAGAGGCACTTCCTGGCTGGACATTCTGCCCGGGCGCCATTGTCTACGACCACTCCACAACGGTGAACGACAATAACATGGGATCGTTCCCCGCCGGTTATGACAAGAGCAAGGCTGACATCCGCACCAACGACAAGGAATGGATGGGCCTTTACATCAGCAAGGTGGGCGTAAAGTTCCCGAAGGCTATGGAAGTGGGCAAGGAAGACGGCGACGGCGACCGACGCCTCACCCTCGCAGCCAAGGACATGTTCTTCGACAAGTCGGGCGTTTCGCTTAAGTTCGGTGCGGAGGACATCATCAGCGCAAAGACCGGAAAGCTCGGAGGTTGGGCGTTTACGCTCGACAACGTGGGCGTGGAGTTCCTGCAGAGCAACTTCGAGAAGGCTTACTTCGACGGCAACATGAAGCTGCCGCTCGTCAATTCGGACATCGCCTATACATGTAATATATATAACCAGAAGCGCTTCAAGAAGGACAACGACAACGGCTACGCCTATATATTTAAGGTGCAGCAGGTGGAGGACATCAACTTTGACTTTATCCTTGCAGAGGCAAACCTTGAGCAGAAGCAGACTTACTTCTTCCTCGAAGCAGAGGACCAGGCTGACGGATCGACGAAGACCCGACTGGAATTCTCGATGGGCGGAAGCATTACCATCGGTTATGCTGACGAGATTCAAGGCAAGCTGGACGAGGTGAACAACAAGGTGGAGGCTGCCAAGAACCGCTCGAGCTTCGTGAAGAAAGCCCTCGACGGACTGCCGCTGAAGCTCAGCATCCCCGGCATCCACTTCACAAAGATGCGCATTGCCAACTGTTCTACGTGGGAATCAATCTATGATAAGGAGGAAACACAGAAGAAGGCACACGCAGCTCAGGCTGAAGAGCTGAGACGTTCGGCGTGGAAGACGCTTTGCGAGGAGAAGGAACGCAACCTCGGTTCTGAGGACAAGCCCATCTATTTCAACATGGGCGAATGGTCGTTGGCTTCTTTAGAGAAGAAGATAGGCCCGTTCTGCTTCGGCATTACACGCTATGACCTCGGCTATTCGGGTGGCGCAATGACGCTCGACCTTGAGGGAAAGATTGGCTTGCTGGAAGACCTCGTAGTGGCAAAGGCTGGCATTCAGTTGCAGGCAGAGGTGAAGAACCTCGACGACATCAGCAACATCTCGCTGGAATATAAGGACTGTCTGTTTAACTCCATCGAGGTTTCGTCCAACCTTCCGGGCATCACTATCTCGGGAAGAATGGACGTCATACGTCCTAACGACAAGGTGAAGGACAAGGGATATAAGGGCCATCTTAAGTTTGCGCTCCCCGGCAATCTCTTTACCTTCGACTCAAACGGAGGCTACTTCGAGCACAAGGAGGAAGGCAACAACTTCACTTGGGGCTACTTCAACATCGCTATCGGCTCGGCTGTGGGTCTGCAGATTCCGCCAATCGAGCTTAACGACATCCACGGCGGCTTCTACTTCAACTGCCGAAAGGACCCGAAGGACGCAACGAAGGCCATCGCTCAGAAGGGCGTCATCGGCGTAACGGCTGGTTTGGGAATAGCAGCGTCGGGTGGCGACAACGTCATCGGCGGCAAATTCTCGCTCACCGTGGTATACGACAAGGAGCACAAGCGCCTCACCACATTCATGCTTGACGGCAACGTGAGCGCTATGGCTGGCTTGGTTAATTCGAGAGCGTCCATCGTTTATCAGAACGACGACCAGTCGAAGTACCTGCGTCTGAACGTCACGGTTGACGCCACGGCGGACGGACTCGCCAAGAAGTATGCGGGTGAGATTACGAAGTACACTGAACAGCTTGCGGACAGCAAGATTCTGAAGCAGATGCAGGCTCTCAACGACACCATAAAGACCACTTACGACAAGCTGGGATCAATGGCTGGACTGGACAATCTCCATCAGGAACACAGCACGGAGGAGAAACACGAGAGCAAGGATGAAAACAAGAGCGAGCAGAAAGATAACTTCAAGGCTACGTCAGGAGCCAAGATATCTCTCGACTTTGGACTTACATGGCGCGACAAAGGTGTGACCTTCGACAAGGTGAAGTGGCATCTCTATCTCGGCAAACCGCAGAAGAGCGAACGCTGCCAGTTCATCCTCATTGACCTTGAGGCGAAGATTGTGGAAGTGAAGATCGGAGCGGATGCCTACTTCTGTGTGGGCAACGAGCTGCCGGACAACGGCGCTCTGCCTCCTATTCCCGAAAACATACGCCAGTTCCTCACCGGTAGCCGCGGCAGCAACGGCGTTCAGTCAGCAGACGTAAGCAAGGCTGAGCGTGCCCGCGAGGAAGCCATCAGGGAGTTCCGCGCCAACGCCACGGGTGGCGTAATGCTCGGAGCAAGCGTATGGGGCTACATCAATGTGGACCTCGGCATCCTCTATGCCGACATGGGCGCCGAGGCTGGCTTCGACGTCAGCATCACACACATCGGCGACGAGGTCTACTGTGTAGGCGTTCCCGGCGCGGCAGGATGGAAGGGATGGTACGGCGAAGGACAGCTCTACGCATACCTCTATGCAAAGATGGGTCTGCGTCTGAACCTCGGTTTCTGGAAGGGAAGCATCGACCTCGTGGACGCAGGCATCGGCGGCGTACTCCAGATGGGCTTGCCTAACCCGAGCTACTTCACCGGCGACCTCCGCATGAAGCTCCGTCTCCTGGGCGGCCTCATCAACTTCAACCGCCGCTTCCAGTTCACTTGCGGCAAGAAGTGTGACATATTCTACGGCAATGCGCTTGACGACTTCCAGCTTTGGGGCGAATCGTCCATTGGCGAGGAGACAAGAAAGAACGGATGGAACCACAAGATGACCATCAGTCCTGACCTGCCCACCGACTTTACCATCACTCCGATGGCACGTCTTAACGAGCAGTATCCGCTGCTCGACCAGACTGATCTCCACAGACATATGAAGCAGGTGGAAGCCGAGAAAGATATCCTCGAGACTACATCCACTCGTACGTTCCGCTTCAATCCGTCCACCAAGCAGGTTAAGCTCTACGAGTATAGCGACTCTACAATGCGCGACAGCGTGATACGTTACTATAATATAGAGTTCAATGCCACTAAGGTGACGGTACGAGGAATGCGTAGCCTCAACCCCAACCGCTTCTACAAGCTCGAGATTACGGGCCTTGCCAAGGAGCTTCGTGCGGGCAACTGGCACGATCCCGAGACATACAATGTCAAGAAGGGCAAGTATGAGGAAGTGCCATGGGAGCAGACCAAGGCGTTCTACTTCCGTACCGGCAACAGCGACGGCATGAACATTCAGGACGGAGGCGACCTCCAGTCGTTGGTGGCTGTGGCTTATCCGTCGAAGTATAACGAACTGAAGTCGGCTGAACCCGTCATTGCTTATGCCACTGACGTGCAGAATCCGCTCATCGTGCTCAAGGAAAAGAACGTACTGAACCGCCTCTATTCTGACGGCAAACTCAAGTGGAAGCTGAAGAAGGACGGCAAGGTGATAGAGGAGCAGGAAGTGTATGCAGGCTGGGAGAACAGAGCTTCTGCGTCATTCAAAACCAAGGTTCTGCCGGGTAACACCTACAACCTCGTGCTCGACTATGAGAAGACCAAGGTGACGAAAGAGACAGTTGTAGCGGAGAAGACCATTCACTTCCGAGAGAAATACTACTCTAGGTACACCAATGGAGGCAGTCCTAACGGCAAGGCACCTAAGTCTATCGGCGGCTATAAGGTGATAAAGATAATCAGCTCAAGACGCTATTCGGCACCAGCCATCAGGGATAATATAGAAATGGACTATAAAATGGATTACTTAGATGACAAGATAAAAAAGGACCTCCGCTTCGGACCTGCATTCCATGGCCCGGCAATGGATGCCAACGAGAACGTCGACCTTTATGCTGACGCTATGTCGCCGCAGACAAGGAAGACAAGGGTGACCAAGTCGTCTGCCATAACGAAAGCATCGTCGGGCACGACCTCTACGTCGGGCAACACCTCTTCGTCCGAGACAACACCGACAAGGCGACAGCCCACAACGCAGACTTCGCCATCCACCAAATTAGGCACTCGCGTAGTGCCCAAGTCGGACAATTCGTCATCTTCATCGTCTACGGAAGAGAAGAAGAAGGAGCAGTCCCTGACGAGAATATCCAACGGCACGTTGTCGGGAGGCATAAAGAAGACTGACGACGACGCTCTGCAGTCGGGCGTGACCGACGAAAAGACGATGTCTCCCGGCATTATATTGCCAGACAAGACCGACGACCAGGCTCCTGAAGGCATGGAATGGAATTGGGAGTTCGTATTCACCTGCTACGACAACCGCGAGACCGAAGAACCGGTGGTGGCTGCCAACATCATGGACCTCAACGTCACTACCGTAGACGGCAACTGGACAACCGGATATAACGGCAGACCGCTCGACTATGAGTTGCCGTTCATCGGAACGTCGGTCGCCACGCTCAAGAACGACGGCGCGGACATCAGCAACATATCTGACGTGGAGATTGGATATAAGACTTCGCTAATGGAAAGACAGAAGAAGTATCCTAACACCAATACGCTCTTCGCCTACTACGATCCGTTCTGCTACATCAGCTACCTTGCCAACTGGGCATTGATAGGCGGATGGAACATCGAGTCAGACCGTATACAGACTATGGTGACCACCACCACGTCGCTCACCTACAGCGACCTCGGCGGCAACTACAGCGGATTCCTCGCAGGAGGCGATGTCAGCTACAACATCGTGAACGACTGGGAGAAGATTCGTCGCAACTCCATCTATCCGTCGGGAGGTTACGGTTCGGAATATCCGCTGCCGCTCATCGACAATGACCGTTACGACTACGTGAATCCTATCAGAAGCCACGCCACCATTCCGGAGTATAACCCCAAGAACCCGGCAGGCGACATTCTTAAAAACATCGCCAACGTCTATTACCTCGCTGAGGACGTGGACAAGAAGATAAAGGAGAATGCCAAGGTGGTGCTCGATAAGGGTGGAACCACGTTCAATACCAAGCGTGCCAACGCTGTGGAAGAATGGAACCTCCAGCACCTCGGAACCGACATCATAGTGTCGCGAGAGGGTCTGAACGAGACTACGCAGATGATAAAGATTCCGTACTATCAGATGACGTTGCTATGGTGTGGCATCATCGAAAACTCTGAGTCAGGACATAAGGTATCGCTCAACAGCATCATGAAGGGAGCCGGAAAGCGAGCCACACCGCGCCAGAGCATGAAGCAGAGCCGAATGGTGCTCTTCACCTTCACGGGCGACAAGGGTTATCCCGAAGCTTCGTTCAAGGCTAAGGAGGCGATGAAGAACCTCAAGAAGATGATTGTCCATACTTACCGTATCGACGACTATGACGTACAGAAGAAGGAGTATACGGTATCGTACAGCAACAGCGAGCGTGACATCACCATCTACGAGCCGCTAAAGAAATTCTATTAACAGACCATAAAACGTACAGATATGAAGATAATGAAAGGACTATCAGCCGCATTCGCCGCCACCTGCGCTTTCGCCGCCATCACAGCGGTGGCGAGTGTCGGCTCACGAACCGGATATTCCTTCTCTGGAGGAACACAGAACGACACCATCCCGACAGCCGGCAAGATGCTGCCGGGAGAGGTGGCGCAGGACACCACGGCTTTCAAGGGCAAGCCATACGAAGGCTCCGACATCATGCTCACGGCACGTGCCTACGGCGACCGCATCGTGCTGAGATGGGCTCCCTCCGACTATGCTGCATGGATGAGGCTCAATCTCATCGGATATAACATCTATCGCTGGGACGAGAAAAACCATTGCGACACGCTGGCGTTGGCGCTCAAGCCCAAGACGCTGGAGGAGTTTCGTGCCAAGTATGCGCCTAACGATTCGGTAGCCACCATCGGCTACGGACTCATCTATGGCGACAACCTGAAGAAGTCCACCGAGACACGTGAGGAACCGGGATCGTACGGATCGATGCTCGAGATGTATGACGACCAGGTGACGAGCCTTGCCTTTGCCATCCTCGCTTCGGAATGGCGTCAGGACTTGGCTGAGGACATGGCTATGCGCTTCGTCGACCGCAACGTACGCAAGGGAGCACGCTACACCTACATCATCCAGCCCGCCCGCCGCTTTGAGAACGACAATATGTTCATCAAGGGCAAGGAGGTCAGCAACGTGGAGAACAAGCCCTACATTCCCGCTCCTTACAACGTGGGACTGACGGACAGCATCACCGGACAGCTCGCCGTGACGCTCTATTGGACCGACAAGCACAACTCGTCGTTCGAGATTGAGCGCCGCGTGGCTGGCACGCAGGAATGGCACCGCGTCAACAGCAAGCCATACATGCCGATGTATAAGCAGGACCTCGACGACAAGGACGAGGAAGTGATGTACGTCGACAAGGTGCCGCAGCCCGGAACCTACGAGTATCGCGTGATGGCGCATGACGCTTTCGGCGACACCACAGCACCGAGCGAGACGGTAACCGTAAAGGTGGGCGACATGAAGCCGCCTAAGGGTCCGACCATCACACTCGTCAATATCGACCGTCCCGACGAGACCGACCCCACAAAGCAGATATTCGCCACCATCTCGTGGGAGAAGGACACCGTGGAAGCTGACCTCGCAGGATTCCTCCCGCTCTACTATAACGAGCGATTCACGGGCAACGACTGGAAGCCGCTCTGCGAAAAGACGCTTCCGGCGGACGCAAGGGAGGTGAAGGTGGACGTCACCGGACTCTCCACGGGCATGCTCGTCATGGCAGCATACGACGAGGCTGGCAACGTGGGCTACTCCATGCCCGTGCAGCTCCGCATCAGCGACATGAAGGCTCCCGATGCTCCCGGCAATCTCCGTGCTGAGGTTTCGGCCGACGACGGCACCATCACCCTGCGCTGGGACAAGCCCGCGGACGACGACGTGGCTTACTACGAGCTGGCTTACGCCAACGACACCACCCACCACTTCCTTATGCGCAACCAGGGACAGCTGAAGGACACGATGTTCGTAGACACGGTACAGATGACCGTCAATCAGCGATTCATCTACTATAAGGTGCGTGCCGTGGACTACAGCAACAACACCGGTGAGTTCTCGCCCATCCTGCAGGTGGAGCGACCGCACATCACACCGCCTACACAGCCTCACCTCGACTCGGCTTGGGTGGACAATTCGGGCATACACATGGACTGGGTGACGGGTCTGGACGCCGATATGTACTACCACCGCGTCTACCGCCGACTGGAGAACAGCAACACGTGGGACCTCATAGCCATCGTCACGGCGGAGGACGTGCTCAAGGCAAGCCCCGACGGAGTGATACATCTCACCGACAAGCCGCAGACCAACAACACGTATTACTATGAGTATATGGTAGTGTCGTTCAACCGTTCGGAGATAGCTTCCGAGCCAAGCCTCATCTTCTCGGCACGCTTCGCCGACTTCACCGAGGCAGAACTCGGCATCAAGGCAGTCGGAACCTACGACACCGTGAAGGACGAAGCACGTCTCTCATGGGAGCACAAGGCAGTGGACGGCAAGCAGACACCTTACTATTACTGCGTCTATCGCAAGGGCAAGGACGAGGCAGACTACACCTTCCTCTGCTCCACAGAGCCGGACATGCCGCTCCATACCGACCAGCTCCTTTCACCGGGCGAGTCAGCCAGCTATTACGTCGTGGTGCGCTTCACGGACGGAAGACGCAGCCAGCCTTCCAACAAGGTGACGATAACGGCTCCGGCGAAAGCCCCCTCTAAGGCGAAATAAGTAAACATCACAGAAAAAATCACAGGCAACATCCATCCGAAATGAAAAAGACAAGACTATTCATAACCAAGCTTCTGTCGCCACGGGGTGTCAGGACGCGTATGTGGCAACTCCTTACATGTTGCCTGTTGGCAGCCATGCCGCTGCTCACTTCCTGCGGCGAACTCTTCGACGTGGACGAGGCGGGCGAGACAACGTCAGCGACGATGAAGATGGACCGCGACACCGTCTTCATCATGCCGGGCGACTCGCTGCGTCTGACCGTCACCTTCTCGCCGCCAGAGGTGAAGGACAAGGGCGTGATGTGGCTCATCGACCAGCCCGAAATAGCACGTCTTTGCGTCGACACTCTCGTGGCGCAGCAGCCCGGCACCGCCTACGTCACGGCGATGTCGTCAGCCACTATGCGTCTGGACACCTGCGTGGTGACCGTAATGACCCCGTGGACAGTTGACCGTAACAAGTACTTCTTCGACACCGTCGTCTACGCCGATATCAGCGTAGCCGGCAGACAGCTCGGCGACGACATTGCCGTGGCTGCCTTCGTGGACGACGAGCTGCGAGGCATAGCCGAACTGAAGGAGGCGAAAGGCAAGCGTTACGCCGTCATCCGCGTGTACGGTCCGGTGAGCGCCTCTGACGAGGACATCATCACCTTCAAGTGCTACGACCGGCGGGAGGTGCGCCTACGCACCTTCGACGTGCAGCTGCCCTTCGACGGCGAGACGCACGGCACGCTCTCCAAGCTGATAACATTACACCTCGACTGACGTTTAAAGGAGTTACGAATCTATAAAACCCGATAACTATGAAAAAGATATTCTTACTGATCCTCACCGCCTTAGCTTTCGCCTCCTGCACGCTCTACATGGACGAGCCGGAAGACGATAAGAAGGGCAAGGACGACAACATAGAGAACGGCGACGGCTTCAGTGCGCCGCGTACCGACGTGAGCGCTGACGGCACCACCACCTACCAGTTTAACCCCACCACAAAAGTCTTCGACGAAACAAACTCTCAGTACGTCCTCAATGTCGAAGACTCTGTGGTGTGGCTTTCCACCTCAACGCCCTACGAGATGATACCGCAGATAGGAGACGCCATCTATTCCGCATTCTCAGAGAAGTTTCCAAACGCCATGATGGGAAAGGTGGTGTCTGTTACGAAGGAGAACGGTATGATAAAGTGTGTGTGTACAGACACCACATTAGGTCATGTATACAAGAAGCTGGACATACATGCCAGCATTAATGTAGCAGACTATATGGATCCTTCCATAGCGGACAAGTCGTTGGCTGAGAAGCGAAGATATGCCATGCAGAGGACGAGGGATGAAGGTATCGGTGAACCTGAAAAGACGGAATTCTCTTTAGATTTAAATGCTAATAAGGATCTTAAGTCATATAAGTTTTTGACTGGATCCTTGACAGGCTTTTTTAATTTTAAATACTTGTCGTTGAAATATAGAAAGATTGACTTTGACTTAAGCCTTGAAAAAGAACAAGTCAGATTCATCTTTACTGATTCAACCGTAACCACCAAAAGATTTAAGGTAGGTGGTACAGCATCATTACAGGCAGATATAATGTCAACCGCCGAATCGTCGTTGCTCACAATCACAAAGAAACTCGAAATACCTATCGGTTCTTCCCCTGTAGTAGTGGGTTTTGATCCTTCACTTTCTGTTTCTGTATCAGGAACAGCCGAAGCAATTGGTGTAAATCGTGAAACGTCAGTACAAAAGATGGGTATAGAAAAAACCGCCAACAGTTCGAAACCTAAAATCATCAACTCCAAATATTCCAAATCACAAATGGAGTCGGGTAATGATATTAACGGCAATCTTACCATAAATGCAGACCTGACTCTTGAATTATATGTTGCTGTAAAGGGATTAGACAAGTTCTTCAGACTGTATGGTTCAGGAACAATGGGACCTCAACTTAAATTAAGTGCCGATACAGATATTAATGATATGGGAGTACTTATAAACAACCCACCTACTATAGAAGCAGGATGGAATCTGAGTTTTGATATTGGTGCAAGGTTCCAGCTCTTGAAGGAAAAGCCGATATGGAACTTCAAAGGCACGATATTCGAAGGATACTGGCCAGTCAAAACATTCTACTTGTCGCCAAGAATAACGTCTATAGCTATAATTCCTCTCGACTATATTTCAGATATGAATGTAACCAAGAGGCGTTATGTTGCCAGAGTATGGTTCACCGAGACACCAAAGACCTTCAATCCGTTTGTGATAATATATAATTCAGATGCAGAATTGGTGATGAACGATTATTTGAAGAAAAAGAGCAAGAACAGTTGGGAGACAGAATTTGAGATAGACAACAAGAAGAACAAGACGTTCTACGCCATGGTTGGCTACGATGACGATTCCAAACGTGCGATTTATTCGGACAAGACACCATTCGGAGTGCGGACTATAATGGAACTGAGCAATTGCCGTCAGGCATGTTCGTATACAGATTTCGACAATCCGAAGAGACCGGTAGGTTATGAAATCAGAGGTGAATTGTATGCAAGCGGAAAGAGCACCGTTACGCAATGGGGCATGCGTTTCGAACTGCATAGACCCGACGGAACATTTGCTGCATCCTCAAAACCCGTATTCTTTGAATTGAGAGACGGCAAGAAGAAGTGGGGACTCAGACTCAACTCAAGAAAGCCTGAGAAATATATCATAAGAATCGTCCCAATTTATAAAACCGGATATGGTAAGAAAGATAAGTTTACGGCTATGGAAGATAAGGCTATGGAAGTGACGCTTGATCCAGAGTTCGGAGAATGCAAGGAACCGACATCGGATGATCCCAATATCTACTTCGATCTTTTGCAGACGAAGTAAGCTAAACATAATATTGAGCCTTTGCAGTAAATATAGCTGTTTTCTTGCCGTTATCGGCAAGAAAACAGCTATATTTGCATATTATTACTCACTTTTTATGCCGATAACGTATGGAATATATATCAACAAAAGAATATGCAGACTTGCATGGGATGTCAGAAAGGACCGTGCGCAACTATTGTGTGCAGGGAAAGATATCGGGTGCTCAACTGATAGGAAAGACATGGAGTGTTCCTGCGAATGCTCCATTGCCACAAAGAAAGAATGCAAGGAATAGTGTTTCGCCCCTTCTTCAGTCATTAAGAGAACAAAAAGAAGGGAGGATGAAGGGCGGCATCTATCATCGTATACAGATAGATATGACCTATAACTCTAATCATATTGAGGGCAGCCGACTTACAAAGGAACAGACCAGGTATATTTTCGAAACCAATACCATAGGAATTACTGACGAAGCGGTAAAAGTGGATGATATTATTGAAACCACAAACCATTTCAAGTGCATCGACTTTATAATTGACAAGGCAAAAGAACCGTTGACGGAAGCTATGATTAAACAAATGCACGCTTTGTTGAAGGCTGGCACGTCAGATGCCTCAAAGTCGTGGTTTGCCGTAGGCGAATACAAACGATATGCTAATGAGGTGGGTGGCATTGAGACGACAGATCCTAAGTTGGTAGGCAAGGCCATCCGTGAATTGCTTAGGGATTATAAGAACAAGAAGGTGATAGCTTTCGAGGATATTCTTGACTTCCACCATCGTTTCGAAACCATCCATCCATTTCAGGACGGCAACGGACGAGTGGGGCGACTGATAATGTTCAAGGAATGTCTCAATCACGCCATTGTGCCTTTCATCATAACTGACGAACTTAAAATGTTTTATTATCGTGGCTTACATGAATGGAACCATATACCAGGCTATCTGACCGACACATGCCTAACAGCGCAAGACCATTTCAAGATGTTACTCGATTACTTCAAGATTAAGTATTAAAGAACCCAAACAGCAAGACAATGCAAATATCGTACAAGAGAGTAAAAACCTGTTACAAAATAAAAATTGATTCTAGAGTTATGGATTGCTGTTTTTATGGTGTAATTCTATGCAAACAGCACCCGAGCTTAACGATAGCGCCACTTTTACACTACAAAAGTGGCACTATTAGAGTGTAAAAGTGGCGCTATTGCATGATAAAAGTG
>ULYE01031861.1_pt1 | contig 19907 bp, 16 predicted proteins | sample 1961921 | NCBI WGS metagenome assembly ULYE01 (sample SAMEA4835856, study PRJEB28245) | human gut metagenome | biome: gut microbiome; material: fecal sample | place: Denmark | collected 2008 | reverse complement strand
TTGATTATTGCTTGATCTTCTTTTGTCAATCTTGTATTCATATCTTCTGTAGTATTCGTATTCTTTACTTATATTGTCATAACACTATTTCGCTTAAGTGAATAAAACTGGGTGCAAAGGTAATGCTTTTTTGCCTTTGCACCCAGTTTAGTTATTCGGAAGAACCGGAATGTGATGTCGGAAAATCAGGAAAGATGCCAAACGGTGTTATCAGATAACAGTTATCTGGAAATTAGGATAAATCTTGCTCACATTCTCACGGAATTTGCAGAAATTAGATTTGCTGTCGCCGTCACCCCACTGCTTGGTGTATCTGATTTCACGACCATTGAAAGTAAATGTACCATGAGACTTCTTGCCTTCTTGAAAGACTCTGATATTTTGTGTGTCACTCACATTCACGCGCCCGCCACCGATGTAGCCTGTTATCTCTTTATTAATGTCTTGAACGCTGTCTGAAGAATTGGCAAGTCTGTACTCCACAAACTTCTCCAACACATCATACATTGAGTAGCTACCATTGCCATTGATAGCATAAGCTCTTCTGGGATGACCACCTTGCGCCACCTTTTCCATACTCTGTGAAAGTTCTGGAATGCCAAGGGCGTTGATTGCCGCACGGATAAGGTCCTCATTGTTCTTGAAGAATGTTGTCAATAGTTCTCTTTCTTTCTGCTCCATTGCCATAATTATTATATTTTTGTTAGTATCGCTGTCTTTATCGTCGCCTGTTTCGGCAGGCTTGCCCAAAGTCTTGATGTAGTCTTTCAGTCTGTACATATTCTCTACCGAGATGTCCTTTTGATCGCTGACAGGCTGAATGATGTTGTCAAGAAGCTCTTGATAGTTTATCTGAATATACTTATCGCACTTGCACTCTGCCCGCTCTATGTCTTCCAATTTGCAGTTGGTAGGCTTTAGGAAAGCAAAGATATTTATGTCGTCTTTGTATTTTTCTGTGATATACTGATAGTATGCTTCCGTCTGATACAGAACAGTTTTAACGTTGTTCTTATTAGGCTTATCGGGTCTCTTGCCGTCTTTGTCGAAACATTTGATAGTTTCAGGCGCACCGATTTTGTTCTCTATCGCGATGTTAATGTTTCTCACCTTATCATTGACCATTGCCGTACACTTGATGACAATATCAATGTCTCCATCCTCGTATGCCGGTTTGTCTGCCGATGTTCGCTTTATAAAGATGGGGTATTCTGCAATGACATTGTATGACAGTATGGAAAAACTCTGGGAATAGATGCTGTTTGCAAGTTCCTCATCATATTCTGCACAGTCTTGCATGTTTGCCCATTTCAGCAACAGAACTATCAGTTTCTTGATAGGTCCGGCATTGGGGTCGGCATTAAAATCCTTGTTGCCGAAGAACCAAGCCAAGAATTGGGTGTGGGTTGTCTCCTTTCTTGACTGGTTGATGATGTCCCACGTTGTAGGCGTGGCATAGTATTTTTTCAAATCATTGATGGACTCATCAAGATTGAATTTTATGATCAGGTCTTTTATTTCCTGTTCTGTTAAATTGTCTGTTTCCATATTAATTGTTTTGTATTTACATTTTTATTATTCTTCACTCACTTCCCTCAGCTTCTCCCACAGCTTTACCATTGCCAGCGTGTCGAGGCAGCAGTAGTCGAGCAATGCCCGACGAGCTTTCTTTTGGGCATCTGGCCCCATAAACTGTATCTGAGGATAAATGCTCATTGCCTCGCCGCCGTTCTGAACACCACCACTGAGGTTGTGGTAGTCGAGTTCGGAATCATCGGGGAACAATACGGGGAACACCTTCTTGATGGAGAACGAACCGTTCATGGCAGGCATATAGTAATAGCCGGCACGGAACGGGTCGATAACCATTTCTTCTGATTTGTACTGCTTCAGCCACAATGCCTTGGGACATTGGCAATAAGTGATGTATTTTGACTTTGATAAATTTGCCATAGGCTTTTATATATTTATCTTAGTTATTTTTTGCGTATAAAAAATACGCCCAAAGTTACAGAATATGGATTAAAAGACAAAATAAATGCTCGCTTTTTTTATATAAAAGACAAAAAAGCAGTATAGGTATCTTGTTATTGATTCCCTATGCCGTTTATATTCAATCTTTCAGCAATATTCTATTTTCATAGTTTGCCAGATAGTCCTTCAAATCTTTTATTGTCTTTATATCCTCTCGTGATAAAAACTTTGAAAGCATTTCATTAGCAGACTCGAATATGATACTGTTTATGTCGCAAGTTTCAACATCATTTCCTTCGCTTGGTCGAAACTCGAATGTAGTGTCGGAAAATCAGTAATATATCTTATTTTTCATTTGGTTAATTAAATTATAAAAGCGGCATAGGAATCTTGCAATAAAATTCCATACCGCTTTATATTCATTCTTCAAGCCAATGTAAACCCGATTGGCTCAAAGGTTTATTAGTATTCGTCATCATTCCAAAGGAAGTCATCCTTTGAAGGATAGTCGGGCCAAAGGTCCTCGATGCTCTCGTATACTTCGCCCTCGTCCTCTATCTCCTGAAGGTTCTCAAGCACCTCAAGAGGTGCGCCTGAACGCATGGCATAGTCGATGAGTTCGTCTTTAGTTGCTGGCCAAGGGGCGTCTTCCAATTTAGAAGCTAATTCAAGTGTCCAATACATAGTCGTAAGTTTTTTTAATCTGTTCTACAAATGTTTTTCCAACGGGCTTAGTTCTTAAGGCTGCTGCACATATTAACAGCCATGCCCCGTCTTTCGGCTGCAAAAATAGTAATTTTTATATTATTTGCAAGGAATATATAGTTTTTTTTCTGCAATACCCTCAATAAAGTTTAAATTCAGGGCAAGAACAAAGAAATAGTCGCTCAAGCGATTGAGATATTCGAGTATTATGGGGTCGATTGCGTAGTGGGAGGACAATTCTACAACACTACGTTCTGCACGTCGGCATACGGTGCGGCATACATGCGACTGGGCTGCCGACATGCTGCCACCTGGCAGTACAAAGGTGCCGGGCTGTGGCGTGGAGTCTTGCAGGCTGTCAATCTCATGCTCAAGGGTTGTGATATCTTCTGGCTTTATGCCACCTTCAGACAAAGTAGAGAGGGCTGTGCCGAGATGGAAAAGACACGACTGTATTGAGGTGAGAAGCGAGGCATACCTATCACCAGTCATAGAATGTAGAAGACCAATATGAGCATTAAGCTCGTCTATATCACCACAGGCACAAATGCGAATGTCTGTTTTGGGCACGCGCTTGCCACCTACAAGGGAGGTAATGCCGTGGTCACCAGATTTAGTGTAAAGTTTCATGTCAGAAGTTAACGATGTAGTTGGTTTTAAATCTATCGGTATCGAAGAACGCCACACCAGCCCAATAGAGGTCGTAGCTCACGCTCACCTTCTTGCTGTCGAGCAACCGTTGCCACATGCGCTGTGCTATCGCGTTGTCGGCAATGTCCTCAATGACAATCATGGTTTGATTGTCGGTATGCTGAAGCAGTCGGTCGAGATAAGCCTCGCATCCTTCTACCGGACACACACGCGCCACCTCCACTCTATCACAATCATTCCGCAAATCATCCACAACACATGTGCGGCAACATCCGCTCCCCACATAAGCCGAGAGCAACTGAGCGTCATCGCCATTACTGACAAAATATTCTGCCTGACGGTAATTGGCTATGCGAAAATAGAGTTCCATACGCTTGCGCACAAGCCACGGCAACGACGGATATTGCAGACGAAGCTCGGCATAGGCATAATAGGGATAATGCTCGCAGAGCACATAGCGTATGAAACGGTAGGCAGACGGCGACTGTACCCCAAAGCCTCGGCTGTGGGACATACGACGGAGCCATACTATGTAGCGTTTCAACTTGTTCATAGCTACAAAATTAGGCAAAATATGCGAGAAAAGCAACAGAAAATGATGGTCTTTGATTAAGTTGCAGTAACTTTGCACCTAGAAAAGAAAGATTGTAACACATATTTATATTATAAGCATTAGAAGAATAGCAGTATGTTATTGGATTTTTTCATTACCTGCAACAAGATTGGAGCCTTTACCCTTGGCGGTGGCTACGCCATGATACCCATCATGGAGAAGGAGTTTGTTGACAATCACAAATGGATGGACAAGCAGGAATTTATGGACATAATGGTGGTGGCGCAGACCACACCTGGTATTTTCGCCATTGACATGGCAAGCCATATTGGCTACAAGCTGCGTGGCGTGTGGGGCGGAATAGTGGGAGCCGTTGGCATTGCGTTGCCTTCAATCATCGCCATTCTCGTGATAGCAATGTGTTTCCGTAACTTCAAGGACAATCCTTGGGTGGAGAAGTTCTTCATGGGTGTGCGTCCTGCTGTGGTGGCTCTGATAGCCGCACCAGTGTTCAAGATGGCAAAGACTGCCAACATAGGATGGAACAATGTGTGGATACCAATAGTGTGCTGTCTGCTTATATCACTTCCGATATTTGGCAGCGGAAGCAAGGCTCATGGCATTTCACCAATATGGATTATTGTAGCAGCTGGCGTTTGCGGATGGCTCTACGGAAAATTTAAAAAGTAAAAAAAGAAAGATAGATTATGATTTTCCTCAAACTGTTTATTATCTTCACCAAGATAGGTACGTTCAACTTCGGTGGCGGCTACGCCATGCTGTCGCTTATATATAATGAGGTGGTGATGAGAAACCACTGGATGACACGTGCCGAATTTACAGATATCGTTGCCATAAGCCAGTCGACGCCTGGTCCGATAGGCATCAATGCCGCAACCTATGCCGGATATGTGGCTGTATTGAACCAAGGCTATCCTGAATGGGCAGCCGTAATAGGCTCTGTGCTTGCATCATTGTCGATAATATGGTTGCCGTTCATCATCATGATTCTTATCTCGCGCTATCTGATGACCCACAAGGACTCAAAAATCGTGAAGGACATATTCTCAGGTCTGCGTCCTGCTATCATCGGACTCATTGCCGCTGCAGCCGTGCTGCTCATGAACAAGGAGAACTTCGGCGACCCCATTGCCAACCCCACCTATTTTGCAATAAGCGTGGCATTGTTTGCAGCCACATTCTACTTCACACGTTTCCGCAAGGTCAACCCTATATTGGTGATGTTGGTATGTGGAATAATCGGGCTCTTCATTTTCTGACATCAGAAAATGAAAAGCCCGATATTAGTATTTTACTGTTTCAATATTTTAGAAGTTAACACCGAATGTCAGCATAAAGCATCCGTTGTGCGACTTGTCAAACTCGTCGTGGCAAATGTTGGTAAGTCCAAGCTCATAGCCGAGGTCGGCATAGAACATGTCGTAGCCTAAGCCACAGCCCACCTTAAGACCGCCATCGAAGCGTTGGAAATACTTCTTAGAGAATGAGCTTTCAGCCACTCGCTCGTAGTAATTGCGTATCTTGCCACCAACTCCACAAGCAAGATAACCACCGAAGAAAGGCTGCACAGAGAATTCATCGTCAACTGCAATGGCATATTTCAACACGAACGGCAGCTCAAGATAGTTGAGGTCGTAGGTCATCTTCTTGCCATTGTCGAGAGTCTTCTTGCCGCCCTTCTCGTTGTAGAAGAGTCCGGTCTCGATATAAAGCGGAGTCTCGTCGGTTAGTGCAAAACCAACCACACCACCAATGTTCAATCCTATCTGTGAGTTGCCTCCATCAAGTGTTGGGTCGTCGGAGTTGACTGTTGAGAACGACGGTCCTATGCGCAAGCCATAATAGTAGGCTGTCTGACCGAAGAAAAAGTCGGTGTGGTTCTGCGAGTAGTCGAGATGACCAGTGCGCTCGTTGTAATAGCGGCTATTGGTGTAGGCCTGTGCCTGCACCGAAGTCACCGACAGCACTAATGCTGTAATTGCCAGTATCAAAGATTTCATCATATTCTTTTTTTTATTATGTTTATTATCGATGGCGAAGTTAACCATTTATTCAATAAATACTATGGGGAAATTCCCTAAAACTTAATGGGAATTTCCCATATTATCGTTTTCTCACTCTTGTCATTACTTTTGTTACAATTACCGTGAGGCATAAACAGCCTCGTATTCCTCCTGCATGTGGCGCACCGAGAAGTGCTGCATGGCGAATGCTTGCGCCTTGTCGGCAAGCTGCTTGCGGTTGCAAGTAGGCAAAAAGTCGCAGAACAACCGCTCATAGGCTTCCACACTGTTGCCTTCTACCATTAGGGGCCAGTCGTCGGGTAATGTGTCGCGCAGTCCTGGAGCACAGTTGGCTATCACAGGCAGACGGTTCATGCTCGCCTCCATCGACAACATGCTAAGTCCCTCAAACTCCGACGGCATGAAAAGATAGTCGAATGACGACATATAGCTGGCAAGAGAATAGATAGGCGGCACAAGCTCGGCATTATGCAAAGGCTCGGCTACTGTATTCGCTCCATTCATACCATCAGCTGTTTCTCCACGCAGAGTCTGCTCCACAAGGTGGCGGAGCGAACCGTCGCCGGCTATAACAAAATGGAAGCGGTTGGTTTTGTCAAGCCTTCTCACCACTTTGCACAATGTGGATATGCCCTTCTGCTGCTCCAGACGACCCGCAAAAAGAATGTTTATGCGATTGTCGGGCAGATTGGGATAGGGTTTCTGTTCCACTTCGCCCACTCCATTATGAATGATTGGTGCAGCAGAACCGAACCTCTCGGTATATGCGTCGCGCACAGAATCAGATATAGCAATGTTGGCATTGTGGTTGCAAAAGAAACGTTCCACTTTAGCAGCAAGCCACGGTTGTCCGGTCCACAAGCGGGTGTTGTGAATTGTGCGCACTATCTTGGTGCGGCGAAGCATCCAAGGAAACAGTCGCGAGAATGCGTAAAGACACATGTCGGGAGTCTCCGTGTGGCTGTGAATCACGTCAGGACGCCAGCGTAGCATAATGTAGAGCATACGCAGCGGGAAGAACAAGGCAGCAATACGCTCGAAGAGAAAATGGAAATGCACATCGGGCATGAGCGAACGATGGCACACCACTCCCGCATCCCGAAGCTCACGAAGGAACTTTGGAGTATAGGCAGAATTGCCACGCACCATCTCCGCGACATGATATTCCATGCCTGGTGTGGCAGATGTTGCTATGTTGGCAGCCACTCGCTCGGCACCGCCAAGGTCGAAGTGGGTTATGAGGTGGAATACACGCATGGATTAACGGTTTTAATCATTACTAATGTAAGGACTCAATCCTCAAGCTTCTGCTTCGGAGCTTCGCGGCGGCGCACAGCCTTAAGTTCGCTGCCCCCCTTCTTTCCACGCCAATCGAAGATGTCGTTCTTGTCGAGCGGACGTATATAGTCGAACCATGCAAATTCCTGCAAGTGATATTTCTCAGGTGGAATCTGCGTCACGGGATACATGGTACCCACCGATTTCGAAGCCCATATCTTCTGCAACTGACGTTCGCTGGACAGATACATGCGCAGAGTGTCGGTCTCAAGATAATTGAGCTCGGTGAGCACAGAATCCTTGGAGTCGGTGTTGTAATACAGCGACTTCACATTGCCCGTAGCATCGGCTTGGCGCATGGCTCCATCAATGAAGAAGGCGTCCATACGTCGCGATGATATTTGGTTGAAATGATTCTTGTTGTCCACCTGCTCCACCGAGAGAGCCTGGTTGATAATCTCTGCCTTACGTATGGTGGAATCGTTCATGTAGACACGTATCTCTTCGCCCAGCAACTGTCGGTTGGCGTTCCACGCTATCGGGTCGCGGTACATCGTCATGCAGGAGTCAAGCGAGCTGAACACAAGTGAGTCGCACACTGCCTGGATGTCGCTGCGGTAGGCACGTACATGAGGATAGGCGTGCACCTTGCGGTAAACGGAATCGGTATTGATGTTGAAGGTGTAAATCTTCATCGAGTCGGCGTGCATCCAAAGCGTGTCTTTCTGCGAGTAGTCGAGCAATAGTGCACGCTGTGTGGCGTAGCCATAGCCAGTCTTGTCGTTATAGAAAAGGCGGTTGGCATGAAGCTCGTTCTTGTTAGCCTTGTCGATATAAACCACGTTGCCAAAACCCTCGTTGTTGCCATTGTTATTGTCATGGTAGAGTGAGTCGCCCGTTATCGATTTGTCCTTGTCAACGATAGTGGAACGTCCGAAGAGCTGCGAGCGGTCGGTGCGCGAGTTCATGTAACCATCTGTGGTATGCACAATACTACCCTTCGAGGTAATGGTGGATGGTCCTACCACATGAGCGATGGAAGTGCGGGTGTCGTAGTGCAAGGTGTCGGTGGTGATATGGTTTTTGCCCGAATACATCTCCACTCCATAATAGAAAGAGGCTTGGCGAGTGGCTGTGCTATAGGCACCCCAATCGGAAACAAGACGGTCTTTGCCGTCAACAAGCTTGCCACCCTCGAAAAAGTAGGCAAGGTCGTAGATGCGGTCATAGTCGAGCGAGTCGGTGTAGAGAGTCTGTGTACGGTGCTTCAGCACCACATTGTGGCGAGCGTGCATCATTTGGTCGGCTCCGTCGTAGTCGGCATAGTTGCATGTCAACGACAAGGTGTCGCCTTGCTTGAAATGCACATGTCCGAAAGCCTCCACAGAGTTTGACTCCTGGAAGAAATAGGCACTGTCGCACCAAAGCTGCGAGCCGGCATGAGTGAAATGCACCTTGCCTTTTACAATCTGGGCGTCTGGCACACTACTGTACTGGTCGTACTTAAGCTCGTCGGCATGTACCAGATAGACACGCTCATCGGTCTTCTGACGCTTCTTTTTCTTATACGGAGATGCTACGGCACACATCAGGCAAAAGCCAAAAAGGCACAGAACCGTCAGAGTGACGATTCTATGCCAATTGTTTCTACTTGAGCATTGTGAACCTGAAAAGGTATTCATAATTTTCAATTCTCAATTTTTAAATTTAGAAATTATTATTTCACCCAACCTTCATACTCAAACTTGCACGACTTGTAGCGGTCGTTCATCTTGATGTATGTTGTCTTGATTTTGTTGACAACCCACTGATGGAGGAAATCGGCGCGTTGCTTTTGCAGCACCACATTCTTCATCACCTGGTAGTCCTCGGTTATGGTGGCACGATGGGCAGGTGTGCGGCTCTTCAGTTTCACGATAGCCACAACAGTCTTGCCCTTCTCGTTAATCATTCGGAAAGCGTTCGACACGTCGCCCACCTCCATCTTCTCCACCTCGCGAGCCACCTCGGTAGGCAGGTCTTTCATCTGGAAGCGCGATGTGCGTCCCTCCTCGCTGTTGAACGACATGAGACCGTGGTTGTTGCGCGTGTCCTTATCGTCGGAAGCAAAGGATGCAGCCTCCTCAAACTTGTATTTGCCACCTCGTATGTCGGTGGCAAGAGAGTCGAGGCGCACACGCATAGAATCGGTAGCTTCCTCCGAAACGTGAGGGATGCGGAGAATATGACGCACCTTGATTTTGTCACCACGCTTGTCAATGAGCTGAATGATGTGGAAACCATATTCCGACTCTACAATCTTTGAAATCTTCTTAGGGTCGGTGAGGTTGAAAGCCACGGCAGCAAAAGCGGGGTCGAGCATTCCTCGGCCAGTATAGTCCATCTCACCACCCTGACGAGCCGAACCTGGGTCTTCGGAATAGAGACGTGCGAGAGTGGCAAAAGAAGTCTCACCGCTGTTCACTCGCTCTGTATATTCGCGAAGCTCATTCTTTATGCGGTTTATCTCCTCCTGGGCAATCTTAGGCTGACGAGTGATGATTTCCACCTCCACCTCTGTTGGCACAAAAGGAATGCTGTCCTCTGGCATATTGCGGAAATAGTTGCGCACATCAGAAGGAGTAACGCTGATGTCGCGTACAAGCTTTTCCTTCATAGCCTGAATGAGCTGATTGTTCTTAAAATCGTCGTGGAGCTGCGAGCGCATCTGCGATACTGTCATCTTCTTGTACTCCTCAAGCTTCTCACGCGAGCCTGCCTGCTGAATCCAACGGTTGATCTGCATGTCGATGTTTTGTGCAATCTCACCCTCTGTCACCTCTATAGAGTCGATCTCTGCCTGATGCAAGAAAAGTTTCTGTACAGCAATCTGCTCGGGTATTGCACAATCGGGATTGCCGTGCCAATCGATGCCTTCGGCCTCACCTTGAAGGCGCATCATCTCAACATCAGACTTAAGAATGGGTTGGTCGCCCACTACCCATATCACTTCGTCCACGACACTGTGTTCGGGAGCTGTAGTCTCTTCAGCCGCACTGTCAACAACGGGTCGCGACTCCGAAAGCTCGGGCAGTGTTACAGCCATGTTGGTTGTGTCGCTTGCAAAATGGTTATTGCCCGACATGCGACCTGCACTGGCACCAATGCCCGCACAAACCAGCAAAGCTATCATGGCTATAGTAAGTTTGTTCTGTTTGTTCATCTAATATCTTTTCAATAATTTTATTTGTGAATATTTCTTTTAAAGGATTTATTCATTTATTGTCTGTTTAATGGTTGTTTACCGTTGCGAGCGCCTCCTGGTTGAGCACAACCGGATACTGGCGGCGCAAGTCCTCAATCCATTGCTTTTCGAGTTGCTCTTGATAGTCGGCAACAACAAGCTCACGCACATCGCTGTAATCCTTAGGTTTCTTCATCACTGTGCCATATACGGCAGAGTAGTTGTAGTCCTTAGGAGCATTGTAGACGGTGTCTTTCTTGAACACATCGCGGTCGACAAGAGCATTGTCGCCCTTCTTGAATATGCCCTTCACCACCTTTATGCGCAAGGTGGAATCGTTGAACTGCTTGCGCAGGGTCTCAGCCCAATCGGCAAAATCCACGTTCTTGAGCGAGAGTTTCACCGCCTCCACGTCGGCAGCATCCTTGCAATTGTAGGCAATGCCCTTGAAGCGAGGTTCTGTCCATGCGTAACGCTTGCGGTTCTTCTTGAAGTAAGCAGCGAGAGCCTTGTCGTCCTTGGCAGCCTTCTCCCAAACCAATCGGTTGGAAATCTCATAGAGCAGGAGGCCGTCGTGATACTCACGGATGAGATTGCGCAAGGCAGGATCCTTGGCAGCAAGCTCGTCGGCACGCTGAGTGAGCAGCGCTTCTGCAGTAGTCTTAGGCACCGATGCCTTGGCTATAGAGTCAAGCTTCTGCGAGATGATGCGCTCACGCAAGCCACGCTGATCAATGAAGCGACGGATGTCGGCACGCACCGAGTCGTAGGGGAAGAAGTTCTGCTTTGCAATGAGCTTCACTATATGATAGCCAAATGGTGAGAGGAACGGTTTGGAGAGTTCACCAGGCTTCATCGAGAACACTTGATTCTCGAATTCCTTCACAGTCTGCCCCTTCTGAATCCACGACAAATCGCCATTACGTCGGGCTGAGCCTTTGTCGTCGGAAAGTCGACGTGCCAGGTCGGCAAAGTCAGCACCCTTCTCAAGTGCTGTATATATTGAGTCGGCACGCATTTTAGCAGCATCCTGCTCCGCTTGCGTTGCCTTCTGGTTTATCATGACAAGAATGTGGGCGGCATGGGCCAGTCCACCATTAGCGTCGACACGTGTCTGCGTGTCTTTGTATATCTTTTTCGCCTCGTTCTCCACGTCGTTGTCGTTGATGAACGTAGGACGCACCTGCTGGTCGCGATACATCAGAAACTCCTTGCGAAACGAGCTTGTTGTGTCGATGCCAGCAGCCTCGGCGGCAAGCACCTTGAGCTTATAGTTCACAAAAAGTGGCACATACTCATCGACGTTCTTCTTGTCGACAACAGTTTCGGAGTTGTTTTTGTTGTAAGAATATTCAAATTCTGAGCGCAACACCGGTTTCCCGTTGATGGTCATTACTACTGGGTCGGTGGTTTGCGCGCCTGCATAGCTTGCAGCAAGAAGCAGGGCAGCCAACAGTGATTTAAATTTCATTTTAGTGTATGATAAAATACGTATATATTTAAAATAGGTGAAGCAATGGCACGGGCACACTCCTTACAGAAAAGGACGGGGCCGAGCCATTGCTTTTTTTCAATTTACAATTGGCTATTACTACTTGGAGCGAAGCAAGATGAACAGCCAACTGTCAATCTATCAGTTGTCTTTACTGAGGACGTGAGTAGTTAGGAGCCTCACTTGTAATAGTGATGTCGTGAGGATGGCTCTCAAGCACACCGGCATTGGTGATGCGAGTGAACTTTGCATTGTGCATTGCCTCGATTGTGCCAGCTCCACAGTAGCCCATACCTGAGCGCAAGCCACCGATAAGCTGATAGATAACCTCCTGAACAGTTCCCTTGTAAGGCACACGACCTGCGATACCCTCCGGTACAAGCTTCTTAACATCGCTTGTTCCAGCCTGGAAGTAGCGGTCCTTAGAACCATTCTCCATAGCCTCCAAAGAACCCATGCCACGATAGCTCTTGAACTTACGTCCGTTGAAGATGATAGTGTCGCCGGGGCTCTCCTCGGTGCCTGCTACAAGCGAACCAATCATTACAGAGCTTCCACCAGCAGCAATAGCCTTGACTACATCGCCTGAGTAGCGCAAACCACCATCAGCAATCAAAGGCACACCAGTACCCTTCAAAGCAGAGTAAACATCGTAAACTGCACTCAGCTGAGGAACACCTACACCTGCAACGACACGTGTTGTACAGATTGAGCCCGGACCGATACCTACCTTAACAGCGTCGGCACCATTGTCGACAAGCATCTTGGCAGCAGCACCAGTAGCCACGTTGCCCACTACAATGTCTACGTTGGGGAACGAAGCCTTTGCCTCGCGCAACTTCTCAATTACGAACTTTGAGTGGCCATGAGCGGTGTCAATTACGATAGCGTCGGCTCCAGCCTCTACAAGAGCGTTCATACGGTCGAGAGTGTCGAAGGTTACGCCAACACCGGCAGCAACACGAAGACGTCCCTTCTCGTCCTTGCAAGCCATAGGCTTATCCTTAGCCTTGGTAATGTCCTTGTAGGTGATAAGACCAACGAGGTGGTTCTCGCTGTCAACTACGGGCAGCTTCTCAATCTTGTTCGACTGAAGAATATCGGCGGCAGCAGCGAGATCGGTCTTGATGTGAGTGGTAACAAGATTCTCGTGTGTCATCACATCGTCGATAAGCTTGTCGAGATGACGCTCGAAACGAAGGTCACGATTGGTCACGATGCCCACGAGATGATTCTCGTCGTCAACGACAGGAATACCACCGATGTGATACTCTGCCATCATGTCGAGAGCGTCTTTCACTGTCTTGCCACGGCGTATGGTCACCGGAGCGTAAATCATACCATTCTCAGCACGCTTAACGGTTGCCACCTGACGGGCCTGGTCTTCAATCGACATGTTCTTGTGGATAACACCGATACCACCTTCACGCGCAATGGCAATAGCCATAGCCGACTCCGTTACGGTGTCCATGGCTGCTGTAACAAATGGCACATTCAGGCTGATGTTACGTGAGAACTTGGTTTTCAACTCTACCGTTTTCGGCAATACCTCTGAATAAGCGGGGATAAGGAGGACGTCATCGTATGTGAGACCGTCCATTACAATTTTATCAGCAACAAATGATGACATATAACTTAAAAATTTATTGCGTGCAAATTTAGCAATAAAAATTCAATCATGGGCATGTTATCACGACTTTATTTCCAATGTTAATGCAAATTAACGACTAATAGACATTCTTGATTTATTTCAAGGATACTCACATTATTATCACAATCAATAACAAATTAATATCATTTCATGAATTTTTAGAGACAAACCATTAATAGCTTCGTGGCGACCGAAGCCACCATTCGGACATCAAGACATCACAATTCGGGACGCTTGACACCACCATTACAGCAAAATCGACACCACGGTGAAAAACCATTAAAGCCACACACATATTAAGCAAAAATGCCAGCCCCTATCGAAACAAGGACTGGCAACACTTTGATTGGTTTTAAAAACCTATGTCTTTACTTAAACAACTGCGGAATGAACAGCAACGAATACTGGCGCCAGTTGCTCCAAAGATGGCCGCGACGGCTCTCATGGAATGTGTATTTCAAGCCACTGGCAGTCATACGCTCCATGAGTTGCTTGTTAAACGGCATTAGACGGTCGGCATCTCCACAGGCAATCCAGTAGAGTTTGGGGTTGCTCTGTGCCAGTTTAGTAAGCTTGCCATCAAGGTTTGCGTATGCTGGAATTGCCTCCATGTCGATCTTAGTGAAGTCTACTCCAGCCGAATAGAGACCTATATAATTGAACAAGTCGGGGTAGTTGGCTGAAATCATGAGTGTGTGCATGCCACCCATCGACAGTCCTGCGATAGCGCGGTGTGCCTTGTCGGGGATTGTGTTGTAGGTAGCATCGACAAAGTTCACAATCTCTGGGAACGCCATCTCATATAATCCATCCTTGTAATGAGAAAGGAAGTTTGTCATCACAGGCTTGTAATCGAGATTCTCGGCAGTCTCGCCAGCAGCAGCCTGCTTGCCAAAGTTACCGTTAGGCATCACTACAATCATCGGCTCACACTTGCCCTCTGCAATCAGATTGTCCATGATGCGCGAGATGTTACCCAGCTCTAACCATGCATTCTCGTCACCACCACTGCCGTGCAGGAGGTAGAACACAGGATATTTCTTGTCCGTCTTGCCATATCCGGCAGGCAGATACACATTCATGCGACGATCTTCATTCACAGTGTTAGAGTGATACCACACTGTGCGCACCTGTCCGTGAGCCACATCTTTCACCTGATATTCGTCGGCAGCACCACCTCCTACATAGAATATGCTGAACACATTGCCCACGTCGCGGCGTGTAAAAGGATTGACGGGGTCAATGTTCACAACACCATCTACATTGAATCGGTATGTAAACATTTCTGATACGAGCTGCGGTGTGGTGTATTCCCAGATGCCATCCTTGCCCTTTTTCATTGTGCCCTCACCGTTGTTTTGTTCCCAATCGGCTACCACTTTCACACTTTTGGCCTTGGGTGCATTCACTCGGAACGTCACTGTACGGTCACTGTTTACCTGTGGCGACACCAACTTGCCCTCACGAAATGAAATGTTCTGTTGTGCGCTCATGCCCATTGATGCGAGCACGGCTGCCATTGCGACAATAATTCTTTTCATAGATTATTTGTTTAAATTATAGTTATTAATAAATGGTTTTACTTGTTTACTATTTAGAAATTGAGTTTTGCACCAAATTCCACTGTGAACGGTCGGATATAGTTGCCTGCCATGATGGTACCGGCATACTGTGAACCGTCGGTGATGAGTTCAGAGCCAGGTATTGTGCCCTGCGCTCCACGCTGATTGAGGAAGTTTACGACATTGACGTTGAACGTAAGCATTTTGTTGGCCTTATAGCTTGCACCCGCAAATGTCTCCCAACGACCGTTGAAGTAGACAGAGTTACCAACATTAGCGTACTGCTTGCTGTAGTAGCGGAACGATGCCCAAATGTTGAAACGATCGTATGTGTAGTTGGGGTCGAGCTCAATTATCATCTTAGACTGCTTTGTTACGGTCTTGTCGCTGAAGTCGTATGTCTTGTTAAATGCCTCAAACTTGTAGCCAGTGTACTTCGGGCTCTGCAGTGTCAGCATGGCATGGAACTTAAATCCCTTAAACGGGGTGAACATAGCGTCGGTGGTCCAGCCCATGGTCTCGATGCCACTCGATGCTCCTACCATTACGGGGTCTTCATTGGGGTTGTCGCTCATCACAGTCAGGCGACTGTAGTCGTTGGTGCGACGTGCATAGGTGAAGGCAGACACAAGGTTCACAAACGAGCTATTATAGAATATGCCTGCACGTCCGAGAATGAACGGACGGTGGTTGTAGTAAGGCAGAGTCTTGCCAGAATAAGCCTCGAGATGGCGGTACTGCTGAAGGAAATTGATTTCGCCAGTCAGTCCGAAGTTGCTTGTAATGTTGTATGTCGGCGACACAGAAACGACATAGTTAAGACCTGTATTGGTATGATGTGTTGTGCCCACAGTCTTGCTGTTGCTATCGGCATCGCTATAGTTTGCGCCGATATAAAAATCAGAGAAGCGACTGTCGCCGATATAGTCTACACCGATATTAAACAGTTCGAGACGTGCGCCGTAGCCCATTCTGAAGTTGCGCGACACGCGCCATGTGTCGTTGACATAGGCAGCGAGTTTGTTTTCAAAACCCTTGTCATACTCAGAAGAGCCATTAAGGTTTGCATATTCCTTGCCGTTGTACACCAATTTGCGTGGATTGGGTGCCACTTCATGATAATACTGCGTTGTGCTGCGGGCGTAATCGATGTTGCTGTACAGCTCGTTTATGCCGAATGCCCAATTGTGGTTTGCCGTCTTCTTTTGCAGTTCAGCAATAAACATAGCGTCTTTCACGCAGAACGCGTTAATCTGTGAGAGTCGACGCTGTATCGTGCCATGGAAAGCATTGCCGTTATCGGCGTATGTAGCATCGGCATCTTCATAGAATCCCATTGTGAGTTGGTCGCCGCTGTGCCCCTTCGAGTGCGAGAACTTAGCCTTGACAGCAAGCGTGAGATTGTTGCCGAAGTCGTAGTCGAGCAGCGCGGTAGCCTCGTGTGTACGAGTCTTGATGATGTCGTACAGATTATTGGTCACCAGCTCGCCAGTCTTCACATCACGATACTGCATCGTGCCGTCGACAGGGAGATAAGAGTCGCGACCCATACGGAAGCCCTTTAGTTCCGAAACCTTACCGTCGCCGTCGTAGGTGAACGGTGCATAGTTGGCAAGTGTCGTAAGCGGATGGGTGACATTGTATTTGTAGAACACGCTGAAGCGGCCGCGGTCGTTGTTAAACAGTCGTGTCAGTCCTGCGGTATAGAACTGTGCTCGATCTATATAGTTGGTGAACTTAAGATCCATGCTTCCTGGGTCAAAGTTCTGATAAGTGCTGAGAGTGAAATAAGTCTTCTTGGCCAGCTTACCCGAAAGATTCATATCGAAGTTCTGTGCGCCGTAGGTATTGGTCTGATATTTCACCTTTCCCTTGAATTTCTCGCCACCGCGCTCCATATATGAGTCCACGCCATAGCCTATCTCACCAAACTTTATGGCAGTAGTGGAGATGTTTTGCAGACCCTGTCCTGCGAGCAACTGCTCTCCACGCCAGTGGTTACTGGTAGTGTTAGGCCAATAATAGTACACAGCAGGCACACCGTCAACCGATACAGCCGTATAGCTCATAGGCAGACCGATTTCTACCTGACGCGGCTCTGTGGCATCTTTGGCATTTAACATCACGCCGTGGTCGTTACCTTCGGTCTTGGTGCTGTCCTCAACAGCAGCATATGCCTTCAAGAGAGTGTCGGCATGTACTGGCAATGTGGTGGCAAGCGAAGCTGCTACCAAAAATGTCGGAAGCAATAATTTGTTGTGTTTCATAATAATTTAAGTTTTAAAAAAATACGATTTAAATTTCACATACTTAGGTTTTATGCCTTCGGGCAGAGCGTCTGGACTATTGAAATGTGTCCATTGCACTCGCAAATTGACTCTTGCAGGCTGCGCTTCATCCGAATTGCACTGGCAAAATTAGCCTTCTATTCTTCCGTTTGCAAAAAATATACGGTATATACCCTCTCTACAACGCAAGCAATGACTGATTATCAGCACATTGCCCACATCGGCACATACCTATAAATATACTTTTTTGTTGTAAAAACACACCTGTTTACGGAAACAATAAGCCACAACCAGGTAACAAGAAAGAAAAATATATGACAAAAAGACCCCTTCATCGTTTTTTCACTCCAAAACGGGAAGCGGAAGACGATGAAGGGGGTTCAATGAAACATATTTATAGAACAAGTATCACGCCATAAGTCGGCGATAGAACTCGTCCTTATCGTAGAGAGCAGCGTTAAGCACGCGCGTCTTGTAGCTCTTGATGGTGTTTACAGAGTAGTTGAGCGAGCGCGCGAGGTCGTCGTTCTTGGTAATGCCAAGACGTATTAATGCAAAAATGCGCATCTCCGTAGTGAAGCGCTCATCGCGTCGCGGCATCACGCGGTTTTCTTCGCGCAACAAGCTATTAAAATGCTCTGGAAAATCGGGAAACAACATGAGCAGCACCTGATCGATGGGATAGAGCAAGTCAAACGCTTCGCCACGCTGCTGGTCAAAGACGTTACGCAAGCCGTCATAGTCTTTGATTGTAAGGCGGCGCAGCACCTCTTTGCGTAGCTTCTCCATTGCAGACTGATGGTTGGCGCTTGCCATGATGAGCTGTCCGAGCACCACCTCTTTTATACGTCCTGCCTCAAGCAGTTGCACATTTATCTCCTCTATCTGGCGGCTCTTGTCTGACAGACTTTCCACATGATGCTCAATGAGCTCCTTCTGGCGGTGCAGCATACGCGCCTGACGCACCATCATGTAGATGGCGCCGCACAACAGCACCACCACGACAGCCAACACCACAAATCCCACAAGCAGTCTGGTCTGCTGCTTCTGCGTGTAGACATACAGGTCGTTGTCTATCTTCGGGTAGCTAGCGGCAATCTCGGCATAGCGGTAGCGCGAATGATAGGTTTCGGCATTGTGCATCGCGACGTTTATCAGCATGTAAGAGCGCGTGATGTCGCCTGTGATAAACGCCACCTCCGCAATCTTGCGTGCCGCAGCATAGTTTTTGGCGCCGCGTTTTATATTCTCTATTCCCGACTGCGAAATATAGCACGCCGCATTAGCATAGTCGCCCAACCCCATATAGTTGTAACCGAGATTTCCCAACGCCGTGGAATAATAGTCTGAAGAAGGGGCGAGCTTGGCGAGCAGCCGCTTGCTCCACCTCACGGCCTCGGCATAGTTTCGCTTGTTGAAGTTCATCTTCACGTTCATGTCGTCAAGAATCCACGATTCTGCTGGCACAAGTCTACGCGTCTGCTCGTAATAGTCGTTCATACGTTGGAGGTAAAGGTTAGGATTGAAGAGATGACGCGGGAAATAAAATCCATTCTCAAACTCCAAGTTAAAAGCTGCAATCAGACGGTTCACCTTCACCGCTTTCGAGCAGCGCGCCACATCGACAGTGGCGAGTGCCTCTGATGCCTCACGGAAGAAGCCGCCCTTGGTAAGAACCTCCACCTTATATATAATAGCTTGCGCCACGAGATCGTAGTCGCCTGTCTTGCGCCCTATCTGCTCACACTGCTGCGCGGCAGTGAACGCAGGTTTAAACGACAAGTGTGAATACTCTTCGTAGAGCGCCGCACAGAGTTCATACCTCTTTCTGAGCTCGGTGACTTTCGCCAACTCGTCTTTCAAGTCGTCAATACGTCTTTTAGCCTGTGCGTCATAGGCGGCAGCGTTGTTCAACTCCTTGCAGATGGCGTCGATATAAGTGCTTGCCTCACGACTCATACTGCTACGCACGGCAGCATCTGTCTTATTAAACTCGTCACGCATCTTGACAATAGGCATGGAAGAGAGCGTGTATGTGGTGTCAGTCACCGATGCTGCTACAGGCGTGACGCAAGCCAACGACACGAGCACACACAATGTTGCCCTCAGCCATTGCTGGCACGTCTGCGCTCCAAATCTGATTCTAATGTTCATAGCATATTTACCTTGGTTGCCCTTACGGCATTTATAAGATTAGGTTATGTCACTCGCCCACAAAGATACGCAATATCTATCAAAAAGGCGAATAAAACCCTCAATTATGTTGACACAATGAGCAATAAGCCGATTTACAAAACGCTAACATCTTTCCAAACAGTGCCAGCAAAACATCAAGACAAGCAATCGGCATTTTGAAACCTACACCACACACCACATCTGCACACATTTGGAATGCACGTAAGCAGCTATGATTAGCCGGAATTATAGAAATATATAGACAATAAAAAAGGTCTCCAAAGTCGTTAGACCTTGAAGACCTCAAGTA
>ULYE01028673.1_pt1 | contig 20052 bp, 15 predicted proteins | sample 1961921 | NCBI WGS metagenome assembly ULYE01 (sample SAMEA4835856, study PRJEB28245) | human gut metagenome | biome: gut microbiome; material: fecal sample | place: Denmark | collected 2008 | reverse complement strand
ATGCTACTCAGGCTCGCGACGCTTATCCTTACTATCAGCATACTGCCATTGGCTACAACTACCGTATGTCGAACGTGTGTGCTGGTATCGGTCGCGGTCAGATGACTGTGCTCAACGACCATATCGCCCATCACAAGCATGTGCAGAAACTCTATGAGGAACTGCTGAAGGATGTGCCTGGAGTGCATATCCATAAGCAACCTGCCGACAAGCGTTATGATGCCAACTTCTGGCTTTGCGCTGCCACATTGGACGCTGATGTGAAGATTCAAGGACAAGAGAACGCTTACAAGGAAGTTATCAAGACTGCCGTAGGTGGTGCAGCAGGTGTAATCCATGCCGTTGATTCAGCAACAACTGACTGTCAGCCTAACGAAAATGTAGAGGCATTGCGTGTATTCATGCTTGGCAAGAAGATTGAGTGCCGTCCGGTATGGAAGCCTATGCACAAACAACCCGTGTATGAGGGTGCTCCTGCATATACCAATGGTATTGAAGAAGAACTCTTCAAGGTTGGTTTCTGTCTGCCTGCAGGTCCGTATGTCACGGATGATGATGTTAAGTATATCGTAGAGAGCATCAAAGAAGCAATCGTAAGATAAGCAATAGATTGGTGAGCGATTAATGGACGTGATGTGCTGGCTGCATCTATGTCCGTTAATCGCTCATTCGTATGATAATTATACGCATAATGAGAAACTTTATAGCAGCAATTTGGAAGTTTGTTTCATCGAATGTCATCACGACTCGGCAAATCTCAAATAAGTTTGGTTTGCTCTCACTGCTTTGGCAATTCTGTTCCTTCCTTTTTGTACCTCGTAAAGCGAACAGATTACCTAATGACTAAAGACAATGGAAATAAACAAAGAATTTTTAGGCAAGCTCTTTGAGCAAGCTGTAGAGAATCCTCGCTTGCGTCAGAGCTACGACTTACGTACATCGTCAGATGATAACTCGCAACGTATGTTGATTGCGTTGTTGCCAGGAACAGTTGTTCCTATTCATAGACATCCAAATAGCAATGAGAATGTATTGTTGTTGTGTGGTAAACTTGTTGAAGTTATTTATGACGAAAATGGCAACGAGAAAGAACGCATCCATCTTGACCCTACCGTTGGTAATTATGGTTGTGTGATACCTCCAGGTGCATGGCATACAGTGGAAGTCTTAGAGCCGTCTGTCATTTATGAGGCAAAGGATGGAAAGTATGGAGAAGATGGGAGTGAGACGTTTGATGCTTTCAAAGCAAAGAATGCAGAAAATCGGGAACAGACTTCAGCTACTTCCGCCAAATTCTCAAATAGCCTTGGTGATTTGAAAAAGAACATCGAGTATCTGATTGGCATGGAACGTCAATCAGGTAGGATGGAAGAGATAACTCCTATTTATGTATCTCGTGTGCTAAATGTGCCGATGGAAGAGGTGGAGAAAGTTATGCGCGAAGCGCAATGTTGAGTTTTGAGTGTTGAGTGTTGAATGGTCGGCTTTGCCGATGTTGAATTGTTCAATGTTGAATTATGCGCTGTGCGCAATGTTGAGTTTTGAATGTTGAGTGTTGAGTTGTCGGCAAAGCCGATGTTGAATTATGCGCTGTGCGCAATGTTGAGTTTTGAGTGCTGAATGTTGTGATCGGCTGTGCCGCTTGCCAGAGCAAGAATTGTCGGCTGTGCCGATGTGGAGTTATGCGCTGTGCGCAATGTTGAATTTTGAGTGTTGAATGTTGAATGGTCGGCTTTGCCGATGTTGAATTGTTCAATGTTGAATTGTTTTTGTCTAAGAATAAAGGTAAAGCAGGTATGATTGAATAGGCTTAGGCCAGTGGAGCAATGCGTAATTTTGAATTTGGATTTGATACTCCTGAGAACGTGTAATGGAATTTAATTTTTTACTGGATAGATATGGTAGATATTGAAATGTTACAAGCCCTACATTGTGATGCCTTTATTTTGCATTGTCAAAAGAATGGCAATGATGGTGTCATAGTTGTAGATGGTGGTCCAAATAGGGATTCACGAAAAATCGTGAGTCAGTTGGATGCATTAGAAACTATTGACTTAATGGTTTTGACTCATTATGATGATGACCATATCGGAGGAATTTTGTCGTATATAAAGAAGCATAAATCAGATAGACCATTTCCTGTTAAGCAATTGTGGGTTAATTGTGCATACGATATTCCTGTTTATTCATCACCAAATATTTCTTTTGGACAAGCTGTGAAATTGGCAGATGAACTGAAGAATATAAATGAAGGATTGGTGAAAGATGGTTTCTCTGCAATAGATTGGAAAACTCCAATTATAGCAAAGAAAGAACCTGTAACATTACCGTTTGCTGATATTTTAGTTTTGTCACCTGATGCAAACACTAAAGATGTCAATGACCATAATTACAGAAATGTTATACACAATGCTAATATAGGAAGAAACTACTCAAGGCAAAAGCAAGCATTAAAGAGTTCTTTGTCTGAATTGGCTTTAATGCCAAAGGAACAACCCAAAGAAAAAGATATTCAAGCAGTGGTAAATAAGTCTTCTATCGCATTCATTGTGAAGAGTGATAATTTCAGTATACTAATGTTGGGAGACAGTTATCCGTGTACGATTGTTGATAGTTTAAAGAATTTTGGTTATAGTGCAGACAATCCACTTAGTATTGATTTCGTAAAAGTGTCACATCATGGTAGCCGTAATAACATCAGCAATGAACTGCTTGATATGATTGATTGTAATAGGTTTCTTATATCAACAAATGGTGGAAATGGAACATCGTGTCATCCTGACCGCGAAACGATTGCCAATATAGTGTGTCATGCGAAACGTGATATTAATATTCCTGTGCATCTTTATTTCAACTATCCTATTAAGAGGATAGAAAACGTTGGTTACAAATTTTTTGAAGAAGATGAAACCGAGAAATACAATATCATTATCCATGATGATGTACAGCAAATAACAAAAGAATTGCCATGAGTATAATAGAGGATTTATGTTGTCTGTCAGTAAGAATATACTGCAATGATGGAGAGTCAGAAAATGGAGGCTCTGGTACAATCATATTTGACGGAAGTCAATATTATGTGATGACAGCTGCTCACTGTATAATGTATAAAAAAACCACAGAACTTTTCAAACCAGAAAATATAACACTGACTTCTTACGCATACAATAGCTTGACAACGATTAGAGTGTTGGAAATAGATTGTCGAAGTAAAATTGAGGATGATGTAGATTATGCTTTATTAAAAATTGAAAAGCCGAACATAAATTTTGACTATCTCAATAGAATAAAAAGATGTGATGAAATAGTGGATAATGATTCATTCTTTTTTTATGGATATGGTGGACCACATGTAGATAATTATGGCCGGAAGTTTAATATTAAGCATAATGGACAAAATCGTTGGCATTTGGTAGATGAAAATATTTCTAATCAGAGTTTGACAGCGATGAGACTAATGGAGGGTAACTCTGGAGCAGGTGTCTTTTTTCGACGAATGGGAGTATACTATTGTATTGGGTATGTTAAGAGGTTATTAGATGAAGATGGGTCATTCAATGACATTATTGTATTTCCCATATCTTTATTTGATGATATGCTCCCTGCTGAAACAAAAGAATCTAACCTCTTTGAAGTTGTGAAGGAATGGAATAAGAGAAATGACTTATTACTTGAACAGGAAGAAATGGACAGTTTTAGGGAAAATAATGTTCAATATATGCAGAACCTTGAAAGGAAAATGGCAATATTATATCCGCATATTGAGGAAGCCAAAGAAAAAGTAGGAAAGCAACTTGAAAACTATTTGACAGGATTGAAATTAGTAAATAGATTACGTAAATCTCCTCATATTTATAATATATTGAAAGAGAATGAAGCAAAAGAGTTCAGTGATTTAGCAGATGACAGAAGTTCTTATTTCTGCAATTCTTCATATGCCTTGAATGACTTTAAAAATGTCAAAGAAAAAATAAGAGGGGCGGTGTTACAAACATTGGAAAATAATGGTGATGTAAAGCAACTGGTTAATTGTTATACCAATTATGATTTGGCTGAAAGACTTTTGATTTGTTCACTGGATTATAAAATGGAACTATGATACAACGTGTATATACTTCAAAGGCATCTGTTGTTATGGCAACATTAACAATGCAGTTTAAGTTGGTTGCAATAATGCTGATAGTCCAATATTACAAGAAAATTACGATGCCAAAATTGCAAGTCTGTTTATGGGGTGTTCAGTTTGATGAAAATCTCCAAATGATACTGGCGTGGAAGAAAGAAAAGAGAATCTCAAATGCTCCTTGGATGGCAGATGAAGATATTACTCCATTGGTTATGCAGTGCGTTAGTAACCATCTCCTAAAGTTGGAAATAAAGAACTATAAGGTTAGCGTTGTATTAGACATTAATGCTAATAATTTTATTTCTGAAATTACGAATACTGATATCAGCATAAAAATAGATGCTGACTTAAAGCAAATGGGCAAGTTGCCAGATACCCTTTTAAAAAACATTGAGTTTGACTTCTAAACACTATGAACTATGATGCGAATAGACAAATTAGAAATATCTATAGAAGCATGTGCCTGTAATAATCATAACGATAAAAGGCATTTTGGGAGATTTTTAGATTTTTCCTTAGGGTTGAATCTTGTCGTTGGAGATAACACTTCAGGCAAGACAACACTTGTGGAATGCTTGTTCTATGCCTTGGGTATGGAGGAGTTAATAGAAGGAAAACCATACGATAAGACTTTAGATAAAGCTGTTAAGAGTTATTTTATATATTCAGAGTCTGATGGTAGCCAACACGAATGGTTGGTAAAGGAGTCATTTGTGAGAATACAACTATCAAATTCAAATAAAGAGACAATCACTATTAAGCGAAATATAGTATCTGACGATAATCAACAGAATAAGATGTTCGTATGGCAATCTGAAATAATGAATAAGATGGAACACAAGGATTGTCGAGAGTATTATCTCCATAGTAGGGATGACCATAATGCTGAGCATAATGAAGGGTTTTATGCTTTATTGGCAAAGTTTGCGAATTTGCCAATAATACCAGTTCCTGCAAGAAATACGGATAAAACAACACTATATATGCAGACAGTATTTACTGTTTCATATATAGAACAGAAACGAGGTTGGTCTGATTTCTTTGCAAACATCCGCTCTTTTAATATCATTAATCCTAAGCAGAAGTTGGTTGAATACTTAATGGAGTATGAGACAAATACTGATTTAGTTAATACTATAAGATTGAAAGAGAGGAAAAAACAACTTGAAAGCCAATGGGAAATAAAAGTGACAGCTGTGAAAAATTATCTTGCATATAATGGTTTGTATATAGATGGATTAGAAGTTGAAATAAAGAAGCAAGAAATAAAATTAGAGGAATTAAGGATTGCGGTTCGTAGTGAAAGTGTTGAAATAGGTTTGTACATAGAAAGGCTACAACAGCGAATTAAAGAATTGGAAGATAAACAAAATTCTTCACTGGACGGAAACGGCAATGAACGATATTTGACAACTTTAAAAAAATATGAGCAACATACTGAAGAATATAAAAACTATTGTATGGAACTCATAACAGAGGCCGATAAATTGGATAACATTAGAGCGCAGATAGAATATATAAATAGTGAGATAAAACGTTATGACAGTTTACGTAAGGTGAACAATATCATAACCACTCTTGACGTGAAAATATGTCCAACTTGTCACCAGCATTTACCTTTAAATGAAACAACTCAATCCACATTAACGTCTTCTCAGATTCAAAATAGTCGAGATATGTTGGATATGCAGAGAAATTTCTTGATTCCAATGATGAAACGTTTGGAAAGAGCGTTGAAGAATAAAGAATTGAATAAGCTATATTTAGACAAACAACTAAGAAAAGAAGAAGTTGAACTCAAAATGATAGCTTCACAGAATAATATAAACTTATATCCTTTGTCAACAAGTGAACAATTTGATTTGGTAGATTGTAAGACCAAAGTTGCAACTTTAGGTGATGTGGAGCAACATGTAAATGACCAAATTGCCCAGTTGAACCATGTCATGGCATGTTATAAGCAAATATGTGAAAAAATTAAAGAACTTGGTGAAGTTGTTGATGAAGATTTACCAACAGCAAAAATGTTAAGTTCTTTTAGAAAGTTACTTAGGAAATTCAATTATACAAGTAACAATATAAACAATGAAGTTTTTTTCAAAGAAGAGAACACCACATATAAATATCTGCCAGTTGTAAAGCATGGTGAAGACAATGAGGAAGAGATAAGAGCTGATTCTTCAGCATCTGATTTCATTAGAAGTATATGGGCTTATTATTTAACCTTATTAACAGAAAGTAAACGTCATCCTGGTTTCCTTGTTATGGATGAGCCTTGCCAACACTCAATGAAAGAGTCAAGTTTAACCCATTTATTTGAGGTTTGTGCAAGTATTACGGACAAACAGACAATACTTTTTTGTTCTTCACAACCCAAGACAGAAGATAATAAAGGAGTAAAAGGGGAACAGGGGCACAATCTTATAGAAGAATTATCCAAGAAAGTAAGGGAAAAAGGACTGAATTTTAATTATATAGAAATAGATCCCAAAGCAATAACATTAATAAATGACTAAAATAAAGTTCAAGCTTTTAAAGAATTGTATGAGTAAAATACTAAACGTATTTGGGCCGATGTTTGCTAAGAACCCAACTAAAGAAAATGCTATAATGGGATTCTTCACCAATATATTAAGCAGTAAAGATACTTCATTTGCTATCTTAGGTATTCGATGTAATAATGAAGAAAGTACTGGTAAACGCAAGATGTCTTGTGGACAAATATACAGATTTCTACATGGATACGAAATCGGTGACGAGGTGGTTTCTATAAGTACAGACCAACAAGTACTTTGTACATTGTATGATGATTTCTATAATGAAAGCATAAATGGTATACCACATATACAAATTAGTGCTATCGTAGGACAAAATGGATCTGGAAAAAGTAGTATTATAGAGTTTTTGATGAGACTTATCAACAACTTTGCCGCAGCTACAATTGGAGAATCACAAAATAGTGGTCAAGCAGCCGAACATATTCATTTTATAGATGGGGTGAACGGCGAACTTTGGTATATTCTTGAAGGTTGTGTTTATCATTTGAAAGTAAAGAACTGCAGAGTACAATTGTATAAATTAAGTCCACAAAAAGACGATAATAACATATTAAAATATTCTGATCGACAAATATGCTTCGATAATGAAAAAAGTGAGGAATGTAAGGAACTTACTGATGTTCACCCTTCTTGTGGAGATGAAAATTTGAAAACATTATATTCGAATTTCTTTTATACGCTCGTTTCTAACCAGTCTATATATGCTTACAATACTTTCGACTTTAAGAATGAATGTAATAGTAATGAAAAAGAATCTTCGATATTAGGTAATAGTCCAAATGCAGAATTTGACATAGAAGACAGATGTTGGCTTCATGGATTGTTCCACAAAAACGATGCCTACCGTACTCCATTGGTGATAACACCTTTCAGACGAGAGGGAAACATAGACATCAACAATGAACGCGAACTTGCAATTGAAAGATTGGTAAGACTGTATGCTCTTCACGAGGATTTACGCGTTATTAATGATCATTTATTGGTAGAAAGTATTACTTATTCTTATAATTCAGAGAATAAATATGGTATAGAACGGATTAGAGGTAAATTGGGGTTTAAGAACCTTACGGAAAGAGGATATAATTCATTGAAAAATGATATTGTATCCAAATGGTTTAAAGTGTTAGGTAGGAATTTGGATATCTATAACTCAAAACCTTATTACGAAGAAGCAATAGAGTATTTGGTGTATAAGACTTTGAAGGTTTCATATCAATACAAGGAACATAGGGATTTTTATAATGCCGCCTGTATGATGACGGATGTGTACAATAGTGACACATTGGAAGAACTGATAGAGGCTTTGGCCAAAGATCAATCACATATTACACGCAAAATATATCAGACACTTGGGTATCTTATGTTTGATGTTTATAATTTAAACAATGCGGTCAATGGAAAGGCTTTAGTAAATGAAAAATGCATAACATTTGAACAATTAGGAGAAAATTGGTCCATTAACACCAAAATATCAAAAGAAGAAATGAAGAAAGGCTTGCTGGTACAAATTAAAATGCAAGCAATTGTTCCTCCTCCATTTTTCATTATGCGAATAAACCTGTGTGAAAAAGGAGATCAAAACATAAAAATAGATTTTGAGACTTTGAGCTCTGGAGAAAAACAGCAAATATTTACTATAAGTTCAATCTTGTACCACTTGGACAATATAAATTCCGCACATAAAGACAAAAGTGCAGCTAATCGTATACAATATAATAATGTATGCATTGTACTTGAAGAAGTGGAATTATACTATCATCCACAACTACAACAGCAATTCGTTCATTATTTTCTGACAGGACTCAAGAATATAATGTTGGAAAATATAAAGAGCATTCATCTTATTATTGTGACCCATTCACCATACGTATTATCTGATATTCCCCGGACGAATGTATTGGCTTTGAAAAAAGATGAGAAAAAACCTATTGAAGGATTACATACTTTCGGAGCCAATGTATATGACATGCTTAAAGACAGTTTTTTCTTGGAAGGTGGTGCTATGGGCATGTTTGCCCAATGGGAGGTCGCTCATTTAATGGCCTGTATGAAAGTACACCAATGGGCTCAAATTCAAACGGATACGAGAGAGTGTCCATTTATCGACAATGAAGAATACGAATTCTTAAATCGTTATATATATACTGATTTAAACAACTCAAAAAAAAGACAGTTTAGTTATCAATATTTTTGTTTAGATTTTTCGCCAGAAAATATTAAAAATTTAATATTATTGATTGATGAACCTGTTGTATTCCATGTTCTAATGGAAGAATACTCTCGTACATTTCCAACAATGTCGGATAAACAGAAACAACTAAAGAAAGAAGAATTGTTACGGCAATTGGCAGAATTAGATTAGAACAATACTATGGACAGCAAAAAAGGTGTTAGAACTCTTTTAAAACTACGTATACCTTCTGCTAAATTGAAAGGTGAATATGCTGATAGATACTTAAACAAATTGGCAGAGAGAGTAAAAAATGGTATTATAGAGAAAACGAAAAGCGGTACCATTAAAAATAAATATAATCTTTCGGAAGCGGCAAAAGAAATATTGTTGCCAAATTGGAATACAAATCCTGATTTAAGTATTTTACGAAGATTATTGGTAAGTGAGCCTAAGGCACTAAAAGCTCTTAATGACGATTTAACCTCTCAGTTAAATGCTATATCCAATGCCTCTGATAGACCAAAAAGCAAAGATTTATTGAAGATTTTTGGATATGAAATAACGTTTAATAGAAGTAAGTCTGAAGCATATTGGTTATCTAAGCAGATAGATAGCAATACATGTGTCTATTGTAATCGCCAATATGCTTTTACTATAGAAAACGGAACGAATAAAAGTCAAAAACTGGCAAGACCCGCTTTTGACCATTGGTATGATAAGGGTACGTATCCGTTGATGTCACTTAGTTTATGTAATCTAATTCCAAGTTGTACAATTTGTAATAGTTCAGTAAAAGGGCAAACAAAATTTGATCTTTCAACACATACTCATCCCTATGTTCATGAACCAGGACATCCAGACATAACATTTAGGGCTTCTCTGACAACCAGCATGCCACCAGAATGGACTGTCGTCATCGATACTCCAATAGGAAGTAAAGAGGAAAGAACTGTCAAGGAGATGAAACTTCAAGAAATATATGCGATGCATGGAGAACTTGAAGTTCGAGATTTAATGAATTTTAATGACGCATATCCCCCCGGATATTTGAAACAGTTATTTGAGGAGGTCTTAAAAGATAGTAAGAGAAAATTAAGCCGTTCAGATGTGTATCGTATGCTATTTGGGGCAGAAATGAATAGCTCTCATTTCCTCGATCGTCCATTGAGTAAAATGAAGCATGATATTCTTGTTGCAATAGGTGTATTAACAAAATAGTTCCATATAGTTTAATTGATAGAAAATGAGCTATAATAAAACCTACAACTGGAACTTCTACCGGTCTGAAAATACATGGAGCATGAATGGTATAAACTGTCCCGATTGCGTGTACGAAAGCAATTATGAGGCATGGAGTTGATACCTGTCAAAGCAGATGGATAAGTTAAAGTGCAGAGACCATGCAGACAGCAGGGTTCTTCTAAATCAAAAGATTATGGTAAGAATACTTGCAAGTGTCGGGGAAAAGACGTAAATTTGCGATATAATGATAATCATTTGACTAATAGGGAGGAAAGGACATGTGTACAAAGAAAATTTTATATCAGCCTGGCAATAAGGGACGAGTTGCTCTTAGAGCTAAAAAAACTGGCGATAAATTGTCGTTTAAGCAAATCTGTTATACTACAGATTGTGTTTTGGCGTATGCAAATGCTAAGGATATTTCTATTTCTAAAGCTGCAGAGGAATTGGCAGATAAAGGCGCTTTTCCTAAGATTTATCGTGCTGCAAGAAAACGTGTACCTTTGCCTTATAAATTAGTTGCAAAACAATTTTATTGATATTTCCTATGGCAAATAAATTTTTATATCATGGCACCGAATACTTACTTTTTAATGATGTATAATACCGAATATGCAGAGGTAGTTGAGGATAAAGACAAAATTATTAATAGGTTGCATTTAAAAGAAAGAATGCAACAGTATAAAGCAAAACACCGCAATGAAAAATAACAAGAGCCAATTAGATATATTTCTTCTCAAACGCATAGAAGAGAATCGAGAAGAGTTAAGACACGTTTTGGATTCAACCTTGCAAGTGGAGCAAGCGTGTCTTGAAGAAATTGTGAAAGGTATCAGACATTGCAAAACTAATATTACGCATTGTAATCTACCCTATAATGAGTTTGTTTTAAGGGATGGGGATTAGTTGTACGAATTTCTTTAATAATCAACACGTAGAAATGAAGTTTTTGAATCTATCTGCCATAAAGAAATCTTATAATGTTTGTAAGAAAAGATTTTTTAAGTTTCTTACACAAGCAGAAAACATACTGCCATATTATTATAGTTTAATAGCTTGTGTGATATTCTTGTGGCTTGCGGAATCATATATAACAAGTGCCCTGGGTACATTGAATGCTTGGTGTGTTTGTGATTTGAATAAAACGGCATTTGGATGGATTGTCTTCTTCTCTGTAAGTTTGTATATTGGAGTATCCATATGGAAATATGTAAGGAGAGGACTTTATGTATCACATCGGTATCTGTGTTGGTGGAGTATAGGACTAGCATATTACCTGTATTATAGACTATTATCCTCTCATTTCCTTTTTTGGGGTGTCAATGTCTTAGGCATGGATATAGCATATTTGGATTTGCTTGTTCCTGCATTTTTGACTCTTGTTATTTTGAAAATCCTCAATTCTGTTAAGAAAACCGAACGAACTTCTAATGGTAACATACTGAGCGATGAACCTATAAGTGACATAGAATCCGATTTGTTTGGCTACAAGGATATAGTATGGTATCTAAAAGGAGATTTAGAATCTGTCAATGTGACAGAACATGCTTTTAGTGTTGGAATTACGGGAGAATGGGGAACAGGAAAGAGTTCTTTTCTTAATATATTTGAGAAGTCAATAGATGATTCTAATAGTATCGTAGTGCGCTTTTATCCGCGTAGCTCCACTAAGCCTGATAATATACAAGATGATTTCTTCGATGTATTTTCAGAAGCCATAAGAAAATACCATACAAGCATATCTGGCACAATAACGAGATATATTCGAGCTTTAAAATTAGTAGAAGGTGAAGGACTATTTAATAGGCTTACTGATGCTTTCGAGTCTTTTAATGTAGAAGATGAAAGAAACCGAATCTGTGAGGCTATTTCTAAAATTGGCAGAACAATATATGTCATTATAGAAGACCTCGATCGTTTGTCTGGAATAGAATTGCTTGAAGTGTTGAAATTGATAGATCGAAATGGTGCTTTCTGCAATGTCATCTATATGTCCGCTTATGACAAACAATATGTCAATGGTGTGTTGAAACAAACTTTAGGTCATCAGATTGATGGTGATTTTACAGACAAATATTTTTGTTATGAACTTCCGTTACCTGTTCAAAAAACTTGGGTCATCAAAAGCTATATAGCCAAATATCTTCGGGAACATACCCTATCCATTTCGAATGATATGACTTATAGCAAAGAACTTGCTGGAGAATGGGAAAAAGTTGGAAGTATGGTAGTAATGACATTGGGAACTATCAGACATGTAAAAAGGTTTATTAATCTGTTCATGTCTCGGTATGTTCATGTTATGGATGACGTTAATGTGGGCGATTTCCTTCTGCTGACTTTAATCAGATATTCAAACATTACAATCTATAATGCTATTGTAAATTGTCAATTTGTGCAAAGAGGCGGTTTCATGAGTGGAAGTGAGACCACCATGTATCTTGTTCAAGATTATGAGAAAGTGCTCAAAGAATTAGGTGCAAATGAAAATGCCATTGCTGTCGTTAAAGAATTGTTCCCAATACAAGACGGAAGTCAAAGCGAAGAGAATGGTTATAAACGTTTGAGAAGAGCGGTATCTTTTGACCTTTACTTTTATGATAGGTATAGCTATAAAATCTATTATAAGAATATAGCACCAATCTTTGAAGAAAAAGATGATGATAGTGCTTTAGCTTATTTTGGCAAGCTAATGAGTCAAAAGACTAATTGGAGTACGGTTGAAGAGTATCTTCGCTATAGAGGTTTGGATTGGATTACTAACGGAGGCTTATTGAGAAGATATATTAAACTCATCATTCTTGCTTATCATAAAACAGATAGAAATCTTAATTATTATGCTTCTTTTGTTAGGCTTTTCTTCAAATATTCAGAAGAGGAGTTTGTAAAACTCAAAGCGGTGGATAATTCGGAACAGTATTCTGGGTTGCTATATGATTGCCTTGATGAAATGACAAAGACTTGCCATGTTTCTATAGGTGCAATGCTTGTCAGTATTCTTGATGAGTTTAGAAAGAACACAGAGAGACCAAGCGAATGTGTTTTGAAAGATAATCAATATACAGATTTGGCCTTGAAAGCGTTGAAGGCTTACACAGAGCAGACAAATGTAGTAATAGACCCATTTATTTCCATGCAATTGTCAGTGATACATCCTATTGGAGAACAAGGCATTTTGGAAAAATCGAGAAAGTTTATTACGGATAAGATTAATGCCAATATCGAGGCTTATGCATCTTCCATGTTTACATCTGCCATTCGCAGAAGTGGTAAGGAATTCTCATTGATATTATCATTGCGAGAGCCGGAAATGTTAAGCCAGATTTTTCCAGATTGGAATACAAAATTCCCTAAATGGATAAAGAAACTGCCAACAAAAGACATGCAATATGTTTTCAATGAGTTGTTTGAAGCTCATAAACGATATGAAAATGTAGTTGTCAAGGCTTTAGAAAACACTTATGCCCATAATGATTACGCTGGTTTTAAAAGAGCCATTGAGAATAATAAAAAGCAAGAACGGGTAGCCAATAAGACAGAACAAGTGTTTGACTTTATTGCCAGGCATAATGAAGTTACATCTGCAAATATAGCAGAAGCCTTAGATATGCCGAAGACACATGTATTACGCATTGTAAAAACATTAATGAAAGATAAACGAATAGAAGCTTTTGGTGCACCAAGATTTCGAAAATATAAACTGACAAAGGCATGAGAATAATTCATTTTTCTGATTTCCATCTGCAAGGAGGGAAAATCTTAAAACTACATAAAATCAATGCTAATAAGCTAATGGATGCTTTGGTGAAAATCAATCAAAAGCATAAGATAGACATCATCGCCTTTGGCGGTGATTTGATAGATTGTGGAGGTAAAAGCTTTACTTCCATTCAAGAAGGTTTTAAGGCATTTGAAGATGTTGTTCTTAAACCTTTGATGCAAACTTTGAATTTGCCAAATGACCACGTCATTATTGTGCCAGGAAATCATGACAAGGATGTTTCTGATTTAAAAGGGAAAAGCTTGATGGAAGAATTGAAGAAAGAAAGTAAGGTTACTAATTTCTTGTATAAATCGTCTGATACAGACGAAAATGTCAAGGGAATGCTTCCTTATTTTCAATTCCGAGATGATTTTTATAAAGGGTATAACGCTTATTCCAAATCAGAAACAGATTTTACTTCATGTCTAAAACTTCAAATTGAAGGAAAGAAAATCGGTATAGCAATGCTGAATACTGCTTGGGGATGTACCGCTAAATCTGGAGAAGAAGTATTGTTGGGGAATGCTCAAGTAGTGGAGGCATTAGATACTATAGAGGATTGTGATATCAAGATAGCAGTCATGCACCATGATATATCTGCTCTTATAGAATATGATAGAAATGCTGTCAAACAACCACTCATGTCAAACTTTGATTTATTGCTTACAGGGCATATACATGGTGACGATTCTAACTATTTGGAAATTCCAAATGGCTGTTCTATCATCCGTTCTGGAGTAGCTGGTATCACAGTCAACAATAATGATGAGACTGATGAACAGTATAAGAATGGTTTCCATGTAATAGATATAAATGTTGACATGCCAAGTGATGTCGCTATTGCCAAATATATTCAAAATAGTCAGTATGATTTTGGAATTGATAAAGCATTTGGAGAAGATGGAACGTGGTGTCCAAACAATCATGTAGCGATGTTTGAGCCACTGGACTATTGGATAAATAAACGAAAATTTCCTCACGAATACATTTCAAACTCTATAATAGAGTCTTGTATTGAAGATTTGAAAAGCGCAGATAACAAGTTGATAAAAATCGTAGCCTTTTCTGGCTTTGGAAAAACAAGAATGGTCTATGAGGCATTCAAGTCATTAGGGTCATTCAAGAATTGCTATTATAGTAATGCTGCCGATGTTGACAATGCAAGTATTCTGAGACAATTTAATGTTTTGGTTGGTAAGATAGGTAGAGAAGATGGCTTGATAGTCATAGATAATTGTAATCATGACTTGCAGTACAGGATTTTGCAAGATTTTGAAAGTTGGAACTGTCTGAAATTAAAGCTTGTTCTTACATCGAATGAAGTGAACGAGAAGAATAGTAACGCTAATGTTCTTGAAATTAGATTGGACAGAGACGTGCTTAGGAAGAAAGTGGAGAAATATGTGGATGAACATGTTCCTGAGGGAAATTCTGTCGTTCGAGAAAACATCAAGAATATTGCAGATGGATTTCCTGGCATGGCGTTAAGTCTTGTGGATAGTTTTCAGTCGGAAAATAAGATAGATGTGCATTCCGTTGATGCTCTTATAGAACGTATGGTATCACATGACACTGGACTTGATTCTGACCAACAAAAAGCATTGCAGACCTTAGCTTTATTTCAGCCATTACCTTATAGTCAAGGGAGTCATCCTGCATATCTGGCTATAATTCGTAACTCCATATTCTTCCCCATTGGTTCTAATGACATTTCTTATCGAAAAACATTGGTAAATACAACGATAGACAAATGCAATAATACATTTGTCGATGTGGGGCGAGATTACGTAAATGTCAGACCATATCCTTTGGCTATCTGGTATGTAAATAAATGGTTTGTTGGTTGTGGTAATCAATTGGAAGAGCTGATTGACTATGTGGAATCACTGCCAGACAGTGAGAGCAATCTCTTGAAAGAATGTCTTTGTAAGAGATTGGAGGCGGTAGATGATAGTCCTTTTGCAAAGAAACTGGTAGAAAGATGGGCACAAGACGAAACTTTTCTCAGTGAGAAAGTGATTCTTTCCGATATGGGTTCACGTCTCTTTCTCGCCATGTCGCCTGTGAACCCTGTCGCCATAGTCAAAGGTTTGATGGAATTCTTTGACAAAAAAGATGTAGAATGGATAAAATCCAATGTGCAGTGGAAGGTAAGAAGGTGTTACGTAAACACTTTAGAAAAATTGTGCTTCTCAAAGGATAGCTTTGGGTATGGTGTTCAACTGCTGGCTAAGTTTGCCTTGGCGGAGAATGAAACCTGGGGCAATAATTCCACAGAACAATTTATACAGCTTTTTAATATCTTATTGCCTGGCACACAAAGTGACTACCAGGAGAGGGTTATAGCTCTGAAAACTTTGCATGAGAAGAGTTCCCTATATGATGAACTGATATTGAAAGCCATTGGCACCGCGTTTAAGAGTGGTAGCTTCAGTCGCATGAATGGTGCTGAAAAATTTGGTTTTGAGACAAAACTGGATTATTATCCAAGTTCAAATTCGGAGATTAGAAGCTATTGGTATGCTTGTCGTGACTTGGTCTTGAAGTTGTTGGATAAAGACCGTAAATATGTAGATGTTGTCTCTAAAATAGTTGAGGAACGTTCTTATTACTGGTTAGATAAGGTATTGTTGTATAATAATCTTTTTTTGCCGATAGTCAATAGGGTTGTTGAGCTTAGAGGGCATAATTGGCTAAAGTTATATGACAATCTGTTTAGGCTTAGTTTAGATGAAGACTTTGAGAAAGAGTATGAGGAAACAAAAACAAGTATAAAGAAATTGATAAGTATTCTCAGACCTAATGATTTTTCTACAAAATTATATGAAGCATGGATGACATGCCAGATGGATTTTCATCTTTCTGATGAAGAAATTGTAAAAAAACATATTGGGATCTTTGAGCCTTTAGCGGATGAGTTTGTTGCCAAACATATATATAAGAATTATGATGAAGTGGAGAAGATACTATGCTTGGATTTCTATATAGATTCTTGTTTTTTCAAAAGATTACAGCATATTATGAATAAAGAGGAAATGTCGGCTTTTTATTCTAATTTGTTGGCATTCGTGAAAAAACGTAATGGAAATTGTGAAGGAACAAAATTGTATCAAACTATTGGAGATTTAGCCAGTAGAAAAGAAACCGAATCTTTCTTAAATGATGTATATCAGCTTCATTTCGAAAAGTTGTATGCAGAATTGTTGACGAAAAATGAAGACAATGAACTTTCTGTATTGAGAAAACTGGAAGAAATGGTCGTGACGGATCAGTTGTCTATAGACATTTTGCCAGTGTATTTGGGTAGCTTGAAATGGTTGAGCGCAGAACAGGCGGTTTTGTTGTTACCATGGTGTACAACTTACATAAAGGATTATGCTGATGATGTTTTTTCTTTTCTACAGAGATATCGTTTTGTCATTCAACCATTAGTGAAGGAAAACTTAGGGATACGTTCTGTCATGAAGAAGATGCTTTTGCAATATCCATTAAAGAGAGAGATGAAACTTGATGCCTACTGGTATTCCAATATGGTTTCGTTTATTTTCAAATGCGGGCGTGATGAAGAATTTGCAAAATGCCTAAATGCTAAATTCATGGAAGAAAAAAATGGTATTTTGGATGGTAAGTTTGTGAATGACCTTTACAAGATTTTGTTGTCAAAAGAATACATTGACTGCGTTTGGACAGATTTCTCTCGTGCTTTTTACGACGATAACTATTTCATGTTCTATATGAACATCAGAAATGATATTGGCTCAGGTTTTGGATTTGGTGAAGGCTTTTTGTTTAAAGGCAATGATGAGCCCATCAAGGAACTGTGTTTGCTGTATCCTGATAAGGTTGCTCATAGAATTGCAGAATTGGCACCTTGTTTTGAATATAAGGGGGATGGAGACGATAGAAAAGTAACAGGGTTCAGTCATATCTTCATGTGGTTGCTTGATAATTTCGCAGATGATAAAACTGTATTGGAAGGAATACATGCAAATCTTCATTCTTTTTTTTGGTCTGGCTCCATCATCCCATATCATGAGCGTAATATTTTCTGCTTCGGACAGTTGCTTAATCATTCAAACTCAATAGTGAGAGATTGGGCAAAGGAGTGTTTGGAAAGTGAAAAGAAAGAGTTGAATAAAGAGCTTGGAAATGAAGAATTTGATTCCATGCATTATAATCTTTAGTTTTAGGAGAATGGATATGAAAGATGACTTTTTATACAAATACAGAGGGGTTGACAATGAGGTTTTCGATAGAGATATAGAAGCTTTGAAAAACAATTATTTCTGGTCTTCTGATGTGGAGCATTTGAATGATGACCAAGAATTTCAGTTCAACTCAAAGGCTCTTGTCAATACGTTGGATGCTTTAAGACTAAAGCATCCAAGATGTTATCAATCTATTGATAATGTCAAAGTACAGTTGAAAGGGATTATAGAGAAAGTGAAAACGGCTGGCATCTTTTCTTTGAGCTGTAATCCCCATGTGCCTTCCATGTGGGGACTGTATGCTTCTGAAAGAAAAGGATACTGTATCATCTATCGCAGAGACAAACTATTGGAATATACAGGTGGTATCTGCAAGAACGATAAAATTCTTCTGAATGTGAAATATACCAAGTCTGTTCCTACTTTGTCGCCTGATGACTTGAAAGGCAATGAACTGCTTGTAAAGTTGGTGGCAACAAAGGAACAAAGTTGGAGTTACGAGGAAGAAACAAGAATCGTAACTGATTGTTCTGGTCGCCACGAAATTCCAGCTTCCGCTTTGTGTGGTATCATATTTGGTTCGCAGATGTCTGAAAAGGACAAACTAAAGATTAAGGATGCTCTTGTTGGAAGAAACGTCAAGTTCTATCAATTAAGTCGTAAGGTTGATGCTTATGGATATGAGCATTGCTTAGTTGATGAGAACAAGGTCTGTTCATCTTTGGATGATAGCTTTTATGACTATAAATGCAAAAGCATGCCAGTAGTTGACAACTTCTTTGTTAAGCTGAAGTTCATGCCATCATCAGAAGTTGAAGTGATAAACTTCATTTCTGAATTCAAAAAGAAACACGCAGATAGGCAGTGCAATATCTATGTGCATGATATGGATGTTGATATGGAGAAATTCAAAGAAGACTATGAGAATTATGATTATCTCCAAAAGCATCTAATCGCAGAAGTCTATTTCGATACTGATGAAGTTTTGTTCAATAGTGAATACCGAAAAATATAGAAAAAAATTGGAGAGCCTTTACTCTGACTCTCCAATACACCTAATGAGCAATATTTATTAAGTTACATCCCAATACGATTTGAATGCGAGCAATGGTTTGTGTGGTGAAGTTGTGGCGACCAGTGAGCCATTTGGAAATCTCAGAATCTCGCTTATGGAGCATTCTGGCAAAGTCTTTTTGGCTGAGCCCCTTTTCTTTCAGAATCTCACTCAGTCGCTCTGCTATTCCAAACGACAAGTCAAACTCAGCTTTCTGTTCGGCTGGAATTGCTGCAAGGCAATCACGGAAAAGTTTATTCTGTACCATAATTACTAAATTTCAAAGGTTGCACTTTCTATATCGGTTATCATATTCTTCTCAATGGTAATAACACCATTCTTTTGCGCTTTGAGGAGAACTTTATCAAAGGTTTGTAAGTCCATGACATATCCACTCAGCTTTTCATTTTCTTGGTATGTGCGAGAGAGTTTAACTCCGCCATTGCCTAATATGAGTATTTGGTCTGATATTCTCAAGCAATATAGGCGTAGCTTTCGGGAATCGATGGACAATGCACTGACATGGTCGTTCATCCGCCCTTCTATTCGGAAGAAACGTTCCAAAGCACCTTTGTCTATAATCTTTGATAGCGCCAACAAGATGGCATTGAAGTCTTTGTTGTATGTAGCATTGTCCTTGAACTCCAAAAGGAATTTTTCAAATTCGCTTTCGGAGTTGCCATCGAAGCAGATAGAGAACATTCCAACGTTGTCATTCTGCTCTATTGTTTTGAGTGATACTTTTGTCATAGCTATAAACATTAGTTGTTTGATAGTGCAAAAATACATAAAGAAATTGAATGCTGTTCACTTTTAAGTGAATATTTTGGATAGTTTAACAAGGGGAACATTGTATGAACACAAATACAGATTTTGATAAGATAGATAGGGTGTCCAGTTCGTTGTACCAATTTTAGCTCACTTTCCT
>ULYE01019818.1_pt1 | contig 20057 bp, 9 predicted proteins | sample 1961921 | NCBI WGS metagenome assembly ULYE01 (sample SAMEA4835856, study PRJEB28245) | human gut metagenome | biome: gut microbiome; material: fecal sample | place: Denmark | collected 2008 | reverse complement strand
ACGACTCCATACCCGACTCGCTATTGCATCCGCGCTGGCAGATACAGCGCACGCTGCCTATAACTCTCGACGACCTATCGCAGGGCGCCGCCGACCTCAAACGCCCCGACAACCTTAAGCAGCAGGTAGAGTATAACGACTCTATCGACCGATACGTCATTGGCTCCAAGATATCCGATACGTACATCAATGCCCCGGTGATGATGACGGCACAGGAGTATATGAAGTGGAGCGAGCGCAAGCTGATGCAAGACTTCTTCCGCAAGAAGAACGACGAGATATACCAAGCCAAGGGCAAGGAGAAGTTCGACTTTACCGATATGCACTTCGACCTCGGTCCGGCAGAGAAGATCTTTGGTCCGGGTGGTGTGCGCATCAAGACTCAGGGTACTGCCGAGCTTAAGTTTGGCGCAACGATGAAGAACATCGACAACCCGTCGCTGCCCGTGCGCAACCGCAAGACCACCACTATGGACTTTGACGAGAAGGTGAACCTTAACCTCAACGGACGTGTTGGCGACAAGGTGAACCTCAACCTCAACTATAACACTGACGCAACCTTCGACTTTGACGCCCAGAGCCTTAAGCTTAAGTACGACGGCAAGGAAGACGAGATAGTGAAGCTGGTTGAGGCTGGCAACGTGTCGTTTCCCTCCAACTCGTCGTTGATAAAGGGAGCCTCGTCGCTCTTCGGTCTGCGTACCGACTTGCAGTTTGGCAAGTTGAAGCTTCAGCTCGTGGCTTCGCAGAAGAAGTCGTCTACCAAGAGCGTGTCGTCAAAGGGCGGCAAGCAGTTTACCCCGTTCGAGATAGCTGCCGCCAACTACGAGGACAACCGCCACTTCTTCTTGGCGCAGTACTTTCACGACCGCTACGACGAGTCGATGCGAAGTCTGCCCAACCTTACATCCGGAGTAAAGATAAACCGTGTTGAGATATGGGTGACCAACAAGACAGGAACCACCGCCAACACACGTAACATCATCGCCCTTACCGACTTGGGCGAAAACCGCACCGTGTCTAATCAGCAGTGGGGGGTGACGGGGCAGCCCGTACCGTCGAACGCAGCCAACTCGGAGTACTCGTCGATGACGTCGCAGTATGTAGCCGCACGTAATATTGACGAGACATCAACCGTGCTCGACGGTATACCGGGATTTCATGGAGGCAGCGACTACGAGAAGCTTGAGAAGGCCCGACTGCTCAATTCGTCCGAGTATACGGTCAACACGTCGCTTGGATATGTATCGCTTAAGACACAGCTGCAAACCGACCAGGTGCTTGCCGTGGCATACGAGTATACCTACGGCGGACAGACCTATCAGGTGGGCGAGTTTGCGAGCGACATCACCGACGCCTCGCAAGCACTCTTCGTAAAATCGCTTAAGAACACCTCCAACAATCCGCAGCAAGGCAACTGGGGCTTGATGATGAAGAACGTGTACTATCTTGCTTCATCGGTAGAGAAGGAGAAGTTTCGTCTCGACGTCAAGTTCCAGAGCGATACGGCAGGTGTATCCCTTACCTATATCCCCGAGCCACAGGTTAAGGACCAGACTATCATAAAGCTCCTTGGCGCCGACCGACTGGACAACAACAACAAGGCACACCCCAATGGCTACTTCGACTATGTTGAAGGCTACACCGTCTCTAACGGACGTGTGTTCTTCCCCGTAGCCGAACCCTTCGGCAAGTATATGTACAACTACCTCGTCAGTAGGGGAGTGGCAGCCGACCAAGCGTCCAAGTATGCCTTTACCGAACTGTACGACTCTACCAAGACTGTGGCAAAACAGATAGCCGAGAAGGACAAGTATGTGCTTATGGGCCAGTTCCGCGGCACATCCGCCAACGTCATATCTACCGGAGCCTACAACATTCCGCAAGGTTCGGTGGTGGTAACGGCAGGCGGTATAACCCTTGCCGAGGGTACCGACTACTCGGTAGACTACTCGGGCGGCGAGGTGACAATCCTCAACCAGAGCATCATCGACGCCGGAACACAGGTGAACGTGTCGCTTGAGAGCAACACCGACTATGCCCAGCAGCGCAAGACGATGTTCGGTATGAACTGGGAGTACGACTTCTCGAAGAACTTCCAGCTGTCGGGTACCATACAGCATCTGTCCGAACAGGCGCTTACCAACAAGGTGAATATGGGCAGCGAACCGCTAAACAACACCCTGTGGGGTCTTAACATCAACTGGAAGAAGGAGAGCCAGTGGCTCACCAACATGCTCGACAAGTTGCCTTTCCTGCACCTTACGCAGCCCTCACAGATATCATTTACGGGCGAGTTTGCCCAGCTTATAGCCGGACAGAGCAGCGGAACGCAGGACAACGCATCGTATATAGACGACTTTGAGGAAGCCAAGAACACTATAGACGTAAGCACCCCGACGTCGTGGATATTGTCGTCGGTGCCGTCGATGTTCCCCGAGTCGTCCGACAAGAGTACGTTGCGCTCTGGCTTCAACCGCTCGCTAATGGCGTGGTACTACATAGATCCGCTGTTTACACGCCGCTCGTCGTCGCTCACACCAGGACATATCAAGAGCGACCTCGACCAGCTTAGCAACCATTATGTGCGCGAGATATACGTAAGCGAGCTGTTCCCTAACCGCGACCAGAGCGCTTACAACGGCTCAACATCAACCATCAATGTGCTAAACCTTGCTTATTATCCCAACGAGCGAGGCCCGTACAACTTCAACCCCGACCTCAATGCCGACGGAACGCTCAACAATCCGCAGCAGCACTGGGGCGGCATGATGCGAAAACTCGACACCAACGACTTCGAGGCAGCCAACATCGAGTATGTCGAGTTTTGGATGCTCGATCCCTTTATCTATACCCGTCAGCAAGGACAGGCATCCGATTATGGCGGCGACTTCTACATCAACCTTGGCGAAATGAGCGAGGATATATTGCGCGACGGCAAGAAGTTCTACGAGAGCGGAATGCCGGTTGACGGCTCAAAGAATTTCACCACAACCCAATGGGGTAAGGTGCCAAACCAAGCCACCGTAACTTATGCCTTTGCCACAACCAAGGGAGCACGTGCCTTGCAGGACGTGGGATTCAACGGACTGAACGATGAGGAAGAGCAGAAGTGGCAGTCGTACCAGGACTTCTTGACCGAGATACAGGGCAAGGTTAGCCCTGCCGTATGGGACTCGATATGGGCAGACCCTGCCGGCGACAACTACCACTACTTCCGTGGTTCCGACTACGACCGCATGCAGGCGCCTATCCTGCGCCGATACAAGTATATCAACAACCCGCAGGGCAACTCGCCCGACAGCGACTCGCGTACAGAGAGCTACGATACGTCGTACAAGTCGACTCCGGATGTGGAGGATATCAATCAGGACTACACCCTCAACGAGTATGAGAAGTACTTCCAGTATCGTGTGTCTATACGCCCCGAAGACCTCGAGGTGGGCAAGAACTATATTGTAGACAAGCGAACCACAACTCGTCCGCTGCGCAATGGCAACAAGGAGACGGTAGACTGGTACCAGTTCCGTATACCATTGACCGAGTACGAGAAGAAGGTAGGCTCTATCAACGACCTTACCTCCGTGCGCTTTATGCGTATGTTTATGACCGGCTTCAAGCACCCTATCGTGCTGCGCTTTGCCACACTCGACCTCGTTCGTGGCACATGGCGTGTGTATCAGCAGAATCTTGACAACTCTGCCAATACATCGGGCAGACTGACTGTGAGCGCTGTGAACATTGAGGAGAACAACGACAAGATGCCTGTAAACTACATCCTGCCTCCGGGCATCAAGCGTGGTCAGGACCCAACACAGCCACAACTTGTGGAGAACAACGAGCAGGCTCTTGCCCTTACGGTCAACACGCTTGGCTCGGGAGAGGCTAAGGCGGTGTACAAGAATACGTCGCTCGACCTCCGACAGTATAAGCGTATGCAGATGTTTGTGCATGCCAACTCGTTTGAGCAGAACACAACAAATCTGGAAGACGGACAGCTCTCGGTGTTCGTCCGATTGGGTTCCGACTATAAGAGCAACTACTACGAGTATGAGGTTCCGCTTAAGCTCACACCGCACAGCAATCAGTATAGCCGCTATTCGGCTGAGGCTGCGTGGGCGGTATGGCCTAAGGACAATATGCTCGATATCCCCTTGACGCTCTTTACCGGACTGAAGAAGGAGCGCAACAAGGCTAAGGCGTTGGGACAGGCGTCGTACAACCGTGCCTACTCAGCCTACGACTCGGATAAGCCGAAGAACCGCATCACCGTTATGGGTAATCCGACGTTGGGCGATGTAAAGACATTGGTTATCGGTGTACGCAACAATTCGGGTCAGGAGAAGAGCGGCGAGGTATGGGTCAACGAGCTACGACTAAAGGAGTTTAACAACTCTGGTGGCTGGGCGGCACAGGGCAACTTCAATGTTCAGCTGTCCGACCTTGGTTCGTTCAATGCCCAGGGACGATATACGTCGTCTGGTTTCGGCGGACTGGAGGAGGGCGTGGCAGAACGCAGCACCGACGACCAGACCAACTATACGGTTACTGCCAATATAGACCTCGGCAAGTTCTTCCCGGACAAGGCAAAGGTTAGCGCGCCGCTGTACTACTCGGTTACAAAGGAGAAGACGTCGCCTAAGTATAATCCGCTCGACACCGATATGGAGTTGGAGGATGCTCTCGACGCAGCCGGCTCTCGACAAGAGCGCGACTCGATAGAGAGCATAGCCGTGACAAAGGTAACGCAGACCAACTTCTCGTTGTCTAACGTTCGTGTGGGCATACAGAACAAGCGTCATCCTATGCCGTACGACCCTGCCAACTTCTCGTTCTCTTATTCGCATAGCCACTCGTACACCACAGGCGAGACTACGGTTTATGAGCGTGAGGACAACTGGCGAGGTGCGCTCAACTACTCGTGGACACCGGTATACAAACCCTATGAGCCGTTTAAGAAGATAAAGTCGAAGTCGAAGTGGCTCGATTTGCCAAAGCGCTTCGGCTTGAACTGGCTGCCGCAGAATGTAGGTTTCAACACCGAGATAACCCGCAACTACTACGAGCTGCAAGAGCGTGACATGGAATCGACGGAGAATCAGAAGCTGCCGTTGACCTTCTCGTCACAATTCTTGTGGAACAGAGAGTTCAACTTGCGTTGGGATTTGACCAAGAATCTGCACATGAACTTCCAAAGTGCAACCAATGCCGAGATTGAGGAGCCTTATGTTCCGGTGAACAAGGATCTATATCCAGACCAGTATGCGGCTTGGAAGGACTCTGTTTGGACATCAATTAAGCACTTGGGTACACCGCTCAACTACAATCAGTCGTTCCAGGCATCGTATAAGTTGCCTATCAACTTGCTTCCGGTGTTCGACTGGATTACGTCAGACGCGTCGTACAATGCCACCTACAACTGGGTTAGAGGAACCGATCTTGAGGACGGAACATCTCTTGGCAATACCATTGCCAACAACCGTCAAATCAATATCAACGGACAGTTTAACCTTGAGAAGCTGTACAACCACGTGCCGTTCCTTAAGAAGACTAACGACAGGTTTAAGAAGAGCAACTCGATAACGCCCAAATCGATATCGATGAACTCTAACTCGCGCAACCGTAAGAGGGGCAAGGACGCCCGGAGAGATGCGGATAAGAATGGCGGAAAGAATAAGCAGGGAGCTAAGGACGACCGCTTGCGAAGTCTGCTGCCCAAGAACAAGCGTGCCTTTGAGAAGGAGATAACGCTTCTGCCGGACACTACAATAAAGGTGGTGCACAGCAAGAAGACACGTCGCATCATCGTATCGGCAAAGACAGAGGACGGACGTGCGTTCGACCTGAAGTATCGCCGTATGGACGACAACAGCATACGTATATTAAATAAGGTGGATTCGGCATTGAAGATAAAGGTGTCGGTCATTGCCAAGGAGCCGCTCGACGAGCAAGGCTGGTATCGCACGGCACAGTCGGTGGCACGTGTGCTGATGATGGTTCGCAACGTAAGTGTTAGCTACCGCAACCAGTATGCTATGTCGCTGCCGGGCTTTAAGCCTATGATTGGCAACGCCTTTGGTCAGGGACGTGGTATGGGGGCAATGTCGCCAGGTCTTGATTTTGCCTTCGGTTTCATTGGCGACAGCTACATCGAGAAAGCCCGCGACAATGGCTGGCTTATGGTGAACGACTCGCTTGCAACACCGGCAACAACCAACAAGACAGAGGACTTGCAGCTTAAGGCTACTTTGGAGCCTGTGCGCAACCTGAAGATAGATCTCAACGCGTCGCGCACTATGACAACGGCACGTTCGGTGCAGTATATGTATGAGGGCAATCCTACAACGCAGAGCGGTACGTTCACGATGACAACGCTGTCGCTTCGCAGTGCGTTTGAGGGTTCGGGCAATGCCAACAACGGCTATCACTCGGCTTCGTTCGAGCGTTTTTGCAATTCGCTTGAGAGCTATCGCCAGCGTGTTGAGGCCAAGTATGCAGGAGCTATATATCCTGCAGGAACCTCGCTTGCAGGCAAGCCGTTTAATCCGGAGAATGGTGGTGTCAACAAGTATAGCTCGGATGTAATGGTGCCAGCCTTCCTTGCAGCCTATACCAATATGGGCGACGGAGGCTTGTCGCTGTTCCCGTCGCTGTCGAAGTTGCTGCCCAACTGGACCATTAAGTATAGTGGCTTGTCCAAGTTGCCGTGGTTTAGGGATGTGTTCAAGAGTGTCAACATCAACCACTCGTATAAGAGCATCTATGCCGTTGGTTCGTATTCGTCGTACAGCACGTATATGGAGTATATGAACGGGCTTGGATTTATAACCGATGCCACAAACGGAACACCTATTCCAAACTCGATGTATAATGTCTCGACGGTTAGCATCAACGAGGCGTTCTCACCATTGCTTGGTGTGGACGTTACGCTTAACAACAATATGACGCTCAAGGCAGAGTATCGCACGACACGTGTATTGAGCCTTAGTATGACTTCGGTACAGATTAATGAGTCGTCGTCGCACGACTGGGTTATTGGTGCCGGCTATACTCTCAACAACTTCAACCTCTTTGGAGGTGGCCGCAACAGGCACCGTCAGGTGAAGTCAAGGCAGAAGGGTGGGGCTAACGCAGCCTCTAATTCTAATGCTTCGTCGTCGCGTCGCTCAACAAGTGGTGTCAATAACGACTTGAAGCTAAGGCTCGATCTCAGCGTGCGCAAGCAGGCGTCTATCAGCCGCGATATTGCCACGATGACGTCTTCGGCTAATAGCGGCAACACGGCGTTTAAGCTGTCGTTCTCTGCCGACTATACTCTCTCGCGACTGCTCACCATGAGCTTCTATTATGATAGACAGACCAACACTCCGCTGCTATCGTCAAGCTCATATCCAACAACTACACAGGACTTTGGATTGAGCATGAAGTTCTCGTTGACGAGGTAGAGAAGAGGGGGTATAAAAAATAAAGCAGCCAAAAAGTAATAGCTTTTTGGCTGCTTTATTTTATTGCTTACTTCTTGTCGTAAGCGTGTAATGGATAGTCGGTAGTGTAGTGTAGACCACGACATTCTTTGCGCTCAATGGCCTGGCGTGTTATGAGGTAGCCCACATTAATCATGTTGCGAAGCTCGCAGATGTCGCGGCTTGCCTTGACACGCTTGAAGAGAGCCTCCGTCTCCTCGTACAGAAGGTCGAGTCGGTCCCAAGCGCGCTTGAGTCGAAGATCGCTTCGTACAATGCCCACATAGTTGGACATAATCTCGCCAACCTCCTTGACGCTCTGTGTGATGAGCACCTTCTCCTCGTTGGTCATAGTTCCCTCGTCGTTCCACTCGGGCACCTTTTCGTTGAAGTCGTAGTCGTCTACGTGCGCCAAAGAGTGCTTGGCAGCCGCATCGGCATATACAACAGCCTCTATAAGAGAGTTGCTTGCAAGACGATTGCCACCGTGCAGACCTGTGCATGAGCACTCGCCAATGGCATAAAGACGCTCTATAGACGACTGTCCGTTAAGATCTACCTTGATACCGCCACACATATAGTGGGCAGCCGGGCGAACCGGTATATAGTCGGTTGTGATGTCTATGCCAATCGATTTGCACTTGAGGTAGATATTTGGGAAGTGCTTCTTTGTCTCAGCAGGATCCTTATGTGTAACGTCAAGGCAAACGTGGTCGATGCCATGAATCTTCATCTCCTTGTCAATGGCACGTGCAACGATATCACGCGGAGCCAAAGACAGACGCTCGTCGTACTTCTCCATAAACGATTTGCCATTAGGCAGACGCAGAATACCGCCGTAGCCACGCATAGCCTCAGTTATAAGGAAAGCCGGATGTGTCTCGCCCGGATGATAAAGGGCAGTGGGGTGGAACTGTACAAACTCCATATCCTTAACCGTTCCCTTTGCACGATACACCATAGCCTCGCCGTCGCCGGTAGCAATAACAGGGTTGGTAGTGGTCTGGTATACGGCACCGCAACCTCCGGTACACATCAGCGTAACCTTGCTAAGGTATGTGTCCACCTTCTCGGTCTCAGGGTTAAGCACGTATGCGCCATAGCAGTTGATGTAAGGAGTGCGTCGTGTTACACGTGCACCAAGATGATGTTGTGTGATAATCTCCACAGCAAAGTGGTTCTCCTTAATGTCGATGTCTGGGCAAGCACGCACGGCAGCCATCAGCCCACGCTGAATCTCGGCACCCGTATCGTCGGCGTGATGCAGAATACGGAACTCCGAGTGGCCGCCCTCACGGTGTAGGTCGAACTCGCCGTTTTCCTTACGGTCGAAGTTGACACCCCATTTCACAAGCTCTTTAATTTGTTCGGGGGCATTGCGCACAACCTGCTCAACGGCACGACGGTCGCTGATAAAGTCGCCGGCAATCATAGTGTCCTCTATATGCTTGTCGAAATTGTCAACTGCAAGATTAGTTACTGAGGCCACGCCACCTTGGGCAAACGATGTGTTTGCCTCGTCGAGCGAAGTCTTGCAAATAATGCACACCTTACCTTTGTGTGCGCGGGCTACCTTCAAAGCGTAGCTCATGCCGGCAACACCGGCGCCGATAATCAGAAAGTCGTATTTGAAAACCATCTTTTCTGTTTTTTTCTTAGACGATGCAAAATTAGAGAAAAAAAAGAAGACACTGCATAGTTTTGTTCACTTTTTATTGCCTTTCTACTTAAAAATTTGTACTTTTGCACCAAATTTTGAGTATACTTAAAAATCATTATAATGGAGATTTCATATAAATGGCTTAAGGAGTATGTAGATTTCGACCTCACTCCTCAAGAGACAGCCGATGCGCTGACATCTTGCGGACTCGAAGTTGACGCTCTTGAAGAGGTACAGACCATTAAGGGTGGACTGAAGGGACTGTACGTGGGCAAGGTATTGACTTGCGAGATGCACCCTAATTCGGACCACTTGCATATAACAACCGTAGACCTCGGCAAAGGCGAACCGCAGCAGATAGTATGTGGTGCTCCAAATGTTGCAGCAGGTCAGAAGGTTATAGTTGCCGATTTGGGCTGCGTGCTCTACGACGGCGACAAGGAATTTGTTATCAAGAAGTCTAAGTTGCGCGGTGTCGAGTCGAACGGTATGATATGTGCCGAAGACGAGATTGGTGTTGGCACAAGCCACGACGGCATCATCGTGTTGCCCGAAGACGCACCGGTAGGACAGCCTGCTGCAGAATATTATCACTTGGAGAGCGACTGGGTTATCGAGATTGATATCACAGCCAACCGTTCGGACGCGCTTAGCCATTGGGGTGTAGCGCGCGACCTCTATGCTTGGCTCAAGCGCAATGGTCACAACACATCGCTTCATCGTCCCGACTGCTCAGAGTTTACTGTCGACAATACCGACCTTCCTATCGACGTAGAGATAGAGAATACCGAGGCTTGCAAGCGTTATGCTTGCGTCAGCATCACTGGTTGCGAGGTTAAGGAGAGCCCCGAGTGGTTGCAGGACAAGCTCAAGGTTATCGGTTTGCGTCCTATCAACAACATCGTCGACATTACCAACTACGTAATGATGGCATACGGCCAGCCTATGCACTGCTTCGACGCCGACATGGTTAAGGGCCACAAGATTGTTGTGCGCACCCAGCCAGAAGGCACCAAGTTTGTTACACTCGACGGCGAGGAGCATACCCTTGGCGAGCACGACCTTAGCATCTGCAATGCCGAAGAGCCAATGTGCATTGCCGGAATATTCGGCGGCAAGGGTTCGGGCACATACGACACCACAACCAACGTGGTTCTTGAGAGCGCCTACTTCCATCCTACATGGATTCGCAAGAGTGCGCGTCGTCACGGACTGAGCACCGATGCGAGCTACCGTTTCGAGCGTGGCATCGACCCCAACGGCATAATATATGCCCTTAAGCAGGCAGCCATCCTGTGCAAGCAGTTGGCAGACGGCAAGGTTAGCATGGAGATAAAGGACGTTTATCCAGCACCAATAGCCGATGCACGTGTGCAGCTCGACTACGAATATGTAGACCGTCTTATCGGCAAGAAGATTGGCAACGACATGATTCGCTCTATCGTTGAGAGCCTTGAAATGAAGGTGGTGTCGGAGACAGAGGCTGGATTGGAGCTTGACGTACCTGCTTACCGCGTAGACGTACAGCGTCCATGCGACGTGGTGGAGGACATCCTCCGCATCTACGGATATAATAATGTAGAGATTCCTACACAGCTCAAGAGCTCGCTCACCATCCTTGGCGACGAGGACAAGGCTTACCATCATCAGAATGTTATAAGCGAGCAGCTCGTAGGTTGCGGCTTCCGCGAGATATTGAACAACTCGCTCACCAAGACAGCCTACTATACCGAGCTTAACCACTATACAGAGGAGACAACCGTAAAGGTGATGAATCCTCTTAGCTCCGACCTCGGCGTTATGCGTCAGACTCTGCTCTTCGGTGGATTGGAGAGCATTTGCCGCAACGTAAACCACAAGATGCCTAACCTCCGATTCTTCGAGTTTGGCAACTGCTACCACTTCTCGCCAGAGAAGAAGAACGACGAGGACCCGATAAAGGCATATACCGAGGAGATGCACCTTGGCTTGTGGCTCACCGGAAAGCGCGTCGAAGGTTCGTGGGCACATGCCGACGAGCAGTCGTCTTTCTACGAGCTTAAGGCATACGTTATGAACATCTTTACCCGTTTGGGTGTCAATCCAGGCATCGTTGTAGCCGAGAAGTCGGACAACAACGTCTTTGGCAAGGCCATCGCATTGAAGGCCCGCAGCGGCAAGGTGCTATGCGAGATGGGTACCGTAAGCCATAAGTTGCTCAAGAAGGTGGACATCGACCAGGACGTTTTCTATGCCGACATCAACTGGAACAACCTCATGCGTGCTATAAAGAAGAACGAAACCTTGTACCACGACATCAGCAAGTTCCCGTCAGTAAGCCGCGACCTCGCCCTGCTTATCGACAAGAGCGTAGAGTTTGAGCAGATAGAGCAGATAGCACGCCAAACCGAGAAGAAGCTCCTCAAGAGCGTTGAGCTGTTCGACGTATACGAGGGCAAGAACCTTCCAGAGGGCAAGAAGAGCTACGCCGTAAACTTCATCCTGCAGGACGAGACCAAGACTCTCAACGACAAGCAGATTGAGGCCATTATGACCAAGCTCATCAACAACCTCAAGCAGAAGTTGGGCGCAGAGCTGCGCTAATGCAAGTGTCCCGGTAGAGGGTACACATCATCACAAGTACAAAATATAAAATACAAAAAATAAATAAACAACAAAAATGGGAAGAGCATTTGAGTATCGCAAGGCTACAAAGCTGAAGCGTTGGGGCCACATGGCTAAGACATTCACCCGTCTGGGCAAGCAGATTGCAATCGCTGTAAAGGCAGGCGGTCCAGAACCAGAGAACAACCCGTCATTGCGTTCGATTATCGCTACTTGTAAGCGCGAGAACATGCCGAAGGACAACATCGAGCGTGCTATCAAGAACGCTATGGGTAAGGACCAGAGCGAGTACAAGGAAGTGACATACGAGGGATATGGCCCTCATGGTATCGCTATCTTCGTTGACACCCTTACCGACAACACAACACGTACCGTAGGCGACGTGCGCTCGGTGTTCAACAAGTTCAACGGTACACTCGGTACAACAGGCTCGCTGTCTTACCTCTTCGACCACAAGTGTGTGTTCACATTCAAGAAGAAGGACGGCATCGACATGGAAGAGCTTATCCTTGAGCTTATCGACTTCAACGTAGAAGACGAGTTTGACGAGGACGAGGAAGAAGGAACAATCACAATCTACGGCGACGACGTTAAGGCGTATGCACAGATTCAGAAGTTCCTTGAGGACCAGGGCTTCGAGGATATCGGTGGCGAGTTTACATACGTTCCTAACGACCTTAAGGACGTTGACGCCGAGCAGCGTGCCACCATCGACAAGATGGTAGAGCGCCTTGAGGACTTTGACGACGTTCAGAACGTATATACCAACATGAAGCCTGAGGAGGGTGAGTAAGGTGAATCACTTAGAATACGTGACATCCGGCACTTGCAGCCGCCTTATAACAATAGACGTTGATGCCGATGGCATCATTCGCAATCTGTCGTTTGTGGGTGGTTGCAACGGCAACCTCAAGGGCATTTGCGCCCTCGTTATTGGCAAGAAGGCTTCAGAGGTAAAGCAAACTCTTAAGGGTATAAGCTGCAACGGCAAGCCTACCAGCTGTCCCGACCAGCTTGCTACCGCATTGGAGCAAATGGGATATTAAACTTCACGAAAAATAGTGGCAGTGTGCCAGCTTTTTAGTTATTGTGTTGATATACAATAGCTTAAAGGCTGGCACATCGTTTTTTTAGCAGCAGTATAATCTAAGGTATATACATAGATACTTTAATTGTTATTATTACTCAATTTTTTTTCTTTTTTGTTCATAGTTAGAAAAATATATGTACCTTTGCTCCTTGAATCTACTAATTAACTTAAAGAGCCTTGCACATATCCTCTAAATGCTTATTCTGCAGCTTGGCGAGTTATCAAAACTAATCATTCAATTATGCTAAAACAAATTATTAACGGTCGTGTCCTTACTCCGGAGGGCTGGCTCGAAGGCGGCTCCGTAATTATTGACGGCAATAAGATAAAGGCCGTTTCAAACAGTGATCTGTACATTGTAGATGCTCAAATAATCGACGCCAAGGGTTGCTATGTAGTTCCTGGCGGCGTAGAGCTGCACGTGCATGGCGGTGGCGGACGCGACTTTATGGAGGGTTCGGAAGAAGCTTTCCGTGTAGCCATCAAGGCACACATGAAGCATGGCACCACATCCATCTTCCCCACACTCTCGTCTTCGACAGTGCCTATGATTGAGGCAGCCTGCGAAACCTGCCAGAAGCTTATGGAAGAGGAGAACAGTCCAGTACTTGGTTTGCACCTTGAAGGTCCTTACTTCAACCCCAAGCAGGCTGGAGCACAGATTCCTGAGTGGATCAAGGCACCGGTAGCCGAGGAGTATGAGCCATTGCTCGAGAAGTATCCATGTATCAAGCGTTGGGACGAGGCTCCCGAGCTGCCAGGTTCAATCGATTTTATCAAGGCTTGCTGCAAGCACGGTGTGTTGGCGTCAATAGGCCATACACGTGCCACATACAACGACGTGGTTGCCGGTCATAGAGCTGGTATGATGCATGCCACCCACTTCTACAACGCTATGCCTGTAGTATACAAGGAGCACGAGTTTAAGGTTCCTGGCACAGTGGAGAGTGTATATGCGCTTCCCGACATGAGCGTTGAGGTTATAGCCGACGGCATACACGTGCCTCCAGTGATGCTTCGCGTAGTATATCAGATAAAGGGTGTTGAGAAGACAGCCCTCATTACCGACTCGTTGGCTTGTGCCGCAAGCGATGAGGGTGTAGCCTTCGACCCGCGCGTTATTCTTGAGGACGGCGTGTGCAAGCTTGCCGACCACTCGGCTCTTGCCGGTTCTATCGCCACAATGGACCGCCTTATCCGCACCTGTGTGCAGATGGCAAATATCCCTATGGAAGACGCGTGCCGCATGGCGAGCGAGACACCAGCCAAGATTATGGGTGTGTTCGACCGCAAAGGCTCTCTTGAGGACGGCAAGGATGCCGATATCATGATGTTCGACAAGGACCTCAAGCTTACTTACGTTATGCAGATGGGTAACGAAGTAACCAACGAACTCTAAACACAGATACTTATATGTTAAAGCAAATAGTAAATGGCCGTATCCTCACACCTAACGGTTGGCTTAAGGGCGGCTCCGTAATAATCGACGGCAACAAGATTAAGGCCGTTTCAAATATTGACTTGCATATTGTTGACGCCGAGATAATCGACGCCAAGGGTTGCTATGTAGTGCCTGGCGGTATCGACCTGCACACACACGGCGGTGGCGGTCGCGACTTTATCGAGGGTTGCGAGGATGCCTTCCGCGAGGCTGTCAATGCGCACATGAAGCATGGCACCACAACCATATATCCTACACTCTCGTCGTCTACCATCCCTACAATAGAGGCAGCTTGCAAGGTTTGCGAGAAGCTTATGGCAGAGGAGGATAGCCCAGTGCTCGGCTTGCACATCGAGGGTTCGTACATCAACCCTAAGCAGGCAGGTGCCCAGAACCCAGTGCTTATTAAGGCTCCAATCGTCGATGAGTATGAGACACTGCTCAACAAGTTTGCTTGCATCAAGCGTTGGGACGTGGCTCCCGAGCTTAATGGCGCTGTAGAGTTTATCACAGAGTGCCGCAAGCATGGCGTCATGACATCTCTCACCTGCACACGTGCCACATACGAGGACGTTGTTGCGGCTCACGATGCAGGCTTGTCGCACGCAGCCCACTTCTACAATGCCATGCCAGTGGTATACAAGGAGCACGAGTTTAAGGTTCCAGGCACCGTAGAGAGTGTGTACGCTCTGCAGGACATGACGGTAGAGGTTATAGCCGACGGTATACACGTGCCTCCGGTTATGCTCAATGTGGTATATCAGATAAAGGGCGCCGAGAAGACAGCCCTTATCACCGACTCTTTGGCTTATGCCGCAAGCGATGGCGATGTATCGTCAGAGCCGAGCGTAATCCTTGAGGACGGTGTGTGCAAGCTTGCCGACCACTCGGCTCTTGCCGGTTCTATCGCCACAATGGACGTGCTTGTACGCACCTGTATCCAGAAGGCTGAGATTCCGATGATAGATGTGTTCCGTATGGTGAGCGAGACGCCAGCCAAGATTATGGGCATCTTCGACCGCAAGGGTTCTATCGAGGACGGCAAGGATGCCGACATCATGATGTTCGACGACGACATCGACCTTACCTACGTTATGCAGATGGGCAACGAGGTAACTAACGTGCTGAAATAAGCGAAGTGTACCGCCTTGGGCTGTACACTACATAATAATAAAAGGCTGGGTTCTGTGTTTAGAACTCAGCCTTTTAATTTGTTAGGCTTTCACCCCAGTAGTTTATACGCCAATCTGATTACTTATACTCCTTCTCTGTAAACTTCTTGTCAAAGTATACCACATTTTTGTCTTTGTCCGAGCGGAGCGTCCACTGGAAGGCGAATCCCTCCTTCTTGTATGGCACAAACGCCGTGTTGTCCTTGAGGTTGGCAAGGAGTGCATCGCTAATCTTCTGTCGGTTTAGGTCGAACACCCTTTGGTCGTCCAAGTCGCCCGTTATAGAGCAGTAGTAGTGGTATGTCTTGGTGTCGATGTCAAACACCACGCTGTCGGTTCGGGTATAGTTTTGCACGGGGGTAGGGCAGTATTTCTCGGTATATTCGCGAGCCTCTCGCTGCGCCCGTTTCTCCATGTTTTCGTGACAACTGCATAGCAATGCCGCACAGGCAACGATGCCAATTATTAATTGTTTCATTTTTAATAAGATTAAATTCTAAATTTTTTCTTCTGCAAAGATACCTATTTGTCAGAAAAAACAAGTAACTTTGCACATAAAACTGATATATATCAATGGACAATATAAGGAATTTCTGTATTATTGCCCACATCGACCACGGCAAATCAACCCTTGCCGACCGATTGTTGGAGCGTACACAAACAATCAAGATAACTGAGGGTCAGATGCTTGACAATATGGATTTGGAGCGCGAGCGCGGTATCACCATCAAGAGCCACGCTATCCAGATGGAGTACAAGCACAATGGCGAGACATACATATTGAATCTTATTGACACCCCGGGACACGTCGACTTTTCGTACGAGGTGTCGCGCAGCATTGCCGCCTGTGAGGGTGCGCTGCTTGTTGTTGACGCCACACAGGGTGTTCAGGCACAGACCATCTCAAACCTGTATATGGCCATTGAGCACGACTTGGAGATTATACCGGTGCTCAACAAGATAGATATGCCGAGCGCTATGCCCGACGAGGTGGAAGACGAGATTGTGGAGTTGATAGGTTGCAAGCGCGAGGACATCCTGCGTGCGTCGGGCAAGACGGGCGAGGGTGTGGACGATGTGCTGCGTGCCATCGTTGAGCGTGTGCCCCATCCAACGGGCGACCCCAAGGCTCCGCTGCAGGCCCTTATCTTCGACTCGGTGTTCAACTCCTTCCGTGGTATCATTGCCTACTTCAAGATAGAGAACGGCGAGATACGCAAGGGCGACAAGGTTAAGTTCTACAACACCGGCATGGAGTACGTAGCCGACGAGGTGGGCGTGCTCAAGATGGATATGGTGCCACGCAATGTGCTGGGCACAGGCGAGGTAGGCTACATCATCTCGGGCATCAAGGATGCCACAGAGGTAAAGGTGGGCGATACCATCACCCAGGTGGCTCATCCTTGCGAGAAAGCCATTTCCGGATTCCAGGAAGTAAAGCCTATGGTGTTTGCCGGTGTCTATCCTATTGACCCGAGCGAATACGAGAACCTGCGTGCGTCGCTTGAGAAGCTTCAGCTCAATGACGCCTCGCTTACATTCTCGCCAGAATCGTCTGTTGCTCTCGGCTTTGGTTTCCGTTGCGGCTTCCTCGGATTGCTGCACATGGAGATTGTACAGGAGCGTTTGGACCGCGAGTTCAATATGGACGTCATCACCACCGTGCCCAACGTGTCGTATATGGTGTACGACAAGCAGGGCGGCGTAAAGGAGGTACACAATCCTTCTGGCTTGCCCGAGCAGACCCTTATCGACCATATTGAGGAGCCATACATACGTGCGTCAATCATTACCACCACCAACTTCATTGGTCCAATCATGACATTGTGCCTCGACAAGCGTGGCGAATTGATCAACCAGGAGTATGTAAGCGGCAACCGTGTAGAGCTGCACTTCATGCTGCCATTGGGCGAAATCGTTATCGACTTCTACGACAAGCTCAAGTCGATAAGCAAGGGTTACGCGTCGTTCGATTATCACATCGACGGATTCCGCCCCTCACGTCTTGCCAAACTCGACATCCTGCTCAACGGCGAACCGGTCGACGCTCTCTCAGCCCTCACCCATCAGGACAATGCGGTGAGCATGGGACGCAAGATGTGCGAGAAGCTAAAGGACCTCATTCCACGACAGCAGTTCGACATCGCAATACAGGCAGCCATTGGCGCCAAGATTGTGGCACGCGAAACCATCAAGTGTGTGCGCAAGGACGTAACAGCCAAGTGTTATGGTGGCGACGTGAGCCGTAAGCGCAAGTTGCTTGAGAAGCAGAAGAAAGGCAAGAAGCGCATGAAGCAGATAGGTAACGTGGAAGTGCCGCAGAAGGCATTCCTCGCAGTATTGAAACTTGATTAAATTATACTAAATACTAAGAAGCATTAACTGAAAAGAAAGGAAGATATCCTATGAAAGAGATTGTCAGCACCAACACCCGCGACATAGCTCGAGAGTTGGCAAGACGCTACAGTACGATGACCCACGAGGAGCTGGATGTGTTGGAGAGCATCTTGGTTCCAATCAAGTATGCAAAAGGTGAGCTTGTGCTTAAGGAAGGCGATGTGTGCCGTCAGTTCCTGTACATTGACAAGGGACTTATGCGCCAGTTCTACTTCAAGCACGGCAAGGAGGTTACTGAGCATCTGGCTCAGGACCACACTGTTGTGATGTGTATCGAGAGCCTGTTCAAGGAAGAGCCTACACACTTGCAGGTTGAGGCACTCGAGCCCACCATAGTATATGCTCTGCCAAAAGCCGAGCTTGAGCGTGTAGCCCTGCACAACGTCAATATACAGATTCTCTACCGCAAGATACTGGAAGAGAGCCTCATACAGTCGCAGGTGCATGCCGACCTCGTGCGCTTTGAGACAGCACAAGACAGATATAAGAAGATGTGTAAGCTTATGCCACAGGTTGTTCTGCGTGCGCCGCTTGTATACATAGCAAGCTATCTGCAGATGACACCCGAGACCCTGTCGCGTGTGCGTGCGTCTACGCTGCTCGACTAAAGACTCTGATACATTTTGCAAACATTTGTACCCGATCATTGCCAGCAAGAAGTGATAGCCGCTTGTGGCGGTTTTCATCTTGTGCTTGCCCCTCCGGGCTGTGGCAAGACCCAAATATTGACCGAACGCATACGCCATGCCCACAACTCAGAGGGTGTGGCGTATGCCGATATGTTGTGCCTAACATTTACCAACCGGGCGGCGCGTGGGATGGTGGAGCGCATTGCGGGAAGCATCGCCGACGACGCTGTGGGCGATGTGTTTGTAGGCAATGTGCATCGATTTTGTTCCAAGTTTCTTTTTGCCAACGCATTGGTGGCTGCCGAGTCGACCGTTATCGACGAGGACGACGCCGTGTCCATACTTGCCCGTTACCTTAATGAGGACGAGTATGCGGTACTGGGCAACACTGCACGTCGACGCGACTACTCAGACATCTTCCACCTTGAGGCGATGATGCACCAGATAAGGCACGCTCATCCCAAGGCTTTGCGTGTGCATACCGACTGCATCAATGCCGACGACATTGGTGCCATGCGTCGCATTTGCGACGTTACGAAGAAGCCCTTTGACGCCGCTGCAATGATAGACATATACGACAACTCGGACACCTATCGCGACCTTGTTATGTCCGATACTGCCGACTATGGCTATCAGCAACCCATCCTAAAGCTGCTTCAGAAGATGTCGCTTGCCCGACAATTCCAACGCTATAAGCGGCAGAACCACTTGCTCGACTTTCACGACCTCTTGCTTCTTACCTACGACGCTCTTACGTCCGATGCCGACAGGCAGATGTACAAGCGCTATGCGTGGGTGCAGGTGGACGAGGTGCAAGACCTCAACCCCTTGCAAATGGCTATTGTCAAGCAGCTCACGGCACGTCCTTTCCACACCGTGATGTTTCTTGGCGACGAGCAGCAGGCTATCTTCTCGTTTATGGGAGCCAAGCTCGACGCGCTTTCCACACTAAAGCAACAGCCGGCGTGCAAGCTGCATCACCTGTCGGTAAACCATCGTTCGCCCAAATATCTGCTTGATGTCTTCAACACCTACGCTGCCGATGTGCTTAAGATAGACCCTTCGTTGCTGCCCGAGGTGGGCAAGACCGACGTTAAGCCACGTATGGGCAACGAGCTTGCCATACTGTGCAGCCAGAACTACGACCAGGAGGTGCGCGAGTGTGTGCAGTTTGCCAATACGCTTGCAACTAACTATCCCGACTCGACAACCGCCTTTGTTGTAAACTCAAACCGCGACGCCGAGGTTATAAGCACCGAGCTAAGCCGATGCAACATAGGCCACTTCAAGGTGTCGGGCACCGACCTCTTCTCTCTGCCCGAGATAAAGTTGCTGCTCGCCCATTTGGGAGTGCTCAACAACGAGTTTAGTTTTATGTCGTGGGCCCGACTTCTTAAGGGGCTGCGTGTGTACGAGAATAGTGCCGCGGCACGCAATTTTGTACGCGCGTTGTTCGACCGTGCCATTATGCCCTCCGACCTTTTGCGCCCTGACAGCCGCACCTATCTGCAACGGTTTGTCAGCAGTTACGACGACGACACTATCGTGGTGTTTGATACGGAGACCACGGGTCTTGACGTCTTTAATGACGACATCCTACA
>ULYE01025476.1_pt1 | contig 20563 bp, 21 predicted proteins | sample 1961921 | NCBI WGS metagenome assembly ULYE01 (sample SAMEA4835856, study PRJEB28245) | human gut metagenome | biome: gut microbiome; material: fecal sample | place: Denmark | collected 2008 | reverse complement strand
AATTCGCTGGATAATGCAGAAGAGAAAGGTATTGCAAAAGGTATTGTGAAAGGCAAAAAAAACAAAGCTGTAGAAATAGCAAAAAAACTTCTTGAAATGGATATGCCTATTGACGCTATAATGAAAGCAACAGGCATTTCCATGGAAGAGATTGTTAAGCTTTCATAGTGTTAACATTGCGCACCGCGCGTAATTCAACATCGGCTTCGCCGACAACTCAACATTCAACATTCAAAACTCAAAATTCTAATTCCCCATCCGAGTGGCGGCATGCACAGAGCGATACTGTGATGGGGACCAGTTTAAACAAATATATAAGGTATACGACAATGCGAACCAATATAGAACACTCTCCCTTAAAAAGAGAAATAGAGTCAATCTTTAATCCACGCAACATAGATACGGACTGTGATACAATTGCCAATCTGTTATGTCCATTCAAGGAGGTAATCAATAAAGACATGGCGAAAGGCAACTATCACCAAGCTTTCGATACGTTCTTGGAGATATTGGAATCTCTTTCCAACCACTTTGTGGAAGATGAGCACTTCTGTTATTTCGATGATATGTATAGTCCTGACTATACATGTTATGACATGCTTAAGTCCATTATTGCACAAATCAAGACTGGGAAAGTTCCCTCTGAAGATGTTGAATATCTTGATAAAGGAATCGCAAAGATTGCAGCGATGGAGGCATATGAAGATTATGGTAGTCCTTTCTGTGTGATGGATTGGCAAAAGTTTATGGATTCTGAGAAATAACGTATGTAGTTAACCCACTGAAAAATAGTGGGTACGCTGTATTTGTGGTTTACCTTACAATGTTGTATGTTATACATATTATTAGGATTTGAAATATTTATAATTCTGTTTATCTTTTATGCAAAGAAAAAGATTGAACAGGGGTTAAAACGTGAGACTTCGTATGAGTCGGAAAAAGGTAAAAATATTGCAACTAAAGAGGACATCGAAGCAATAACCGAGAAAATTGAAACAGTAAAGAATGAAATATCCTACGAGAAGCAACGGAATCATGAGTTTGTAAAGGAACGTGAGAAACGTTTGCTGAACATACTTTTTTATGCCGAGGCTGTGGCGAATGCTGTAAACAGGCTGTATGTTTATGGGCATAATACCAATGACACAAAACGTGTGCATGACTTGATAGACGACATAGCAAAGAATGCGTTGCTGATTCGTCATACTTCAGCTGTGTGTATTGCTGCATATAGTGATATGATGAAAGATAATAAAAGCATGACAAAACTTGTGGACGACATACAACTTTTGTGTGCAGAATTACAGACGAAAGCAAACAATGTAGCAAACAACATCACTATGTTTAAGCATGTGTTTGAGAAGACACAACAAGAAAATGATGATACGGATGCCTTTAAGAGTGCGATACTAATAGGTATGTCGAATAATAAATTGCTTGACACTCCATTGCAATATAAGGATGCCGTGAATGAGGATATAAACCAATATGTTTTGTGGTTGAACAAGTTGTATGGTGAGGGATTGGCTATAAAGTATAAGGTTGAGACAATAAAAGAAAATATCGCTAATTGTAAGCACTCAAATTAGGGCTTAAAATTTATAACATTGAATTATGTACAGCAGTGAAGATTTGGAGCTTTTTCGATAAGCCATGAGCAAAGCAAGCTTGCTTGAACTTTGCCATGGCGAGAAAAAGTATGAAATAGTTAACAAATAAGTGAAATTTTTAACATCTCAATATATAGGCACTTGCAAAAGTGCCTATATAAAGGGGTATGCCCTAAATAGAGCACTAACCATTTACTTACATAATTATTATGGCAAATTTAATTGAATACAAAAAGTTTTCGTTCATAAATATTGACGATCCTTTTTTTGATAGTTTAAAAAAAGACTATCCGGAATTTGAAGAATGGTTTGGGAGAAAAAGTGTACAAGGAGAGGAGGCAATTGTCCAATATGATGAAGAAGGTCATTTGCAGGGATTCCTATACACTAAAGACGAAAGTCAAGAAGTTGACAACAATATAACTCCTGTAATGAAACCTAAGAGACGTTTGAAGGTTGGCACTTTTAAAATAGATGCACATGATACTCGCTTAGGCGAGAAATTTATCAAAAAGATAATGGATCGTGCAATCTATGAGGGTTTTGAGGAAGCTTATGTTACCATATTTCCCAAACATAATCGTCTTATAGATTTACTCAAAAGGTATGGTTTTAAAGATTATGGTACAAAGCAGGAAGAACTGGTCTTACTAAAGGATTTTTCTGTTTGCGTGGGGAATATAGTATATGACTACCCTCTTATCCAACCGAAGCATAAACGAAAGTTCTTGCTATCCATATATCCAAAGTTCCATACTCCGTTGTTCTCTGATTCCATATTGAAGAATGAGGTAAGAAATACAGAAGATTTGGTGAAGGATGTTTCTTTCTCTAATAGCATTCATAAGGTATATGTCTGTTTCATGCCTAAGACAGCTACTTTAAAAAAAGGAGACCTCATTGCAATATACAGGACCAATGATGGCATGGGGTATGCCCGTTTTCGTAGTGTTGTCACATCAATTTGTCAAGTAGAAGAGGTGAGAACCAAATGTGACTTTTTATCTATTGAAGAGTATCTTAAATATTGCAAATATTATAGTATCTTTAAAGAGTATGATTTGCGAGAATGGTATCAGAACGATAATTTAGTTGTCATTAAGATGACTTATAATATAGCATTAGCCAAGAGAATAACGAGGGGTATGTTATTAGACGAAGCAGGAATATCTCCAACCTTATATTGGGGATTCTTTCAACTCACAGATGATCAATTTGATTATATATTAAAAAAAGGAAATGTCAATGAAAATTTTATTATCGGTTAAACCTCAGTATGTAGAAAAAATCATTTCTGGGGAGAAACGATATGAATTTCGCAAAAAAGAATTTAAGAGGAGAAATATAGATACGATTGTCGTTTATTCATCTGGTAATGTAAAGAAATTGGTTGGTGAAATCAAGTTTAAAAGAATTCTATCTGATACTCCAAATAAAATTTGGCAGAAAACCCATGCGCAGTCGGGTATGACAGAAGAAAGTTTTATGAGATACTATATGAATAAAGATAAAGCATATGCCATAATCATAGATTCTTTCCGCCCTTATAAAGAACCGATTGATATAATTGCTAAATATCCTGGTGTTAAAGCACCTCAATCTTATAGGTATATAGATGAAAGCGATTTTTAAGTCTATTCTTTTGTTGTTTGTGGTGCTATTAGCTATTAGCCCAATAATAATCTATTGTATAACATTGCGCAGATTTGGTTTTGCAGAATTGTCTAGTGACTTTGGTGTTTTTGGAGACTATATTGGTGGTACTATTGGTACTATAGTTGGAGCTATAAGCATTTATCTTGTTTATATCACCTATACATCCCAAGTGAAATTTGCAAGAAAACAAGATGAAGCAATGAAACGCCAACAGTTTGAAACAACTTTCTTTAGCTTGTTAGAGCAACAGCAGATTATTAGAAGTCAGTTGAAAGGAATTATCGGTGACGAAACTTATGAAGGTATTTTGTATCTTCAAGGCCTTAAATCGCAACTAGAAGATGCACTTTCTGAGTTAAACTATATTCAAGATGAAGTTACCGAAGATAATAAGGTGATGTTGAAAAATAGAGTTAATAGTCTCTATATAGATTTTTTCCTGCCAAATGTTTCTAACTTGGGACATTATTTTCGCCATCTGTACCATATACTTAAGTATATAGACGACTCACAATTGTCGGATTCTAAAAAATATGCAGATTTGTTACAATCTCAACTAAGCAATGCTGAACTTTATATGATCGCAATTAATGGCATAAGCAATTATGGAAGGAAGAAAATGCTGCCATTGATGGATAAATATGGACTCTTGGAAAATTATAATGCCAATGGAGATATGCTCACAGTGAGGCTGTTATCTATATTCTATAAAAAAACAAAAAACAAGTATCTCATGCATAAAACGGGAAAAATTATATTTGTAGGAGGTGTGCATGGCGTTGGGAAATCAACGTTTGCCTCAATGATAAAAAGTAAAAATTTACAGATAGATAGTTTATCTTGTAGTGATATAATTAAGTGGGAGAATTCTGCTCATAAGGAAGTTGAAAATGTTGGCGAAACACAAAATAAATTATTACGAAATCTTCCTTACTTTATAGATCAAGATAAAAACTATATTTTGGATGGACATTTTTGCTTGTTGACAGAACACGGCGGTATAGAGCGTGTTCCTATCGAAGTATTTGAAACTATGTCTCCTTCAATGATTGTTGTGTTGAAAGAAGAACCAAATGTTATATGTCAGAGATTAAATCAACGAGATTCACATAATTATTCATTGGAGCTTATAACTGAATTTCAAAGAAAAGAAATAATATATGCAAAAGAGGTGGCTGATACTTTAGGTGTACCTCTTGAAGAATGTAATTCTACTAATCGTAAGAACGTAATACTTAGTGTATTGGGCTCATTTTAAAGATAAAACAATGGCAAAGTCGTTAACACGCAATTTAGAACTTAAAATCAGATCAGCCCTTAAATCAGAAAGAAGTGTCTTCGCTGCTAAATTTAAAACTTCAAATTATGTACAGCAGTGAAGATTTGGAACTTTTTCGATAAGTCATAAGCAAAGCAAGCTTGCTTGTTCTTTGCCATGGCGAAATAAAGTATGAAACATATTCGATAAGTGAGAAAAATGAAAGTTTACTTTTAAATTGTCGAGCGAAGAATTTTCGTGCCAACGAGTGCAGAACCAAACTTGTTTGAGCTATGCCGAGTGCAGCCGAAAATCATGAAATAAATAGGATTGGCAATATGCCAATAGTTAATAAACAAGTGAATTTTTTAACATCTCAATATATAGGCACTTGCAAAAATGCCTATAGGGTTATGCCATAAATTGAGTACTAACTATAAATGTTATTATTATGAAGTCACCAATAGATGATACCTTAAAACAATTGCTTCAGACAAAATTGATAGCGTTGGAGCAGTTTTTAGATGCGGATGTACTTGTGTATTATGGTAATCTTGCACCAGTTTCTGCAAACCTTTTTGCAAAGCTTATAGAGGATTTAAAAGCAGATGCGACCAAAAGAGATAAACTGTATATTATCCTTACAACTTTAGGTGGTAGTGCTGAGATAGTAGAGCGATATGTTAATATCTTACGATACCATTATAAAGAGGTTAATTTTATAGTTCCTGATTACGCATATAGTGCAGGTACTATATTTTGTATGAGTGGCGATAGCATTCTTATGGACTACATATCTGTCTTAGGACCTATAGACCCACAAGTGCCCAATAAAGACAATAAGTATGTTGCAGCATTAGGCTATCTTGATAAGATAAATGAGTTCATTGCAAAGGCAGCTAATAATACATTAACTAAAGCAGAACTTATCTGGTTGAAAGATTTAGACTTGGGAGAAATACGTAGTTTTGAACAAGCCAGAGATCTAACGACAGACCTTTTACAGAAATGGTTAGTTAAATACAAATTTAAGAATTGGACTCATCATAGTAATAATACATGTGTCACAGAAGAAGAGAAACGGCAGAGAGCTATTGAAATCGCTCAGGAACTGAGTGACAATAATAAATGGAAATCACATGGAAAGGGGATTTCAATAGCTGAATTATCTGACTTAAAATTAAAGATTGAGGATTATAGTAAAGAAGATGATTTGCGTGCTTTAATCCGAGATTATTATAATACTATGGATGAGTATGTAAGAATGAAGAGTATAAGTTTATTTATTCAAAATAGAGTTTTACTATGAAAGAATATGAACGATTAGTAGAATTACTAAACAGTAATAAGATAAATGATGATACTTCTTCTTTTTTAGAAGATTTTGATTCTTTTATGCATGATATGGATATTACTGTAGAAAAAAAACAACTTATTAGGTACAATGATGACTTTATACCTTCCATATTGAGTATTAATTGTTAGCCATTTTGAATCTTGCTGCATTAGCGAGTGAAAAAGAATAATTAACGAATAATTAATGTTCAATTAACGGTCATTAATGTTTCACAAGGCTAAACAAAATGGAATGTAAAGTCAGAACAAAGTTGGATGTCAACATTCAAAACTCAACATTGCGCACAGCGCATAACTCCACATCGGCACAGCCGACAACTCAACATTCAAAATTCAACATTGCGCTTCGCGCGTAATTCAACATCGGCTTCGCCGACAATTCAACACTCAACATTGCCGTAGGCTTCAAGACAGTTATATCACTCTAAATATGGTTAACCACAAAATAAAACCCCATAACTTTATTCAAAATTATTGGTGCAGTTAGCCCAATGAAAAAGTGTAAACGTCTATATATGTTTCTTTACCAAGTGTTTTCCATCTTGTAGTAAGGAAACATTAATACTAAGTTTCAAACAATTAATAATAGAAAAGCTATGGTAAAATCAAATTTAGAAAATAGGACAAAGACATACATAGCTGGGGATTTGAATACTAATAAGAATCTAATCGTCAAGCTGTATGAATGGAATAAAACCAATAATCTTAATCTAAGTCTGATAGATGATGATGAGATTATTCAAGCGTCAGACTCTACACTTTGTTGTAAAATAAAGAAGAGTATACGAGAACAATTGAATCTATCTAAGACATTTGTGCTGATTATTGGAAAACAAACTTCTACAGTCAAAAATGGAGTTTGTTTCGTTTGTCCTTTTTACCGTAATTATTTGGCAAGACCTAATAATTGTAGTCAAGGAAACAGTATAGACGAAAGGAGTTATGTCCAATACGAGTGTGAGAAGGCTGTTAAGGATTTTAATGCTGGATTTCTTAGAAACATTGTAGTGATCTATAACGGTCATAAAACTCCGAAGAGAGACAAATGTCCAGAAGTAATACGTTGGAAGGGAATTCATATCGGTTCTGACAGTTTAGATGAACAAGGTGAAATCTCTTGGAACTATCAAGAAATAATTGATGCGATTTTGCAGAAATAAATAATTATAACAATAAAACATATTTTATTATGAAGACAATAATGCTCGTTTTTGGAACTCGTCCAGAGGCTATTAAGATGTGTCCATTGGTGAAGGAGTTTCAGAAGCATACAGAAGAGTTTAAGACTGTAGTATGCGTAACAGGTCAGCATCGTGAAATGCTTGACCAAGTATTGACAATCTTTGATGTGAAGCCAGACTTTGACCTCAACATCATGAAGCAGGGTCAGGACTTGTATGATGTTACAGCACGTGTGATAACAGGTATGCGTGATGTTTTTAAGGAATGCAAGCCTGATGTAGTGCTCGTTCATGGAGATACAACAACATCAACTGCTGCTGCTCTTGCTGCTTTCTATCAGCAGATACCAGTTGGTCATGTAGAAGCAGGTCTGCGTACGCATAATATCTATAGCCCATGGCCAGAGGAAATGAACCGTCAGATTACTGGTCGTATTGCAACATATAATTTCTCTCCAACTCCTCTATCTGAGAAAAATCTTATGGAAGAGAAGGCTCAAGGTAATATCTATGTGACTGGTAATACTGTGATTGATGCACTTCACATGGTTGTGGATAAGCTTAAAAACGATACAGCTTTGGCTAAAGAGCAGGAAGATATTCTTGCAAAAGCAGGTTATGATGTCAATAGACTGAATGATGGCAAAAAGCTTGTTCTTATCACTGGTCATCGTCGTGAGAACTTTGGTGATGGTTTCATTCGTATGGTTACAGCAATGAAGGACCTCTCAGAGAAATATCCAGATGTTGATTTTGTATATCCAATGCACCTTAATCCTAATGTTCGTAAGCCTATCCATGAGGTATTTGGTGAAGACTTGACTCGCCCTAACTTCTTCTTCATTGAACCATTGCAGTATCTTGAGTTTGTGTATTTGATGGAGAAATCAACTATTGTTCTCACTGACTCTGGTGGTATTCAAGAAGAGGCTCCAGGACTTGGTAAGCCAGTACTTGTGATGCGCGATACTACAGAACGTCCTGAAGCTTTGGCAAGTGGCACAGTACACCTTGTAGGCACCGACTACGATAAGATTATGAATGAGGTTAGTACCTTGCTTGATGATGCAACTGCTTATGAAAAAATGAGCAAGGCTGTTAATCCTTATGGTGACGGTCAAGCTTGCCGTCGTATAACTGATGTATTAGCAGGTAAGGAAACTGATCGTTATGATGTCAAATAAAAGGTTATAAAGGTAAAGTGCATGCACAGGTGGACGAAAGTCAGAGTTCAATACTCTCATGCACTACAAACAACTAAATTGTAATTTTATGAAAGGTATAGTATTAGCAGGTGGTAGTGGTACACGTTTGTACCCCATTACCAAAGGCATCAGCAAGCAGCTTATGCCTATTTATGACAAACCAATGGTGTATTATCCTATCAGTGTGCTGATGCTTGCTGGCATTCGCGATATACTGATAATCTCAACTCCTTACGACCTACCTGGCTTTAAACGTCTGCTTGGCGATGGTTCTGATTATGGAGTACACTTTACTTATGCAGAGCAGCCTTCTCCTGACGGATTGGCACAGGCATTTACTATTGGCAAGGACTTTATTGGAGACGATAGTGTATGCCTTGTTCTTGGAGATAATATCTTCCATGGATCAGGCTTTACTGCAAAGCTTAAAGAAGCTGTTCGAGCAGCTGAGGAAGAGAAGAAGGCTACAGTATTTGGGTATTGGGTGAACGACCCAGAGCGTTATGGTGTTGCTGAGTTTGATAAGGATGGAAATTGCCTATCAATTGAAGAGAAGCCTGAGCATCCTAAGAGCAACTATGCAGTTGTAGGTCTTTACTTCTATCCAAATAAGGTGGTGGATGTGGCAAGCAAGATAGAGCCATCGGCACGTGGAGAATATGAGATAACAACAGTAAACCAATGGTTCTTGCGTGATAATGAACTCAAGGTGCAGACTCTTGGACGTGGTTTTGCTTGGCTTGATACAGGCACACACGATTCCCTTTCAGAGGCTTCTACATATATAGAGGTGTTGGAAAAGCGCCAGGGATTGAAGGTTGCTTGTCTTGAGGATATAGCCTATCGTCAAGGATGGATTGACGAGAAGCGTATGCGTGAATTGGCAAAGCCGATGATAAAGAATCAATATGGTCAGTATCTGTTGAGAGTTATTGACGAGGTAAAACAGACAAGATAAACAAAAAGAGAGAAAAAGATGAATATTCTTGTAACAGGAGCTAACGGACAGCTTGGCAATGAGATGCGTATCATTGCCAAGCATTCCGCAGACAATTATATCTTTACTGATGTAAACCAAATTGAGGGTGTCGATACTACATATCTTGATATTACTGATTTGGAGGCTATCAGAAAGATGGTGAATGAGAACAATGTTGATGTTATTGTCAACTGTGCTGCATGGACTAATGTTGACGCTTGTGAGACTGACGAAAAGCTTGCTGCCCTTGCAGAAAAGCTGAATGCTGATGCACCAGAGAATCTTGCAAAGGCTATGAAAGAGGCAAACGGTCTGCTTGTGCAGATTTCAACAGATTATGTATTCGGCAAGGAACCATACAACACTCCTTGCAAGGAAGACCAAAAAGGTACTCCAACTGGTGTGTATGGCACAACAAAGCTTCATGGTGAGCAGAAGATCATGGCAACAGATGTTAAGCACGTCATTATCCGTACCGCTTGGCTTTACTCTGAGTTTGGTAAGAACTTCTGCAAGACTATGCTCAATCTTACTGCCACTAAACCTTCATTAAAGGTTGTGTTCGACCAGTGTGGCACTCCTACTTACGCCTACGACCTTGCCAAGGCTATTGAAGTGATTATAGAGGATTATAAAAAGGAAAACTCTTCATTTGAATATTCAAAGACAGGTATTTACCATTTTTCAAACGAGGGAGTGTGCTCATGGTTTGACTTCACAAAAATGATTGCCGAGTATAGCGGTCATAATGAATGTGAGATAAATCCTTGCTATAGTGCAGAATATCCAAGTCCGGTTAAGCGTCCTGCATATTCGGTATTGGACAAGAGTAAGATAAAGGAGACATTTGGAGTGAAAGTGCCTTATTGGACTGACTCATTAAAAATATGTATTAACAACCTACAGAACTAAAATAGAAGATGGAAGTAATAAAGACAGCAATAGATGGAGTGGTAATCATTGAGCCAAAAGTGTTCAAGGATGCCCGTGGATATTTCTTCGAGAGCTTTTCGCAGAGAGAGTTTGAAGAGAAGGTTCGCAAGATAAACTTTGTGCAGGACAATGAGAGCATGTCGAGCTATGGTGTGATGAGAGGTCTGCATTTCCAGCGTCCTCCTTTTACACAGAGCAAATTGGTGCGTTGCATAAAAGGTAGAGTGCTTGACGTGGCAGTAGACATCCGCAAGGGAAGTCCTACATATGGACAGCATGTTGCAGTAGAACTAACTGAAGATAACCATCGTCAGTTCTTTGTGCCAAGAGGTTTTGCTCATGGTTTTGCTGTATTGTCGGAAACTGCTGTATTCCAATATAAGTGTGACAACTTCTATGCTCCACAGGCAGATGGTGGCATCAGCATCATTGATGACAGTCTTGGTATTGATTGGCAGATACCAACAGAGAATGCCATCCTTAGCGAGAAAGATACAAAGCATGAACTCTTGAAAGACTTTGATAGTCCCTTTTCAATTGACATAAACCTTTATCCCGAATTTTAATAATAAACAGACATGACACAATATAAGCGTACAATCGTAATCACAGGTGGAGCTGGCTTTATCGGCTCACACGTAGTAAGACTTTTTGTAAACAAGTATCCTGAGTATAAAATTATCAACCTTGATAAGTTGACTTATGCTGGCAACCTTGCTAACCTTAAGGACGTTGAGGACAAACCCAACTATAAGTTTGTCAAGATGGACATTTGCGACTTTGACACTTTCTATCAGTTGATGCAGGATGAGCATGTAGACGGTATCATTCATCTTGCAGCCGAGAGTCATGTTGACCGCAGTATCAAGGATCCATTCACATTTGCTCGCACAAACGTTATGGGTACATTGACTCTGCTTCAGGCTGCCAAGCTCTATTGGGAGTCGTTGCCAGAGAAGTATGAAGGCAAGCGTTTCTACCATATCTCTACAGATGAGGTTTATGGAGCTTTGCAGATGACACATCCAGAAGGTATCAAGCCTCCATTTACAACAAAGGCAAGTTCTGAGGAGCATCACCTTGCTTACGGAGAGGACTTCTTCTATGAGACAACCAAGTACAATCCTCATTCTCCTTATTCTGCATCAAAGGCAAGTTCAGACCATTTTGTACGTGCCTTCCATGATACCTATGGCATGCCCACAATCGTGACCAACTGCTCAAACAACTATGGTCCTTATCAGTTCCCGGAGAAGTTGATACCTCTCTTTATCAATAATATCCGTCATCGCAAGCCACTTCCGGTTTATGGCAAGGGTGAGAATGTGCGCGACTGGTTGTATGTTGTAGACCATGCACGTGCTATTGACCTTATCTTCCATGAAGGCAAGGTAGCTGAGACTTATAACATTGGTGGATTCAACGAGTGGAAGAATATCGACATTATCAAGACTGTTATCAAGACAGTTGACCGCTTGCTTGGTCGTGCCGAAGGCGAAGATCTTAATCTTATCACATACGTAAAAGACCGTCTTGGTCATGATGCTCGTTATGCTATTGACTCAACAAAGCTTCAGAAGGAACTTGGTTGGGAACCGTCCTTGCAGTTTGAGGAAGGAATTGAGAAGACTGTAAAGTGGTATCTCGATAATGAGGAGTGGCTTGAGAATGTGACTTCTGGGGATTATCAGAAGTATTATGAGAAGATGTATGAGAATAAATTCTAACTATATAATGCTATGACAAATTATATCGGAAAAATGTTTGGAAAATTTAGAAGAATAATAAAGAAAATAGAATTAGGGGGGGTAAAATTTGCTAACAGTCCTAAGTGTTTAAATGTAGGAAAAGACGTTTTGTTCTTGCATCCACAGCACATTTCTTTTGGAGAAAAATGTTCAATAGGACAACGTGCCGCTTTATGTCCTTTGCACAAGCATATGGGTATGGATTATCCTTCAAATATAACAATCGGAAATAATGTTTCGATTGGTGCGTATGATAGAATTGCTTCGGCATATTCAGTTGTAATTGAAGATGATGTACTTATGGCGGCTTTTGTTCATATTACCGATCATTCTCATGGATATGAAGATGTATCACTACCCATTTGTAAGCAACCAATAATACATAAAGGTCCAATTATTATAAAAAAAGGTTCATGGTTGGCTTTTGGTTGTCATATTTTGTCAGGTGTTACAATTGGCGAGCATTCTGTGGTAGCAGCTAATAGTGTTGTAACCAAAGATGTACCTCCTTATTCTGTTGTTGCTGGTAATCCTGCAAGAATTGTCAAGCAATATGATTTTGAAAAGAAGAAGTGGGTAAGAATGCTATAACTTATATATATAATGAAAGAGTTAATAGATTATCTTAAAAATAATGATATAAAATTTGAAGAAAATATTTCTTTGAGGAAAAAAACATGGATAAAAACAGGAGGAATTGTCGCAGTTTGGATTGAGCCAAATACAACAGATGAATTAATTCGTTTGTCAAGGTACTTTTATGAAAAAAAATTAAATTATGAGGTTGTAGGACATACCTCCAATGTTTTTTATCTGGATACAACGAATCCTTCTATAATAGTTTCTACAAAAAGACTCACATCTTATCAATTATTAGATTCTTGTGTAAGTTGTGATTGTGGGGTGCATGTTTCCACATTATCACGTTCGCTTGTTAAAAAGGGATTTAAGGGCTTTTCTGGTTTGGTAAATCTTCCAGGAACTGTAGGAGCAGCAACGGTAAATAATTCAAGTTGTTTCAATTCCCAAATTTCTTCATTAATAAAGGACGTAACTTTATTTGATAAATCTACAGGGAAAATAAAAACGATAAATGTTGAAGAACTAAAATATTCCCATCGGTCATCGACTTTGAAGAGAAAAGAAATAGATGCAGTTGTTATAAGTGTCAGATTGAATGTAGTTCAAGGAGATATAACGGAGGAAATACAAAAGGCAGAAAAAGCAACAGAGATTCGTAAATTAACACAAGAACCTCCTGCTTACACTTTAGGAAGTGTTTTTGCAAACTTAAAAGAACGGAATAGTATGGGCTTTCGGATATTTAGAAGGTTTTATAATATTCTTGCCATAATGCATATAGTTGGCTCTATTTCAAGACCACGTTTGTTGTTAAAATACTATGGATATGATAAACTTCATCCTTATGTGTCAGATAAAAATGTGAATACTTTTATATGGAAGCCAGAAATTAAGGATAAAAGCGATATATTTTCTGAGTATTGTCGCTTTATGGAAAAAGCATTTGTAAATCCCCACTTGGAAATTGAGGTTAGATGAGTATTAAAGAAGGAACAAGCAAACGAATAGCCAAAAACACTCTCTTACTTTATGTGAGAATGTTGCTTTTAATGGTTATAAGTCTCTATACTTCAAGAGTTGTTTTAAAGGCTTTAGGAATAGAAGATTTTGGTATATATAATGTTGTTGGTGGCGTTGTTGGAATGTTTGCTATTATAAGTGGGTCTTTATCCGCATCTATAACAAGGTTTCTTAATTATGAGATGGGAAAAGGTTCTACTTCTAATTTGAATCATATTTTCTGCTCGTCAGTAACTATTCAATTGATATTATCTGTGATTGTTCTTATTGTTGCGGAAACTATAGGATTATGGTTCCTTAATGAAAAGATGACTATCCCAGAAGATCGATTGATTGCTACCAATTGGGTTTATCATTTATCAATATTTACATTTATAATTAATTTAATAAGTGTTCCTTATAATGCAGTTATAATTGCCCACGAAAGGATGTCTGTATTTGCTTATATAGGAATATTTGAAGGTTTATCAAAACTGATAATAGCATTTACAATTTCAATTTCGCCAATTGATCATTTAATAACTTATTCAATTTTAATGTGCTGTATTGCAATTGTAGTAAGGCTTGTTTATGGAAGATATTGTAAAAGTCATTTTGAAGAGTGCAAATTCAAATTGGTTTTTGATAATAAACAGTTAAAAGAAATGTTCGCTTTTGCTGGATGGAATTTTATAGGTGCAATAGCTGGAGTGTTACGTGATCAAGGTGGAAATGTGATTCTTAATTTATTTTGTGGTCCAGTTATTAATGCTGCTAAAGGAATTTCATCTCAAGTAAATAATGCTGTTGTTGGGTTTGTTACAAATTTTACAATAGCGTTGAATCCTCAAATTACACAATCGTATTCTGCAGGTGATAGAGCGTATATGCAAGTACTGATGTACCAAGGGGCTAAGTTAGCTTATTGTGTATTATTTATACTATCATTGCCAATAATAATTAATACTCCATTTATATTAAAACTCTGGTTAGGTAACTATCCAGATTATACAGTGAGTTTTGTACGGCTAACTTTGCTTCTTTCTATGTGGGAATCTATAGCAAGTCCTATGAGTACAGGACTTCTTGCGACTGGAAAAATTAAGTGGTATCAAATTTTGGTGGGTGGTATAAATCTTCTAAATATTCCTTTTTCGTATTTCTTTTTGAAACTTGGATTTTCACCTAATATTGTTCTTGTAGTAGCGATTTTCCTTAGTCAGCTTGCTTTATTTTTAAGACTTTATTTTATGAGGAAATTATTAGGTTTTAATATTAAAATGTTTATTACACAGATTTATATCAGAATCTTAATAGTATCATTTCTTTCAGCATCTGTTTCAATTTTAGTTCATAAACAAATGGAACCTAATTTTGTTGGATTAATATTTACTTCTACAGTATGCATATTAATAACATTATTAACGATTTATGTGTTTGGATGTAATAAAACAGAGCGAAATATAGTTCATGTAAGTTTGAAGAAAATTAAGAACAAATTATTGTAAAATGAGAATAGGAATCTTAACATTTCATGCGGCTCATAATTATGGAGCGGTTTTGCAGTGTTACTCACTGCAAGAATATCTTAAGAGTTTGGGACATGATGTTTCTGTAATAGATTATCAAAATAAGAAGTTGCTTACGGTATATCAGAGGTTTAGATGGGAAAGAATCATCAAAAAGAACCCTGTAAAGATGATAAAAAATATTATTACAGAAATATTAATTTATCAAAAAAGAAAGCAACGGTATAATGCGTTTCAAGAATTTATAAGTAATAATATAAAAACAGAACCTGTAGAATCAATAACGAAATTACCATTTGATGTTATTTTTATTGGTAGTGATCAAGTATGGAATTATAATCTCACTTATGGTTTTGACCCTTATTATTGGGGCGATTTTGTATGTCCTTCCAAAACTATGCTTGCTTCTTATGCTGCAAGTATGCAAGATAACTGGCCAGAATCCAAAGATGAAATTATTAGTTCTAAATTGAAAAACTTTGATTTTGTCAGCGTAAGAGAATTGTCATTGGCTCAGAAACTCCAATTGTTGTCACCGAGTAAGAAGGTGTATCATGTGGTGGATCCAACATTACTTCTTCCGGCTTCAATGTGGAATTGTATAGCAAATAAATCAAAAGTAAACAAACCATATGTTTTGTTTTATCAAGTTGATGTGAATCCGTTGGCTAGACAAATTGCACAAGCAATAGCAAATCGAGAAGGCTTGCAATTGCTTGTAATATCTGCAAATATTCAGAACGAAAATGATAATGTTGCAATATCTGCTTCACCTGCTGATTTTTTGTCTCTGATAAAAGAATCTGCGATGGTAGTCTCTGCTTCTTTTCATGCAACTGTATTTAGTATACTTTTTAAGAAGAATTTTTATTCAATAAAAGGACATGGGAAAAATGCAAGAATAAACAGTTTGTTGTCAAGTTGTGGGTTGAATAACAGAATAATTGATCATATTCCAAATGAAATTATTCCTGTTGACTATAGTATGGTTAGCATTGATAAAATAAATAAAGAATCTATACTGTACATAGATAAAGTCATTAAAGCATATGAACAATAATAAAAATATTTCTTTACATATATTTAAGTGGATGTTGCTATTCCTTATTTTTTGGGGAGCACATGCATGGTTTACGTGGAATTTAGACTTTTTGTCGTTTGGAGCTCGTACTGTATTAAGATTAAGTTTGGCTGCTATTGCACTTATATACGCTTATAAAAATCGAATTGCTTTAAAAATGAGTAATCGGTTGATGTTTGGTATAGTGTGTTACTTTATAGCAATAAATTTACCGTTTAGATCTATTGGAGAGGCTATTGCACAATTAGTTTTATTAGTTCCAATAATAGTTCTAATATGTGATAAGAAAAATGCTGAGAATAATCTTTCTTTTTTGGCAATAGGCTTGTCTATAGTATTTATTCCAGGTTTTTTATTATATTTCTTGAGGTTAACAGACCAATTGAATATAATAGGATACCCTATCCAATATGGTGATATAAATGTAAACCAAACATATACATTTATGAATTATGGATTCTTGTTGGTGCGTTTATGGTCAGTTGACGATATTAGATTTACAAGTGTATTCTTAGAGCCTGGATATCTTGGTAGTTTAGTGTCTTTTATGCTTTATGCGGGTAATTATAATTTTAAGAAATGGTATAATATTGTTTTGTTAATTTGTTTGATTCTTTCATTCTCATTGGCGGGTTATGTTGTGTCATTTATTGGATACATATTGTTTTCTTTAAGTGCAGGAAAGAAAATAAAGCGGTTGTTATGCTTGGGAGTAATGACATTACTTGTTTTATGGGGTTCCCAATTTTACAATAATGGAAATAATATGATTAATGAATTAATATTAAGCAGATTGGAATATGATGAAGAAAAAGGGTTGAGTGGAAATGACCGGTCTTCAAGCGAAGCAGATTTTCTTTTCTCAAAGGTTGTTTCATCTGGTAATGTTTTATTTGGTGACCCTTCTATAAAAGATATGTCTGGAGCTGGATATAAAGTTTTTATTGTAAATAAAGGTCTTGTTCCAGCCTTGCTTTTCTTTGCTTTTTATTATTATTCGGCTGAAAATAGAAAAAAGTACAGATATTCGAAATTTTTTGTATTGTTAATTGTCTTAACATTCATGCAAGCTGCATATCCTGCATCTTATTCATGGACAGTTCCTTTTTTATTAGGAATAAATAAACGAGAGGAGTATGAAAATACTATATATAACTAACACTTCAAAAGAAGGAGGTTCTACGATAGCATTATCAAATGTTATCCATGGAATGAAAGAACTCGGACATGATATATATGTCTTGACAAATAGTAAAAAAGGGGTTCTGTATGATTTATTAAGTGATATAAATGTAAAAATATTCGCTTGTAATTATTGTTTAACAGTATATCCATTGGATAAGAATCCGCTAAAATATCTTTATGGTTTCTTCTTACATTTATTATGGTGGCATAAAACAAGAAAGTATATAGGTAGATTAATAGATGAATACAATATAGATATTGTTCATACTAATGTAGGACCTTTGGATCTTGCATTAACTGAGTGTAATAAACGTAAAATACCTCATGTATGGCATCAACGAGAATTTTTTGATAAATTTTGTCCAGTCTCTCTATTCCCCAACAACAAGTATTTTTATGGTAGAATAAAGACAAAGGGAAATTTTAATGTTTGTATCACAAAACAAGTTCTTGATAATTGTCGTTTGACAGAAAATAAATATAATAGAATTATATATGATGGAGTCTTTAAAAAATCGCAATTAGCAGAACTCGATAATGCAGATAAAGAAAAATATATACTGTTTGTAGGAAGGGTTGAACCAAATAAAGGTTTGGATGAATTATTGTTGTCATATGCTTACTTCAACAAGAAACATCCAGACTACACATTAAAAGTAGTGGGTTCATATAATGAGAATAGCGATTATTTCAAGAATTGTGCACAGATAGTAAATGATAACAACTTGAGTAATTCTGTTCAATTTTTAGGCTGTAGAAATGATATTTTTAAATTAATGTCAAAAGCTCAAGCTCATGTTGTTGCCAGTCATTTTGAAGGATTTGGGTTTACAACAGTTGAAGCGATGATAAATAAGACAATTGTTATAGGTCGTAATACATCTGGTACAAAAGAGCAATTTGATATCGGTTTAAGAATATCTGGGCATGAAATAGGGCTACGTTTTTCTAATACAGAAGAATTGAGTCATCTACTATGTTTGGCTGTAGAGAAAGACTTTAGGCAAATGATACAAAATGCTTATAAAGTAGCTTCTGAATTATATACAGTTGAGAAGTGTGTAGATTCTATTAATAAGTTGTATGTTGATTGTATAAAAAAGAAATGAAACAAATTATTGCATATTATCTTCCCCAGTACCATCCAACAAAACGTAATAACGAATGGTGGGGAAAAGGTTTTACAGAGTGGACAAATGTGGGTAAAGCAAAGAAACTTTATCCTGGGCATTATCAACCGAAAGTGCCATCAGAACTTGGTTATTACGATTTGCGCTTGCCAGAAGTAAGGGAGGCACAAGTGGAACTTGCTAAAGAAGCAGGTGTGACAGGCTTTTGTTATTATCACTATTGGTTTGAAGCTGGTTTTGAGGAGTTGGAAAGACCATTTAATGAAGTGGTGGAAAGTGGCAAACCTGATTTCCCGTTCTGTCTATGTTGGGCTAATGAATCATGGTATTCTAAGTTTTGGAATAATGATGGAACTGTAGAGAAAAAAATACTTGCTGAACAGAAGTATCTTGGAAAGGAAGATAACGAAAAGCATTTTTATTCTCTGCTTAAGGCTTTTAAAGATAAGCGATATATAAGGATAGACGGTAAATTGTTATTTGTAATATATCAACCTTTAGGCTTTAAGAATTTTAAGGAATTCAAGGCTCAATGGAATCAGTTGGCTATAGAAAATGGTTTGGATGGATTCTTCTTCGTTGGTCAGACATTGCATAAAGAGAAAATCGATGAAATCATAGAATATGGTTTCGATGCAGTAAACCATTGTCATAGACTTGATAACTACTATCAGTACAACAAAGCCTCAAACTTCGTGATGCGTTGTTTTAATTTTGCCAGAAAGTTTATAAAAGTACCTTTTATCATTCCATACAAGAAGGCAATAAAACATAGTGTCTTTGAAGAAGACTATCGCGAGGATGTGTTCCCTACAATGATGCCCAATTGGGATCATACTCCAAGAAGTGGACGTGGCGGTACTGTTCTGCATAATGCAACACCAGAGTTGTTTGAAGAACATGCCAAAAAAGTGCTTGCAACAACCAAGAATAAGAAAGAAGACAAACGTATCGTCTTCTTGAAATCGTGGAATGAATGGGGCGAGGGTAATTATATGGAGCCAGACTTGAAGTTTGGTAGAGGATTTATTAACGCATTAAAAAAAGCAATAGAATTATATAATAACACAGAAAAATGAAAAAGGCTCATATTTTTATAAACTATCCTAATGTTGTAGTTCTTAAAGACTATCTGACAGTTGTTAAATGTGCATTGGAAGATATAGGGTATAATGTAGATTTTATTAATAGTTTTGAAGGTGTTTCAAAAGAAGATTTAATAGTTCATCCTATGGGAAAAGATGCTTTCAAATACTATTTGAAAGGTTATCATAATTATATTCTTTGGCAGCAAGGTGCGACAGCTGATGAGTCTTACATGAGACATGCAAGCAAATTAAGATTCAATATTCTTAATATGATAGATGTCTTCGCTATGAAGAAAGCCAAGGCTATACTTTATGTTTCTAATGAGTTAAGAAACGTATATGAAAGACGTGGGCATTGTTCGTTTAAAGAAAAGTCATATATAATGCCTTGTTTTAATGAACAATATGTGGAGTCGGTATATAGTCGTAAAGATTATTGCAAAAAAACATTTGCTTACGCAGGATCACTAGCAAAGTGGCAGTGTTTTGAAGAAACTGTAGATCTATATAAGAAAATAGAAGATATGGTACCAAATACTTTCTTTAAAGTATTGACATTTAGTGTTGAGGAAGCAAAACTAATTCTTGAAAAGAAAGGAGTAAAGAATTATTCGGTAGCTTGTGTGCCAAAGGAAAAAGTTTTTGATGAATTAACAGATGCTACATTTGGTTTTATTATTCGTCAGGAATCTGTTGTTAATAATGTTGCTACACCAACAAAATTCTCTTCATATATGTCTGCAGGTGTTATTCCTATATTTAGTTCGTGTTTGAAGGATTTTTCTTTATTGTCAAACAATATGGTTTATGCAAAAAAAGTAGATAACCTTTCTGAAGATGAAATAAGCAAGGTTATTGACTTTGTAAATAGTAGTATAAATCCAGAAGAAATAAAGAATGAATATTATAGAATATTCGATTCCTATTATAATAAGCTGCTTCATCAGAAGAGATTATCATTAATTCTTAAAAAACTTGTATAATGGCTATAACTATATATAAAAACCCGTTGGCGGAATTAATTTAAGTTGATAAATATGAGT
>ULYE01015136.1_pt1 | contig 20599 bp, 13 predicted proteins | sample 1961921 | NCBI WGS metagenome assembly ULYE01 (sample SAMEA4835856, study PRJEB28245) | human gut metagenome | biome: gut microbiome; material: fecal sample | place: Denmark | collected 2008 | reverse complement strand
CTCCTTTAACTTCTGAATTCTCTGAACTTGCGAAAGTTCAGTATATATTAAATGACTGCTTATCCGGTTACAACTACTTGCATCACGCAACTATATAAACCTAATTGTTTTATGCCCCAAAGTTACGTCAAATTCCATTACTGATGTATACAAATATTGTGCAAACGTGCAAATGGAATGCGCAAACGTTTGCATGCCAGTGCTAAATAAAAAAAATGAAGAGACTACTCTCTTACTGCGAGCAATCTCTTCCAACCTAAATTAAAACGTGTAAAACCTTAATAAACCTATGCGGTAGTAGCTGTATATGATTTTGAAAGTACTGTTGTATTATTCTACTCCAAATTTACGCATAATTCCTTTATCTATATATATAAATAATGTGTAAACGTACAAATGAATTGTGTAATCGTTTGCATTTTTCTTTATGATTTCATGCTTCTTCATCGTATGTTATGATGATGGCTTTCCTGATAGGATAAATCTTGTTTCCTGGCACATTAATAATTCATTCCGAAGTACCAGAGAGGGATGATGATTCCATGCCCCGTCTCGATATCGTCTTTTACGATACGTCCGTTTTTTACATCCTCTATCTGCTTTTTACCTTTCTTCCTTCCGCCAATCTCAAAGGTATAATAACCAATGGTAAAGTCGGAAACCTTAGAGGAAAGATACAAATAATCCCTCAATGAGGGATGAATTCTTTTAAAAAGTTCCCTCATTAAGGGATGGATTTAATTGTTTTTATCCCTCATAGAGGTTTTTTTTACGCATGATGCTATCTCCATATTAACATAGACATTAATATTGTTCTACATCGCAACTGATACCCCTTGCTCGTACGAGAAGTTATCGAAAAGTAATATAGTATTACTTGATGATTTATTATATATATACTTTGCCATTTAATATTATATTACTTTGCCATTTAATACTATATTCCTTCCATTGCATGTTGGATGTAAATCACTCTATGTTTCGGATGAACAACAAAAAAGGCGGCTCTCATATCATGAGAACCGCCTGATGTTAAATTAAATGTAAGTGGCTATGATTACTCTACTGTGCAGTAGATATTGTCCTTAGTCTTTCTTGTAGGATACAGCTTTACGGTGTTGCCTGCAACCTTAAGGTTTTTATTGCTATTAACTTCCAGTTTGTTGATAGTTCCACCGAGGCTGATGTCCCAGCTCTTATTTACGTTGAACTTCCATTCTACGCCATCTGCAATTCCGGCATTGGTTACCTCAAAGCAATACTCCTCGGCATTCCATGTCATTGGAAGAGGCTCTTTCTCATGCCATCCCGGTTCCGGTGTTTGGAATCCACCAACCATACCCATGGTCTCAACCTTAGTGGCTGTGATAGTGCTTTCAGAGAGATTGATGTCTATGTAGTAAACTCCTACTCCTGCATTTACACCGAGGTTGTTTTCGTGTTTGGGGTCTTTAGCAGCTCCCTTGAATGTCATGAATGTGCTTGCACCGATAGCTGTGTCCCAGTTATCTGGCTCACGCTGGAACTTGAACTCAAAGCCAGCACCGTTAGGATCGGCTATATATACGAAACCGGTATATGTACCCGTCTCTTCATTTACGAGAGCAAGCTTCTGGTCATTTGATTTCCAACCGTCTGTACTGCCGATGAAGTAGATGAACGGATCGTACATCACTTTCTCAATGGTATAAGAATAGTCCATCATGTTGAGAGTGAGCTTGTACTTGCCAGGCTCTGCAATCTTACCAGCCTTGGCGTCGGCGTTAGTCAACAAACCTGTCATGCTGTCGTCGCCGTCAATCTTAGGACCTACTACACCAGCAGCAGATGCATCGGTATTACCTGCATCAACGTTCGCCTTAGGAATAATCTTCCAATACTGGTCCGCCTTGGTTGTTTCGAAAGTGATAGTGAAAATAGGATCGTCATATACATCCTTGTCGCTGTGCTTGAATGCCTGCTTAGCACTTATAGTATTCCAACCATTTACGCCATCTTCTGTAGTAAACATATCGCCTACGAGGTAGTAACCCTCATCGATAACTGGAGCCACAGGGATGGCCTTTACCTGGAATGTTTCAGATGTTGCCATCTTTACAACAGTAGAACCATTGCTAATCCATGCGTCAAGCGTAGCATTGATGTCACGCTCATCTGGGCGCTTGCCATACGTTTCAGAGATGTATGATGCCAAATCGGCTGTTGCCATCTTGCCGTCATTGTCAATGTCGTAGGTCTTGTTGCCCAGATTGATCTTGATGGTTGGTGTGTAACCGGCGTCGGAAGAAGTGGGAGCAACAATGCTCGCCACTTGAACTTTCTCTTCCGTTACATTAGCCAAGTTGATGACATCTACTGGAGTAACACTACCGTTACCGAATTCTACAGCTTTCGGCTCAGCGTTGACTTGGGGTTTGCTCCAGTCGGTATAGTCCTCGGTACATGACACCATAGCCATCAGCAGGGTCATTCCCAATAATATTTTCTTAATCATAATTGTCTATACTTTAAATGAATTACAATTTAACGATGCTGAATGAACCAGTAATGTCGTTGAATGAGATGACGTACTTGCCTTCTGTCAAGCCGATGTTGTTGCCACCTGATTCGCATTTGCCGTACATGTTGATAGCTCCATTAGTTGCACCATATCCCCATGATTTACCCCAAGCGTCGCCATCAGCAATCTTGAACTTGAAGTTTACTGTCTCACCAGCAGGAACTTCCATAACATAGTACCAAGCGTGGTTCTCAACGCCCTCAGTGTTGTAAGGAAGCATTGGAGTGTCTGTCCAATTGTTGAATGAACCAGAAATCTGGATAATACCATAGTCTGTTACATCGCCCTCGTATTTCACCATAGTGGCTGTATTCTTGGCGGTGTTCAATGTGATTGTGTAGTAACCGGCAGCTCCTGCAAGGATATGACCACCATCGCTATTAGTTGAACCACGATAGGCGATATTGTCCTTCAACTTTCCACCGCCGTCCATACTGTATTCCCATTTGAAGCTTGAAGGCAGAATCTTGAAACCTGCTACAGCAGATTCTGCTTTTTTGTCGAATTCGTCTGTAAGGAAGTAGTTGGTGTATTCAATCTCACCCGTACCTGTCTTCTTGTCGTAACGGAAGTTTGGCTTCAAGAACATAGGAAGATTTTCCTTACCAATTGACTCCTTATTGTCGCCCCACTTGCCACCGAACATGTTGCCTACAAGATACCACATTATCGGTGTGGCATCCTTCAATTCAACATAGTATGGTTTTGCTTTGAAGGTGACAGTGTTTGATGTGATAGGGTTGAGACGTTTGTTACCTTCCACTATATAAGCATTGATACGGATACCTACCTCTAACTCGGCAGGAACTTCGTTCTCCTTGAATTTAAGGACACGCACCAGACTCTTGTCTATTTCTTCAGCCGAGATAGTAGCATTGCAATACTGTGTTGTCGGGCTGAGAATATCGTAGTCGGCAACCTTTTCACCACTCTCATCGTTTGCGGCTTCATCGGTAGAAACGGTGAACGAGTTCTTTGGAGATACCTGTATCTCGTACGTTACGTTGAGAGGAGCATTGTCGGCTGTATACTTAGGCTGTGACCATGTAAAGTTAAGCTCCTTGGATTTCTCCAAATCAATAAGTCCATTGGCATATTCAGGAGTATTCAATTTGAACTCTGTAGGCTGAATCAGCGTAGGGTTAGAGTCGTTGTCATCCGAACATGATGCGAATAAGCTGATGATGCCGAAAAGCAGAGCACCAATCATATATTTATTCTTCATATTGCGTTTATTTTATACTTCTATTATACTTTAATTGTTTTTACTCGTTATATCCGTCAATTTGGGTCAGGTTCTTGTTGGCAAGAATCTCTGAAGATGGGAGAGGATATACGTTCTTGGTCTTGTCGAAGTTTGCGCCATTGTCGCTACCACCCTTCAACTCCCATTTGTATGTGGCCTTGTTGCCACCATACTGATTGAAACGAATCAAGTCGGTACGACGTAAACCTTCGCAGTACAGCTCACGGGCACGCTCGTCGAGCACGTCATTAAGGGTGTAAGATGAATGTTTTTCAGCGTGGGCGCGATCGCGAAGCTTGTCAATATAACCCTTAGCCTTATCCGAACCCTCACCATTAAGGTGCATCTCTGCCTCTGCTGCATTGAGGTAGGCTTCTGCTACACGGAAGAGGAAGAAGTCTGTGTCTACAAACTTGCTATCGTGTTTGGTACCACCTTCAGCGTAGTTGTTGTTCCACTTGGGTGTCACAATACCTGAGAAGAAACTTTTGTTTTCGCCAAGTTCCAAGGTGCGGTCATTCTTATCGTTACCCTTTCCCCAGAAAATTGCACGGTCGTCAATATTCATTTCACGAATATCCTTAGCCTCCTTGTTTACTACAACAGAAGGATTATTAAAGAATACCTTCAGGAATGAAGGACGAACGCGCATACCCGACCAAGCGTTCTCAGTGGTACCGGCATCCTTGCCTTTAACGTTCTTCATTGCATCATTCCAAAGAGCAGCTATATAGAATAGCGAACCGCCATATCCCTGAGTCGTAGTGCCGTCTTGCATCAAAGGAAGAATAGCCTCGCAACTTGCACCGTTCGATCCGTTGTCGCCCATAAAGAGCAGATCGTATGGCTGATAGCCATTTTCCTTTGCTTTCTCAGAGATTCTGCTGTCGTCGAAGAGGGCATAGTCTGAATTAATAACATTCTCAGCGTACTGAAGTGCCTTGTCCCAATAAGGGTTGTCCTGACCGTCGTTGTTAAGGTATGTTCCTGCATTGAGATACAGACGGCTTAAGAGCAACCAGCATGCACCTTTGTCTATGCGTCCATAGTCTGCATCGGTGTCTTTCTCTGGCTTTGCTGGCAGCAAGTCAGGTTCAGCTTCGAGTAATTCTTTCTCTACCCATTTGAAGAGGAATTCACGACCCAACTGAAGAAGTTCTGCACGAGTGTATGTCTTGTTTGCTTCAAACTTAGGGTTGTAGGTATGTGCCTGATACGGTGACTCTGATGAACTCTTTTCAACGAAAGCAGGGTCGCCGAAGAAGTCAAGCATCAAGAAATAGTTGTAAGCACGAATTACACGTACCTCTGCATATCTGGTCTTGTCCTCTTCTTTGGCTGCATCAAGGTTCAAGAAATTATTCTCAAACGAAATGTTAGACATCAAACGATAGTACAGGTACTTCAGAGTTGGTGTGGCTGCGTTGTACTTGTTGTAGCTGATATCCGTAAGTCCACCGTCTGACCACCAGCAGATAGCTTCGTCGGTAGGCAGCTCGTTGAAGTTGAAAATGTTGCGGAGTAGGGTTGACTTACCATCGTCGTCGATGGTGAAATCGGCTTTACCATCATTACCCTCCATAATAAGACCCGCATAGCATTTGGTGTATAAGCCTAAAGTGCTTGGATTCGTTTCAACATTAGGGTCAATGTTTCCCTTATCCAAATCTGCCATACAAGAACTCAAGCTTGCTGAAAGCAGAAGAGCTGCAGCCGGGGCAATTGTTTTGAATTTATTGAGTTTCATATTGAAATCCGTTTTTAGTTGTTAGAAGTTGAGGTTGAGACCGAGCAGGAATGTGCGGCAACGTGGATAGACATTACTGTCCTTACCTGATGTCATTTCCGGCTCAAGACCTTTGTACTTTGTGATAGTAAATACGTTAGAGCATGAAGCATAGATACGACCTGAGATACCATGGTATTTACCCATCTTCAATACATTGTTGAAGTTGTAGCCCAATGTGATATTGTCGCACTTCAAGAAGCTGGCATTCTGTACAAAGTAATCGGTAAGAGGATAGTTGTATGATGTCCAGCCTAAGGTAGTTATATCCTTTGTGGCGTTCTCATAATATCCCTTTGAATTGTAGAGTTCTGAGGTATTGGCTTTACTTTGTTCATATCCGTTATAGACATAGTTGCCTAAGCTGAAACGGAAGTTACTGCCGAGATCCCAGTTCTTGTATGAAACCTTAAGGTTGAAACCTCCAGTCCAAGGAGCTACGATGTTCTTATAGAAGTATCTGTCGTTCTCGTCAATCACACCATTACCATCGCGATCTACGTAGCAGCCCATGATAGGACGTCCGTTCTCGTCATATACCTGCTGGTAAACCAAGAATGAGTTGGCTGGCTGTCCTACCTTATGATAGGTGATGGGCTGATTCTCACCAACCTGCATACCTGCCTCAATCATATCACGACCGCCAGCAAGTTCGGTAATCTTGTTCTTGTTGTAGGCAGCGTTGACACCAACTTCTACAAACCAGTCTTTTGTCTGGATAGGACGACCTGTGATGGCAACTTCAAAGCCCTTATTTTCCAATGTACCGGCATTCATCAAGAGGGCATTGTCAAAGTTCTGACCTGCAGAGATAGTTGTAGTACTGAGCAAGTCGGTTGTCTTGCGATAATACGCATCAAGGTTTAAGGTAAGTCTTTGATCGAACATACCATAGTCGATACCGACGTTCCATGTGGTGGTTGTCTCCCAAGTCAAATCGTCATTGTATGCCAATGGGAGAAAGAGTGTTCCAGGATTGTTCTTAATGCCACCGATAGGATAGAGGTGGTGATTGCTTGTACTCTTTTTGTAAGTAAGGGTATAGTATTCCTTACCAGTGTCTTGCTGACCTGTCTTACCCCAACCAAGACGAAGCTTAAAGTCGCTGATAGCATTGACATCCTTCAAGAAACTTTCTTCTTTAACACGCCATGCAAAGGCTGCTGATGGGAAGAAACCCCAACGGTTTCCGTCAGAAAAACGGCTTGAACCGTCATAACGGGCAGTGAATGTAAGGAGATAACGATCCAACAATGAATAGTTGGCACGGCCATACCAGCTCACGAGATAGGTCTGACCCTTCCACTTCTTTGTGTCGTACGACTTTACTGTTCCAGCAAGAGCTTCGCCCTTGTCATTCTTACCTTCGTTGGTAGAAGGATACAGTGATTTGCTCCATTCGTTTCCCCAATATTTCATGTGGCTATACTCGTAACCAGCCATGATGTCGAAGTGGTTCGCCTTGTTGAAGTCCTTGGTGTACTGAGCATAGGCTGTTGCTAAGACGTTATACTTCTTTTCTGTATTCTCGCTGTCGCCACCATAGTAGTATCCGTAGGTAGATTGCGGGTTCTTGTGGTCGTACTCGCCACCGTCAGTGTATTCACCGGCTAAGTTGGCGTGCAGATGAAGGTCTTCAAAACCATGTACCTTATAGTCAGCCTCTACATTACCCAAAAGAATGTTGGCACTCTTGTAGAAATTGTAGTGGTCAACCAACTCAACTGGGTTAGAAGGAGATTGATCTGACATACGGTCATATAGGTATGTTGGATCATATGATGTAGTAGCCTTTGTCCACTGCCAATAGCCGCCCCAGTTCTTGAATTTCTCATCACTGCTCTTCACTGGGCGAGTAGGATCCATGGTGATAGCTGCACCAACAGCGCCTTGTCCACCAGGATTTGTCTTTGAGTAAGAGTACTTACCATTGATATTCAGGTTGAGATGCTTGTTGAGCAATGAAGGATTTAGGTTGAGGCCTGCTGTAACGCGCTCGTATCCTGAACCCTTCAAGATACCGTCCTGACTTGTGTAGCCTACGCTTATGCGATAAGGCATTGACCAAGACTGCTTGCTAATGCCACCTGAGAGGCTTACATTATGCTCATGGCTGACACCTGCACGATATATTTCATCCTGCCAGTCGGTGTCGTATGTGCCTGCTGCATAGTTAGGTGTGCCGTCTGCGTTGTATTCCTTCCAGCCCAATCCTTTGTAAGCAGCAGAATCTTCGCCGTAATAGCTCTTGATGAAGTCAACATATTCTTTTGCGTTCATCACATCCAGCTTCTTGGCGATGGTGCTTACTGAAAGTGTACCATTGTAAGAAATCTGTGGCTTCTGACCGCTGCGACCCTTCTTTGTTGTAATGATGATAACACCATTCGAACCACGCGAACCGTAAATAGCGGTTGCCGAAGCGTCCTTCAATACGGTGAAGCTCTCGATATCATTAGGATTAACGAGCGAGAGTGGGTTGTTTACACCCTTAGTGTTATTGTTATCCATTGGCATACCATCGATAACAATCAACGGGTTGTTGCTTGCGGTAAGAGAAGCACCACCACGAATACGAATCTGAGCACCTTCGCCAGGAGCGCCAGTTGCAGTGTTTACATTTACACCGGCAATCTTGCCCTGGATCATGTCCTGTGCAGAAGTGATGATACCATGGTTCTTTTCATCTGGCTTGAGGGCAGTAACCGAACCAGTAAGGTCGTTCTTCTTTGCAACACCATAACCGATTACGACAACCTCATTAAGTTGTTTGTCATCGCTTGCGAGTGTTACTGTCATGTTGCCCGAAGCCTTTACGGTCTGTGGCGACATACCCAAGAAGGTGAATGTAAGTTCAGTACCGGGAGCAGCATCGATAGAGAAGTTACCATCAATGTCGGTAATTCCAACTGCTTTACCCTTAACGGTAATGGTAGCGCCCATGACCGGTTCGCCCGAAGCGTCTTTAACATGTCCCTTGATGGCATTGTTCTGCGCAAAGGAACTTGTTGCAAGGAGAAGACCACCAGCCAATGCCAGCGTCCTCAGAGGCAATTTGATTTTCAACTGCTTCATTGTTTGCATGTTTTTAGTTATTACTACATTATGTTGTTTTAATCAATTCTATCTCATCATAAACATTTTGCCTTAATAGTGAAGTGTAATTGAACTTTCGCTAAGGGTAGAATGATTTGTAATCGTATGAGGTTTAAGATGTATTTTTTTTACATTTGTTTGTATTTCTGAGTGCAAATTTATTGTCTTTATGTTTTGGTTGTATCCCTTTTGTCTGGAAAACAATCCTTTTTTCAGTGCAAACGTTTGCATTTCGTTTTTATATTATTGTGCAAAATAGCACTTCTGCATTCGAAAATTATGGTTAATTTTGCAGCGTAACATAAATCTATGGCAGAAAATTTACCTATAACAATGAAGGATATTGCCCGTGCATTGGGCATTTCCGTAGCTACAGTGAGCCGTGCACTCAATGACAGTCCGCGCATCAGTTCAGTGCAACGCAAACGCATCCAGGATTATGCTAAAGAGCACAACTTCTATCCAAACGTAATTGGCGAGGCTTTGCGCCATAACCGCATCCAACCTCTTAAAGTGATAGGAGTCATCGTTCCTGAGTTTGTGCATTATTATTTCGCTTCGGTGCTGTCTGGCATTGAGGAGAAAGCCCGTGCCTGTGGCTATCGTGTTATGGTGGCGCAGAGCAACGAGCGATATGACAAGGAGGTCGCTATCTGCGACGACTTCTATAAAAACAAGGTGTGCGGCATCATTGTGTCGCAAGCCAAGAATACCAAACAATACGATCATTTCCGCCGTCTTATGGACAATGGAGTTCCTCTCGTGTTTTACGACCGTATATGTACGGGCGTAAATGGGTCGCGAGTGGTGGTGGACGATTATAATGGAGCTTATGCAGCCGTATCACATTTGATAGAAACCGGGTGTAAGCGCATAGCCTTTTATGGCTCGCCCATGAATCTGGAGTTGTCGAAGAACCGATACAACGGCTATCATGACGCAATTGTGAAGCACGGGCTGAAGGTGGACGAGGCTCTTTTCAGATTGTGTGATGACCGTGCACAAGCTGAAGCAATCACTCCTGAAATACTCTCGTTGCCAGCCGAAGAGCGTCCCGATGCCTTCTTTGCCATCAACGACGATACTGCTATAGGCATACTGTATACAGCCAAGCGCATGGGATTTCGTGTTCCATTGGATATCAGCATCTGCGGATTCACAAATGGTGAGCGTGCAATAGCTTGCGACCCGATGCTCACCACGGTAGAACAGCGTGGTGTGACGGTTGGAGAGGAAGCTGCCAAAGTACTTATAGATCAAGTAGAAGGCACGCTACCACGCAATGAGGTGGTGATGCGTGTTGTTCGCACCCGCCTTGTAGTGAGAGACACTACGCGTTGAGTTCAGAAGTTAACACCTTTTCGTTAGCGAAACTAAAATAAAACCAAATAACAATGATCCAAAAACCTAATCTTTCGTTCTGGAAACTCTGGAATTTGAGTTTCGGATTCTTTGGCGTACAGATAGCTTACGCTCTGCAAAGCGCCAACATATCACGTATCTTTGCAACATTGGGAGCCGATCCCCACAATCTTAGCTACTTCTGGATATTGCCTCCTTTGATGGGAATATTGGTGCAACCAATAGTAGGCACGCTTAGCGACAAGACATGGTGTCGTTTCGGCCGTCGCATACCTTTCCTGTTTGTAGGCGCCACTGTGGCGGTGCTTGTTATGTGTCTGTTGCCCAATGCAGGCTCGTTTGGAATGGCAGTGAGTACGGCTATGGTATTCGGTCTTATTTCGCTGATGTTTCTCGACACAAGCATCAATATGGCGATGCAGCCGTTCAAGATGCTTGTTGGCGATATGGTCAACGAGAAGCAGAAGTCGCTCGCTTACTCCATACAGTCTTTCCTCTGCAATTCGGGTTCGCTTGTCGGCTACGTCTTCCCCTTCTTATTTACGTTTCTTGGTATTGCCAACGAGGCACCTAAAGGTGTAATCCCCGATTCGGTTATCTACTCGTTCTATGTAGGTGCCGCTATACTCATACTCTGCGTAATCTACACCACGTTGAAGGTGAAGGAGTGGAATCCTGAAGAGTATGCTCAATATAATGAGGCTGACCCTGAGGCAAACGAGAAGAGTGCAGGCTGGATAACACTATTGAAGAAAGCACCTACGATGTTCTGGAAAGTAGGACTCGTGCAGTTCTTCTGCTGGGCTGCCTTTATGTATATGTGGACCTACACCAATGGCACTATTGCCGAAACCGTATGGCACACCACCGATGTTGCATCAAGTGGCTATCAGGAAGCAGGCAACTGGGTTGGCGTGCTGTTCTTCTGGCAAGCTATCGGTTCGGTGTCTTGGGCTATGGCATTGCCTAAATTCAAGAACGAGAAGTTTGCTTATGCTCTGAGTCTTGTCATCGGTGGCATAGGTTTCGCTCTCGTACCGTTTATAGACGACAAAAATCTGCTCGTACTTCCATTCTGGCTCATAGGCTGTGCTTGGGCTGCAATGCTTGCCATGCCTTTTGCTTTCGTTACCAATGCACTTGAGGGCTACAGCCATAAGGGTGCCTATCTCGGACTCTTCAACGGCACTATATGCGTACCGCAGATTATAGCAGCTGTGTGTGGCGGACACTTGCTGCAACTCGTAGGTTCACATCAGAGCAATATGATGATTGTTGCAGGTGTGTTGCTTGTTTGCGGAGCCGTGGCTGTAGCGTCCATTAGAAACCCGAAACGTGCATGACAAAATGCAAACGTTTGCATCGTTTTATGTGTAGAATGTATGGTTTTTGCGTTATTGTGTACCATATTTTTTAATAATTTCGCATTGTGAAAATCAATGATAAAATATTGTACCAACAAACCAATAACCAAAATACACAATGACAATACATTTTCATATAGAGTACCGTACTGCGTTCGGTGAAGAATTGTCACTCAACATTATCGAGAATAATGAAGTGAAGGCTTATCGCATGACCACTATTGATGGAATAGAATGGTGGTGCGACTTGAAATACAGTAAAGCTGACACTGCACTTGTATATTATTATAAAGTGGCGGTGGGCGATTCTGTTGAGCGTAGCGAATGGCAGACGGTGAAGCACGTGCTCGATCTGACGTGCAGTGCAGCTACCGATTATGTAGTGTACGACCGTTGGAATGCAATGCCCGAGGATGCTTATCTCTACAGCAGTGCCTTCACCGACTGTATCAACCATCTAGAACCACAGCCAATGCAGCCCTCTGCCTACGCCAAGACTCTGCGTCTTGTAGTGCGTGCGCCGCAGTTGCGCGAGGGTCAACGACTGGCTGTAGTAGGAGCACAGAAGGTTTTGGGCGAGTGGAACCTTGACAAAGCGCTGCCCATGACGCTTCATAACTATTGCGAGTGGGCGGTTGATATAGATGCATCGTTATTGCATGATGATAGTTTAGAATTTAAGTTAGTTGTAGTGAATGGTTCGGGACTGGTGATGATGTGGGAGTGCGGATGCAACCGCACCATCACTCTGTCTCCAATCATGAACGGTCAGACGGTGGTGTACAGTCTCGACCAGGCTTTCTTTGAGATTTGGAACCGAAAGTTGGCAGGCACATTGGTGCCGGTATTCTCGCTTCGTAGCAAGACGAGTGCGGGTATAGGCGACTTCGGCGACCTTAAGACGATGATCGACTTGATGGCAAAGACCGGACAGCGTGTGCTGCAACTCCTGCCTATCAACGACACCACCATCACCCACACATGGACCGATTCTTATCCATACGGCTGCGTCAGCGTATTCGCCATACATCCGCAGTATGCCGATTTGCGTACTTTGCCGCAGCTGGAGGACGAAGAAGCGCGCACAGAGATGGAAGCAGAGCGCCAACGACTAAACGCTCTGTCACAGATAGATTACGAAAAAGTGAACGCATTCAAATCAGAATATTTAAAGCGAGTCTTTGTTCAAGAAGGTAAAAGGATTATGAAGAGCGCAGAGTTTAAGGCGTTCTTTCAGGAAACACAAAATTGGCTCGTACCATACGCTCAGTATACATGGCTGAAAGACAAGTATGGTACCGCCGATTTTACACAATGGCAAGACCATAACACATGGAATGAGGATGACCGCGCGATGCTGTCTGATTCTCGTACAAAGGCATATCATGAAGTGGCTTTCTACTATTTCGTACAGTACATACTGTCGTCGCAGATGAAGGAGGCGCACGAATATGCCAAGCAGAAGGGCGTAATACTGAAGGGCGACATACCCATCGGCGTGAACAGACACAGTTGCGACGTATGGATGGAACCCAAATACTTCAACCTTAACGGACAGGCTGGAGCACCGCCTGACGACTTCTCTGTTAATGGACAGAATTGGGGATTCCCCACATACAATTGGGACGAGATGCTGAAGGACGGCTGCCAGTGGTGGACACGTCGCTTCCAGAACATGTCACGATTCTTCGATGCCTACCGCATTGACCACGTATTGGGATTCTTCCGCATATGGGAGATACCTATTGACTGCGTGTATGGATTGACAGGACAGTTCGCTCCGTCGCAGGCAATGAGCCGTGAGGAGATAATGCAGTATGGACTGAACTTCCAGGAAGAGCGCTTCACAGAGCCGTTTATAACCGATTGGGTGCTCGACCGCATATTCCATGAGCGTGCTGACGAGGTGCGTCGTGAATATCTGGAACGTATCGACGACGAGCGTTATCGCATGAAACCCGAAGTAGACACACAATGCAAGATAGAGGCACGTTTCGCAGATGTAACCCGTCAGGAAGACCTCTGGCTGCGTGATGGATTGTATTCGCTTGTTAGTGACGTGCTCTTTGTGCGCGACCGTAACAATGCCAACATGTTCCATCCGCGCATTTCAGCCCAGCTCGACTTCATTTACGAGTCGCTCTACGACAACGACAAGCAAGCCTTCAACCGCCTTTACAACGACTATTTCTATCGTCGCAACAACCAGTTCTGGTATCGTGAGGCAATGAAGAAGCTGCCCAAGCTGGTACAGGCAACCCGTATGCTTGTGTGTGCCGAGGACCTTGGCATGGTGCCGGATTGTGTGCCATGGGTGATGAACGAACTGAAGATACTCAGCCTTGAGCTGCAGAGCATGCCCAAGACCACAACTACACGCTTCGGACACTTAAGCCAGAACCCTTATCGTTCGGTATGTACGATATCAAGCCACGACATGCCTACATTGCGACAGTGGTGGGATGAGAACTACGAACGTACGCAAGACTATTACAACTCGATGCTCTATCGTCAGGGACCAGCCCCGCATCCGCTGCCAGGATGGCTTGCCAAGGACATCATTGCACGTCATCTCGACTCGCCGTCGATGCTCTGCGTATTGAGTGTTCAGGACTGGCTTGCCATGTACGACAAGCTGCGTCTGCCTGATGCCGATGCCGAACGCATCAACATACCTGCCAATCCAAAACACTACTGGCGCTACCGCATGCACCTCAACCTTGAGGATCTCATGGACAACGCTGAGTTTATAGGCGACATAAGTACACTAATCCGTCAGTCAGGCAGATAACTTCAGTCAGGCGTGCAGAAATAAGATTAACCTGAAAACATATATAAATGCTGAAAAAATATACAATGCTGGCTGCGCTGTTGCCTATGATGGCAGCAGCCCAGACCGTAAAGTCGCCCAATGGCAATGTGTCGCTTACCTTCTCGCTCACAGACAAGGGACAGCCCACATACGAAATGTCGTACAAGGGCAAGACTGTGTGTAAGCCATCTCATCTCGGATTGGAGCTGGCTAAGGACAAGCACGCCTCAAAGGGAATGGAAGAGACCGACCTGATGGACGGTTTCACAGAGACAGGCAGCAAGTCTTCTGCCTTCGATGAAACCTGGAAGCCGGTATGGGGCGAGACTTCTACCATCCGCAATAACTACAACGAGATGGAGGTAAACCTGACTCAGAAGTCTTCAAAGCGCAACATTACCATCCGTTTCCGTGTTTACGACTACGGTATGGGACTTCGCTATGAGTTCCCGCAGCAGCAGACGCTCAACTATTTCGTGATAAAGGAGGAGCACACACAGTTTGCTATGGCAGGCAATCATACTGCCTACTGGATTCCGGGCGACTACGACACGCAGGAGTATGAGTACAACATCACTCCGCTTACGGGCATACGTGAGGTGATAGCCAAGAACCGTGAGGCTTACAAGAGCAACTCGTCTACCTCCGTATTCTCAGATACCGGCGTGCAGACATCGTTGCAATTGAAGACCAACGACGGCCTGTACATCAACATACACGAAGCCGCCTGCTTGGATTATCCTACAATGCACCTCAATCTCGATGACAAGAACCTCGTGTTTGAGTCGTGGCTAACGCCAGATGCTGTAGGTCGTAAGGGATTCATACAGACACCGTTCAACACGCCTTGGCGAACCGTAATGGTGAGCGACGATGCCCGCGACATGCTCTCGTGCAAGCTTACGCTCAACCTCAACGAGCCGTGTAAGATAGAGGACACTTCATGGATTCATCCTACAAAGTATTGCGGTGTGTGGTGGAACATGATTGTAGGTGCCAAGTCATGGAGCTATACCAACGACCTGCCGTCGGTTCGTCTCGGCGTTACCGACTACAGAAAGTGCAAGCCAAACGGCACACATGGTGCTACAAACGATGAGGTGAAGCGCTATATTGACTTCGCAGCAAAGAACGGTTTGCAGCAAGTTCTGGTAGAAGGATGGAACGAAGGATGGGAAGATTGGGCAGGACACCAGAAGCTCGATGTCTTTGACTTCGTTACACCTTATCCCGACTTCGACATAAAGATGCTCAACGACTATGCCCACTCAAAGGGCGTGAAGCTGATGATGCACCACGAGACATCTTCGTCAGCACTCAATTACGAGCGCCATATGGAGGATGCTTTCAACTTGATGAACAAGTATGGCTATGATGCCGTTAAGACAGGATACGTCGGCGACATCATTCCGCGAGGTGAGTATCACTACAGCCAGCTCATGAACAATCACTATCAGCGTGTCATAGAGACTGCCGCCAAGCACCATATCATGGTGAATGCACACGAGGCAACACGTCCAACGGGCATCTGCCGCACATGGCCTAACCTTGTAGGCAATGAGAGTGCACGTGGTACTGAGTATGAGGCATTCGGCGGAAACGTAGCTTACCACACCGTGATGCTTCCGTTCACACGTCTGCAGGGTGGTCCGATGGACTATACACCGGGCATCTTCGAGACACGTCTCTCTGAATGGAGCAACAATAAGAGCTTCGTCCACACCACACTTTGTGGTCAGCTCTCGCTCTATCTTGTCATGTACAGTCCGCTGCAGATGGCTGCCGACCTGCCCGAACACTACGAGAAGTACGATGACGCATTCCAATTCATACGTGACGTGGCTTGCGATTGGGACGACTCGAAGTATCTGGAGGCAGAGCCAGCCAAATACATCACCGTGGCACGCAAGGCAAAGGGAACCGACAACTGGTTTGTAGGAGGCAAGACAGGCGAAGAGGCTCGCACCGCTACAGTGCGTCTCGACTTCCTTGATAAGGGTCGCAAGTACGACTGCGCTATCTACCAGGATGCCAAGAACGCTGACTATGAGCACAATCCTAAGGCTTATCAGATTCTGCACAAGACAGTAAAACATGGCGACGTTCTGAAGATAAAGGAGGCACGCGGTGGCGGTTTTGCAGTATCGCTTATTGCTAAATAATGAAAGAATGGCATTCTACTGACATGAACAGAAAATACATATTCTCAGCGCTGATTGCTACAATGATGGCAATCAGCGCCAATGCTCAAGGGCAATTCAATGAGATGGAATACGGTAAGACACAAACCGTATTCCATCTCAACGCGTCTTCTACCCCCAAGCTCCGCCTGTACAAGAGCGGACAGGGAGGCAAACCCGTCAAGACCGTTAAGATGCGTGCTATAGGCAACGACCGTTGGGAAGCCACAGTCAAGGGCAATCTTGCCGGCATGTTCTACACCTTCGACATCGGCAAGGGCGAGTGTCCTGGCACGTTTGCCAAGGCTGTAGGCGTCAACGGCAACCGTGGCGCAATACTGAATATGGCTGACACCAATCCAGAAGGATGGGCTGACGACCGCCGTCCGGCTCTTGCGTCGCCTGCCGACCAGATTATCTACGAGCTTCACATGCGCGACTTCTCCATCAGTCCCACTTCGGGCATGAAGCATCAGGGCAAGTATCTGGCTCTGACCGAACCTCGCGCCATAGCCTATCTGAAGAGTCTCGGCATCAACGCCATCCACTTTCAGCCGCTCTTCGACTATGCTTCTGTAGACGAGACACAACTGCACCGCCCACAGTTCAACTGGGGCTACGACCCAAAAAACTACAATGTTCCCGAAGGCAGCTACTCCACTGACCCATACAAGCCAGAGGTGCGCATACGCGAGTTCAAGACCATGGTGCAGGCATTGCACAAGGCAGGCATCCGTGTTATCTTCGATGCCGTTTACAATCATACGTTCGATATCGAAGGCAGCAACTTCCAGCGTACTTATCCCGACTATTACTATCGCAAGACAGCCGACGGACGTTACTCGGACGGTTCTGGTTGTGGCAACGAGACGGCATCGGAGCGTCCGCTGATGCGCGAGTTTATGATTGAAAGCGTGAAGTACTGGATCAACGAATTCCACATTGACGGATTCCGATTTGACCTTATGGGCATTCACGACATCGAAACGATGAACCAGATACGTGCCGCCGTCGACGCAATCGACCCCACAATATATATATATGGTGAGGGATGGAGTGCCGGAACGTGTGCCTATCCGCAGGAGAAGCTTGCCATGAAGGCTTCAACATACAAGCTTAACGGCGTAGGAGCATTCAGCGACGACATGCGCGACGCTCTTCGCGGTCCGTTCTCCGATGACACCAAGGGAGCTTTCCTTGCCGGAATAAAGGGCGAGGAGGAGAGTCTGAAGTTCGGAATAGTTGGTGGCATAGCTCATAAGCAGGTGGACATGACTCGTGTCAACTACGACAAGAAGCCGTGGACCAACGAGCCAACGCAGCAGATAAGCTATGTAAGCTGTCATGACGACATGTGTCTGGTAGACAGATTGAAGGCGAGCGTGCCCGGACTGAAAGACATGACACGCAGCCAAGCCGACCGACAGGCCGAACTCGTACGTCTCGACTTGCTCGCACAGACTGCCGTATTCACATCGCAGGGCGTGCCCTTCATGCTGGCAGGCGAGGAAATGCTGCGCGACAAGAAAGGAGTACACAACAGTTTCGCTTCGCCCGACAGCATCAACGAGTTCAATTGGGACAATCTGAAGCAGTATCCTCAGGTGTTTGAATATTATAGCAATCTGATAAAGTTGCGCCGCAACCATCCGGCATTCCGCCTTGGCACGGCAGAAGCTGTAAGAGAACATCTGGAGTTTATTGCCACTGATGATTGTCTTGTGGCTTTCCGATTGAAGAACCTTGAAGGTATCGACTCATGGAAGGACATCATCGTGGTGCTCAATGCCAACAAGGAGACTAAGACAATAGCCATACCCGAAGGCGAATACACCGTAGCCTGTTGCAACGGCGTCATCAACGAGGAAGGCATCGGAATGCCGTTCGAAGGCAAAGAAGTGCTGGCAGACGAGCAGTCGGCTTTGATTCTCTATAAGAAATAGAACATACGGCTTTAACTTCTATAACTTCTATAACTTCTATAAATATACTATGAAGAAAAAACTTGTATCATTAATGATGCTTATGAGTGCAATGAGCTTGAATGCTGCGGTGACAGTCGACCGCATCGAACCTACCAACTGGTATGTAGGCATGAAGGATGCCTCGCTGCAACTTATGGTGTACGGCAAAGATGTGCGCAACGCCGAAGTAGAGGTGAACTATCCCGGAGTGCGTATCGATTCTATAGCACGACTCGACTCGCCCAACTATCTGTTGGTATACCTCAACCTTGAAGGTGCAAAGGCTGGCGAGATGACAATGAGTTTCAAGCAGGGCAAGCAGACCAAGAAGGTGAAGTATCAATTGAAAGACCGCACTATGGAAGGCGACAAACGCATAGGCTTCAGCAATGAAGACGTGCTGTATATGCTTATGCCAGACCGCTTTGCCAACGGCAACACTAAGAACGACGCTTTCAAGAACATGCGTGACAAGACCTGCGACCGCTCGGCTCCAAGTCTGCGCCACGGAGGCGACCTTGAGGGAATACGCCAGCATCTCGACTACTTCAACGAGCTTGGAGTTACGGCATTGTGGTTCACACCGGTTCTTGAGAACGACAGTCCGAGCAATGGTGTGAACTCAACCTATCACGGCTATGCCACTACCGACTACTATCGTGTAGACCCACGTTTCGGAACCAACGACGAGTATAAGCGTCTTGTGGACGAAGCTCACAGCAAGGGACTGAAGGTTGTGATGGACATGATTTTCAATCATTGCGGTTTCGACCATCCATGGGTAGCCGATATGCCATCGAAGGACTGGTTTAATGCTCCCGAATGGCTCTCGCCCGAATATCAGACAGCCGAGCATCAGAAGAAACTGGACACTATGGACGGCAACGCCAAGGTCAACGACAAGTATCTGCAGACCAGCTATAAGCTCACGCCGGTGCTCGATCCGTATGCAAGCAAGGTAGACTTGCGTGAGACAGTAGACGGATGGTTCGTGCCTACAATGCCCGACCTCAACCAGCGCAACCCTCACGTGATGAAGTATCTGATTCAGAACAGCGAGTGGTGGATAGAGACTGTCGGTATAGACGGCATCCGTATGGACACATATCCGTATGCCGACCGCGACGGAATGGCGCTTTGGATGAAGACACTCGACCGGGAATATCCCAACTTCAACACCGTTGGCGAGACGTGGGTGACCGAACCTGCCTATACGGCAGCATGGCAGAAGGACAGCAAACTGTCGGACAAGAACAGCTATCTGAAGACTGTCATGGACTTCGCCTTCTTCGACCGCATCAATCAGGCTAAGCGTGAGGAGACCGATGATTGGTGGAACGGAATGAACCGCATATACAACGTGCTGTGCTACGACTACCTTTATCCTAACCCAAAGAGCGTAATGGCTTTCGTAGAGAACCACGACACCGACCGATTCTTAGGCGAAGGCAAGGATACTCTGGCTCTTAAGCAGGCATTGGCGCTGCTGCTGACCATCAACCGTACTCCGCAGCTATACTACGGTACTGAGGTACTGATGAATGGAACCAAGAGCGTTACTGACGGCAACGTACGTAAGGACTTCCCTGGTGGTTGGGCTGATGACAAGCAGAATGCCTTCACGGCAGAAGGACGTACAAAGGCGCAGAACGATATGTTCCGCTGGACAAGCCGACTGCTGCATTGGCGCCAGGGCAACGAGGTGATTACAAAGGGCACACAGACACAGTTCTGCTCACATAAGGGCATTTACGTCATAGCACGCCAGTATAAAGGCAAGAGCGTAATGACCGTTATCAACGGAAAGAACAATGCTGCCGAACTCGATGTGAAGCGTTATGCCGAGATAATAGGCGATGCCCAAAATGCTGTTGACGTGACAACTGGACGCAACGTCATAATCAGTCATAACGTAAAAATGCGCCCGCGCCAGACAATGGTATTGGAGTTTTGATGTACAATATTTGCAATTTTGCGAGCTCAAGCACAGGCGAGCCAGTCCTTTGTATTAACAGACCTATAGAGTCAGCAGACTTACGTATAGAGGATTTTGTGGGCATTAGTTTCACTCATCATATAATTTTAATGGTGGTGGTGTTCGGAATTATCAAAACGATGTTGAAACTATGGTAAGAGAATCTAAACCACGTAAACGATAAATTCCAAAAATAGAAAGTGGATGCATTAAATTAAAAGCATCCACTTTTTATAATAGTAAAAATACGCTTT
>ULYE01025475.1_pt1 | contig 20709 bp, 29 predicted proteins | sample 1961921 | NCBI WGS metagenome assembly ULYE01 (sample SAMEA4835856, study PRJEB28245) | human gut metagenome | biome: gut microbiome; material: fecal sample | place: Denmark | collected 2008 | reverse complement strand
TATAGGCAGCAAAAACATACACATTGATTTAAATTTACTCATTTCTTATTATTTTTTAAAAGTGAAAGCATTCGTTGCCAAGGACAAAAGCGTCCAAAATAAAAAGATTGCCACGCTTATCAGATTTGTTGTTGTATCAGCTTTACTTATGCCTCTCAGCGTAATACTGGCAACAATGAACGTTTCAACAACCCACGCCACAAAAGCGGCGACTTTCCATTTATCTGTTTTCATTTCTTTGTAGTGTTATTTACTCTGTTAGTTGCAAGTCGGACCTTCATCTTTTAAGTTATCAATTCTTCTAATTAAGATATTGAGGTACTTTTCCATAGCTTCAAGTTGCTCTGTCATTCTTACAAACTGAAAACTTCCAACTTTCATTTGTGCATCTTCTACAGACAAGAACTTACGTAACTTATCAACCTTTTCTGTCAGTTCATGTTGCTCTATAGATAGTCTATCCAAGAATGTTTCGGCTGGCTTGTAGGCTTCCTCAAACACACTCTTAGGAGACCAAGACCTATATCCATCCTTGTACTCTACCAAGTAGCCATCTTCCTCAACGGTTGCAGGCTTTATTTCTCTACCAAGCACTTTCTGTGCTTTTGTCATTGTCATAGGCATAGCCTTTACAATCTTAGTACCAATGTACTGTTTCATTTCTTTGTTCATAGTTGTATTTTTATTAATTATTTAATTTTACATTCTTTTCTTCCTTCTCAATAGACTCGATTTGTTCTTTCAGCACTTTCAAGTACTTGTCCATCACCATATCCATGCCGCTTAACGTTACAGTCTTCTGCGGACCGTACTCTTCAAGCAACTCTTGTGGAGTCTTACCTTTCAAGAGATTCTCGATAATCTCATACCGCTCACTTACTTCCTTGTATTCTACCTTTACGATGTCAAGGATAGAATCATAAGATTCATACATCTTTGCAATGTACTCGGGTGAGCGAGCAAGAAAAATGTCATTGTTTTTCTTGACAGCATAGAATTTAGGAAACAAAAATATGTAATCAGCGTCACTTTCTTCCTTAGGCATAAGTGCTCCACCTATAATAACTTTACACTCTTTGCCTATAAACGCTTCTATCTCTTCCTTATTCTCGCCTGTCCATTGAACAGCCTCAACGAAATCAGACTTTCTTTTATACTTTTTAATCATAGATGTATTTATTTTACTAATTCGAACTCATAGACGAAGACGTAAGGGTTGGATTTCCATGTACCTTTGCCTGATATGTGGTCTATCAACTTGGCATAAGCTTCACGTGGCGTTGTTGACAACTCAAACTTTAATGCTAATGCTGCGCCCTTGATGTTAGAGAATCCCCACATGTATTTATCCGCTTCTGGATATGTCTTTATGCCTTCAGCTATACAATCCTCGTCGCTGATTTCCTGCAAGCGTTCAACACGTATGTCAGTTATGCGGATGCGGTGGGGCATAAGGTCTGCCTTGACAAACATCTTGTTAGTCCAACCTTTGGAGTGCATTAATTTATTGATTTCTGCTTCGTTGTAGCCAGCTTCACTTACTGAGTCGCAGTATGCTTGTGCTACGGCAACTTCCTCGCCTACTTTGTAACGTGAAGACGACAATGCGTAATCAAGCATCTGCTGAAGTTCATATCCTTGAGCTTCGTAGAGAAGTCTACATGACGACCTTTTCCAAGCACTAATGTCATCCTTTGACCATCCTTCGAAGGTTTCCAATCTTTGAAAAAACATTGTAGGATTTAACACACGTCTTGTCTGCGTCTTACGACCTTCAAGTACGGCTTTGGTTAGGCCGTACTTGTTATTGAATAAGATTTTCTTCATCTTTTTTAAATCTTTAAGTTTGCGTCCTTGCCCAGTGCCCAAAGTATATGCTGTAGCTCGTGGACGTTATTTGCAACATTAAGTTTTACATAAAATCCATCAGTAGTGCGTTTTAAGAAAACTCTTATACCATTTTCATATCCAAACTCTACTGACAAATACATGTATTTACTAATCATCATAAAGTACCATCCTTCTGTTCTCTTCTTCCACCCGTTCTTTTCGAGGATTTCGGGGGTAAGGGGGATGGGGTCGATGTTGCGACACAATACTCCCCACGGCCATCTGTCGTTTGAAATGGGTTTAAGACCAATACTGCCTTCATTTTCTTTGTATAGGGGTGTGGAACGTACTTCTGATACTTTTCCTATAGTACCTTGTTCTAATGAGCAGTTCTCGTTAACGATTACAAGGTCGCCTATTCTTAGGTCTACCGCTTTAATCATTTGTCACCTCCTTTCGGCAACAGATCATCGACATAACACCACTTAATGATGTTGTTCTCCGCAACATTGTACTGCCATGAAGATGCAGCGTAGTGCATGACCACTTCATAGTTAATACAATCAAAAAAGTCTTTGTGTTGCACGATAATTTTCTTGTCGGTTTTTGGTTCTTCTTTGGCATCGTGCCACAGGGCTTTTTTGAACCATTCGACACCATCTTTAAACGATGCGCGACACGCCTCTGCCCTATCCAAGGTGCTACGGAACGGATTGTACTTGCCGTTGTAATGTCGTTCTATAAAGGTGATAAGCTTCGCTTTTAGAATTTCATTAGCTTTAGTGTACAACTTTACAGTACACACCTTTCTTTCTGCAAATCCAGACTTATTGCTATAAAAGATTGATGCGTTAAACTCAGTGTAATCGTCGTTTTTCCAACTATCAAAGATAGCGTAATCTGTGACATTGTTAGCTTCTTTGATATACACCACATCCCCTCGCTTGAAGAATTTGCTCCAATCTCGCATTTCACGGGATGGGAAAAGGAGGCATTCTGCATCGTAATAACCAGCATAATAATATCCTTCGCTTGTAAAGGAATAATAATCATATGTTCTGCCCTTACTGATTCTGACTTTTATAGGAATATTATTTTCACTAACTGAAAAAAGTTCAACATTTCCGAATAGCGGCGAATAAAGTTTCATCCCCATTGGGCAGTCTTTCAATATCTCCGCAATATTTATATCCTTATTATACATTGTCTTATCATTTTATTTAGTTATTACTATATCCAAATCTCACTCATTACCTCGTTCACAGCCTTCTTTACTTCATCCCTACAACACAGCAGGTTAGGATGCAGCTTTATCTTAGCCACGCCTTGCAGAGCAACTTTTGCTTCTTCATAGCTTAGCTTGTCGTAAGAGGTTTTCCTTCTCTTTTCCAGATATTCCTCGATTTCATCAACGCTCATGTCGTCGAGTATCTCTTCCCAATACTCACCAGCGTCAAATTCAAATTCCACTTCATGACTTATTGTTACCATAATATTCTCCTTTCATTTCTTCATTATTATTGTTATTTTCTTAGCGACTTCCCCCTAAACACGATTTTCTTCGTTATCGCCCTCAGTCTGTCCACGGTTCTGTCACCATATTTCTCCATCATTTTTTCCTGAGAGATATTGGTAGAGAATATCAGCAACTTGCCTTTCTTCTCCGCCTCGTCCACAATGTCGGGGAATCTAAGATTCCTGTTGCCATAGCTCACGTCCACCGATTCCTTGCCCACATCATCTATATATATAATGTGTTTCTTTACGATTTCGTCAAACTTGCTGTTCAAGTCTTTCGCGTCGTATAGAGTGATAATCTTGCGAGGAAAGTGATAGAAGTTGAACAGCACGGGCAGAATCTTCGCCCCTATCAGCGTCTTGCCACGTCCACACTCACCGCAAAGCCACAAGCCACGCCCCTTGTTGTCCGTCAGCCATTCCGCTACACCGTCATACTCAGGTTGCCACACGGCACTCTCGCCACAGTAATAGCGCAGACCGCTGACAAGCAGAGCCTTTGCATTCTCAATGTGTATGTCCACCTTTTTGGGAGTGCCAAAGAAGCCTGTGCCTTGCAGCGACTTCTCATATTCCTCCCACACGGTTTTTATGTCTTTTCCTACCATGTCTCTTCGTCTTTAAATCCATCCTCCTCCTGCTTGTACACCATGCCGATGTCCAACTGTTGTGGATGCCGTGATTGTTTACGTTCGTTCTCGTTCTTCTTCCAAGTAGCCAACCTTCGTGCTATCTCAAACGTCTTCTGCTTCTCCCAGTGCATCTTCGTGCCACCCTCGTTAACCTGTGCCCAGTAGTTGTAAAAGTCCCTAAGCATTTCCCTTGAGTAGCCCTTTTCAAGGAATGGAGTCAAAGCCTCCGCAAAAGCCTTCCTCCTTTCCGCTAAAGTCTTGCCCTTTCCCGGCTTGACAACCTTATATCCCAAGCTTGTCAAATAGGCAATACATTGCCTCGTCCTTTCGTCTTCTTCCATAATCTTATTTTTTTACAGTTTCTTTAGATTGTACCCAGTCACCGTATTAAACCACCGACCTTGCCACTCTCTCGCGTCAATGCTTATGTCGCATCCCACAGCGTCACCATTGCCCAGTGGTTTACAACGTCTACTTGCGCACCTCTAAATGTCACCACAATATTCTTCGGATATTGCAAACTCGTCACATAGCCTATCACTACGTCACGCTCTCTCCACTCTCTGCCCGACGACTGGCTTACACCATTCTTCTCAGGCAAAATCTCCATTATTGGACCTTCAATATGTATCATCTTAATTCCTAATTTATTAATTCCTCATCTCCAAAGGCGACAATTCAACATTCAACACTCCAAATTCAACATTCCCTACACCCATCCTGCTCCTCCGCTCTCCAGCTCTGCCTTTGCTAATCTCATTCCTCTCAGGTCGTCCTTGCTCGGTATCACCACTTCGCTCATCGACGCATAGTCCAGGAAATTTCTAATCACGCTCGACATTTCCGCTGTAGTCAGATAGCACAGAGGTTTCGGTTTCTTTCCCTCCTCTGTCAAGAATATATGTGGACACACATCTTGCTGTATCGTCCGCAACACGCTGTAGAATGTCTCACCCTGCTTGTATCCGTAGTAGCTGATGATGAAGTTCAGATAAGCCATCTGCTTGTCAGTAGCCACCTCTCTGTGCTTCACCACATCTATCGCATACCCACAGTCGCGAGCCTTGTCTATCTCTCTCATAGCAGCCATGTACTGCCTTGGGTCGTTCAGTCTCTCAAAAGTCGCCATACCCCCTTACCCCCTTTCAAATTATTTCATTCTTAATGCGTAAAAATGACGCCATCATAACTTATCCATTCTTCAAGCAACTTCCTCCAAAGTTCTCTTTTGACTTCGTTTAAGCATTTCTGCTTCCACTTTGTGTAGCGTCCTTTTACGATAAATTCGCTATAAGGGATTACCAACAATCCTCTTGTCGTATGTTGCACATGACGCTCAACGTACTTCGCTGCCTTCTTTATTTTCCTCGGTACTCTCATGATTCAAATCTTTTTTATAACGCTCCATTACTTCTTCAAAACTAAATTCCTCGCTCTGAAGCTGTCTGATAATACTTTGTAGCGTATCTACAACATTGACATATCTATTGCCAAGGCAGGCTTTATTTGAATCGTTCAATACTATACCTACAATTACTTTCAGTAACTCTACCGCATGTTTATTACTACAGCTCCGCACAAGCTTATTATATTCTTTTACGGATATTGTTACCATTGGTTCCATAATTCCTATTTTTAAAGTTCATCAAATTCTTTTTGCAAACGCTTCTCTGTCTCCAATAACAAATTATGGAGTTTATTTTTAAACTCCCTGTCGAGTTCTAAAAGTAATTCAATACTCTTTAATGCCAATTCTTTTGGTCCCCCATTAGCGCTTTTACAAGCATCTATACACCTACTCTTAGTGATAGCTTTTTGATATACTTCTTCTTTCATGTTATTTATTGTTTGATCCCTCACCACTGTCACTGGAGAGGGATAATCTCCAAGACAGACAAGCACAGCAAACTGGAGTTTTGTCAGGGCTTTCACCTGTAGTTTTATCGTCACTTGCGGACATTCCTTGCCTTGATGACTAATAAATCAAGACTTGAAACCTGTGCTGAATTGTCTATGCGGTAATTGAACTTTTACGGCTACAGCAAATGCCAACCAGTCTAAAACGGCTCAACATCGTACTGTGCTTGCTGTCAAGGAAAAATTAGTTGATTATTTCTTATCATTCTCAAGGTTTTCAATACGTAATTTGAGAACGTTCAAATAGTTTTTCATATACACGGCTTGCATTCCAAGCAATGCTGCCTGTTTTGAGCCAACCTTCTCAGCTACTTTATCAAAACCTATGTTGGTAAACGAGCATAACTTCTGATAACGTTCATTCAGCTCATTGTACTCAATACGTAAACGTTCAATGAAGGTTTCTGAAGGCTTGTAAGCCTTTTCAAATGGCTCGGCAGGAGACCATGACTGATAACCATCCTCATATTCAACAAAGTAGCCAGCCTTGTCTGTTTCACACTCAGAAGGTCTTACACCTTCCTTCAAGAGCTTGCGCTCGTAGGCTTCACCCATTGTCATAGGCGTTGCCTTAACTGTCTTAGTACCTGTGTACTGTTTCATTTTTCTATTCTTTATTGTTTTACATTAATGCAATTTTCAATCCCTTCTTCGCCACCCATGTCGGCACACCAGTCTGTCCCGCCACCGTCAGCTCAGCGTGTTTCTTGTCCAGATGTCTCTCGCTCGCATGAATCAGCGTTATAGTCTTCGCTGTCTTCCCTGCATCGCACATCTTCAAGTACTCCACACAATGCTTCAAACTCATGTGACTCAGCCTTACTCTGTCTGCCATCGACTGTATTGTCTTGCCAGTTCGCACGGATTCATCAAGCACCTCGTCCTGATAGTTAGCCTCAATGAGATAATGCGACACTCCCTTCACCACTTGGTGTAAGTTCCAACAGTCCGTAGCAAACATGAGCGTCCCCATTTCCGGATGATGCACAAGATAAGCGTAGCATTCCACGTCATGCTCAACTTTCAGAGGCGTTACTCTGAAATCGCCAACTTGGTATGTCTTGCCATGCTCCACCGCCGTAACACCAAACTTGTTGTTCTCTTTTACGGCAGAAGTGGAGTAGACTTCTATGCCTGCGCTTGTAAACTCGCGCACATACTTACAATGGTCTCCTTATCCGTGCTCGTGGCTTATCAACATACCACGAGCACGACTTCTTTTAAGGTTTCCAATCTCTTTGAACTCTCTCAGATGGCAACCAGCCTCAATAAGAAGTTGGTCGCCATTTTCCGCTTCGAGCAAATAGCCGTTGCCGCGACTGTTGCTGTTAATAACTGTTAATATCATGACTCAAATTTCCAAATAAAACCACCAGCTTGTTTTCTTACCCTGCCAGGCGCAAATTCTGTCTTGTTGCAAACCTGTAGGATATTTCGAACACAAACACCAGTTTTTCTAAAAGCTTCCTTTCCATTGTTATATTTTGCTATAAATTTTCCATCAAGAGTGAACTGGCAAACCTTTTTAGGTCTTACAAATTTATTGTAATGTCTCATACTTTCAATCATTTCAGGATGTTCGGCAAGATGTATCTTGTGATGTTCCGCTGTAGAAATCATTTGTAAATTACTCAATTTATTATTTTGCCTATCTCCGTCAATATGATGGATAACATAGCCATTAGGTATTTCACCATAAAAAGCCTCCCAAACAAGCCTATGTATTCGGCAAGTTTTATGACCACCAAGTCCGTCTTTTAGAATGAGAGTCAAATACCATCCTTTACTGTTCACGACTTTACATATATGTTCGTTTATCTTAAAAACTCGTCCATATCTACCAATCTTCCAATAAGAACGTTTTTTGACTCTTCCTAAATTACTAACTTGATAATCATCGAAGTCTTTTACAGGCCTCCACTCTTCTGTCATGACTCAAACGGATTTTTATTTTCGTCGTCCTCGCTTCCGTCAGGCACTTCATGTGCTGCCATTTTCTGAAGCTCACCCTCATTCAGTACCTCTCCCGTCTCTTCATCCACATGAATCACTTCCTTCACCTCCGCAAACTCCTCGTCACGTACCTGCTGAGTCGTTGCCGTAGCCTCATCGTCCGATATGGCTCCCATCATTTCTATTGACAGATAGCCATATTTTGAAAGCAGTCTTCTCAACACAGTCTTGATGCCCATGCTAAGGAAATCGCCTTCCCAACCTACTTTTCCCGTCGGTCCGTTCTGTGCCTGTCCGTTCGCAAGGTCGCAAAGATTGTCCACTGTAGGAATAGGGTCTTCCTTCGTTGCCTTGCGCTTGAACGATGGAGAATACTTTAACGCATACGCTGCCATTTCCGCAAGCGACATATATAAGGTCTTCGAGAATCCGTTTACTGTCTCGAAATGAGCGAAGAATCCTTCTATTCTGTCACTTGTCTTTTCTCCCGAGAGGTCAATACTTCCCGACAACTTGTCCTTTCCGCGAAGCTCACCCTCATATACCACATCGGCATTGATGTTGCGGTATTGTCCGGTGCGCATTGCCATCTGAATGTAGCCACGGTAGCCGATGGTTAGGGTTGGTGTTGGCACCGACTTGCGAGCCTCCTTGTCCCAATTATTGAAAACCATCAGATAAGCATACCCCAACTGCTTGTTGAGAGGCAACTTCAATGTTGCTGCTTTGATTGCCTCCTGCACTACTTTGTTCACGTCGCAACCCTGCAATTTCTTGTCATTGGTAAAGATTTCAACCAATGAAGTGGCAAATGTACCAGAGTTTGCTCCAAGCACGCTTTTCAGTTGGTTCTGTACATAGCTGCCGTTAACCTTATTGTTGAAGGTTACTATTGCTTGCTGTTGAGCTGTCATTTGTGGTTGCTTCGCCACCGCTGTCATTGTCTGTGTCATTTTGATATGTATTTTATCAGTTCTTCTTTTGTCTTAAACACATGTTCCTCCTTTACCGGGGCAAACACGCAAAATCTATATTGCACGTATGGTTTTGAGTTCCCGAGCACCTGCACGTCCACTCCAGTCACCTTGCAGCATTGCGCCCGATACCCGTCCAGGAACCAAACCATATCGCCTATATTATGCTTCGTCTTTATCGTCATGATGCTCGATGATAATGTTTTCGTCCTCCGTCACGGTCAACCTTATCTGCTGCCCACCAGCATAAAGCGGCTCAAGCACAGTCTCCGCATTGTCGATAACGCAAGGCACGTCAGCCTCATAGTATCTCTTAAGCGCGTCAATGATGTCGAGTCCTGCATTAATCTTTGCAGCCGAGTTCAAGTCAGAGTAGGGCACACCGTCCACCGAGCACTCACACCAAGGTTTTTCCGTTCCGTCAAGCTGACGCCGGAACATCGACCATTTCACCAACCCGAAGTGTTTGTTCACATTCTCCTCCAACACTTTGCAGGCCTTATGTTGATAGTCGTTGGCTGCTTTCAGCTTCTCGTCGTAATCGTCGAGCTGTTCCTGCAAAGCCTTGCGTCCCTTCTTTATGTCCTCAATCTGCTTCGCCACCTTGTCGTATTGTTCCTTCACGGCAAGCTGCTTCAGCAGGTTCTCCCTCTCTTTTGAGGCTTCAATCAGAATTTTCCGGAACTCTTCTATCATTGCAGCACCCTCCTCGTTCACAGCAGGAGCGTTCATTTCAGCCTCCAATGCCTTAATCTGCTCGCATACTTCGGCATACTCGGGCTTCTGTGCCAACAAATCCTCAACCGAAGTAAGCTTCTTTTCCGCATCTGCGTTATGCTTCTTCAGAGCCTCGCTTTTTTCATACAAATCATTCTTGACGTACTCCAACAGAGTTTTAACCTTAGCAAGTTCTTCTTTATGTTCCTCGATAAGTTCCTTGATTTGATTTTCTCTGTCCTTTATTCTGCCATACTCTTCTTTGAGCTTCTTGAAGTCAGCAGCTTTGGCGGCATTGAATCTTTCGAGCGACTCTTCTTTTATTTCCTCCACCTTGTCCATTGGCAAAGCCTGTCCGCAAGTTGGGCAATACGATAATTTGTCGTCCCATTCCCATGTTCTTGCCGATACAGCCTTCCATCTTGCTGAACCGTCCTTCTTCTGGGATTCCAAAGACTTCAAATCTTCCTCAAGTCGGATTAGGTCATCCATCAACGAAGTTCTCTTTGTTTCAAGTCTTCTCTCTTTTGATTTTGTATCGATGATTTCCACCTCCAACTTGCTTTCCGCATTTGTGTATTCTTTCAAAATCTCGGTTGACTGTTTGCGTACCCCATCACACATGTTTTTCAACCGCTTCTGCAGGAAGTTCATTTTGTGGCTAAGGGACTCATTCACCACACGCTTGCCACCGCCATTCTCTATGAGCGAAATCTTTTGGAGGTTGTCTTTGATGATGCCGTCCTTTTCTTCCATCTGCTTCTCAATCTCTTCCCAATTCTCCGCTTTCGGCAGCACCTTGTCGAGTTCACTAAGTCTCACGGGCACATCATCCAGTTTCTTCTGCACCTCCCTACGCATGTAGTAAAGGTGTTTCAATACCTTATCGAAGTCATTCTTCTCAAGCAGCTTCTTTATCGGGTCAAACCGCTTCTCACCGCCCATTATCTCCTCCACACTTGGCTCGCCAAACATTTCAATAAGCATCTTTCTCTGCTCGCTCCATTCCATCTGAACGAAAACGTTTGGTGAGGAACAAAGTCTGAACACCTTTTCCGGGCAAATCTCGCTTACCACTTTCTTAAAGTCGCCAGCTGTCTCCACATCGTCGTCCACCTTGTATGTATAGGTATTCGTCACGTTGCCATCCCTGCTTCTGCTCTCTTTGAGTATTCGGGTCAGCTTCACGCTTTTGACGCTTCCCTGTCCACCGTCTGGAGAAATTACCACGTTGTTTATGCTCAGCACAATCTCCACAGAATGCTCCACATCGGGAATCTCATTGCCGTTCTCGTCCTTGGTCTTCACACCAAATTTGGCGTCTCCTGCCTGGTTTGTGCCGAACAGCACCCAACAGATAGCGTCAGCAATCGTTGTCTTGCCCACACCGTTGCGTCCTTTCACCACGTTCACAAGGTCTCCAAACTCGTATTCAGCGTTCCTCACTCCCTTGAAGTTCCTCAAGCTCAGCGAGTTGATTTTTATGTATTCCATATTTTTATTGTTTTGAATCCTTCAAATAGATTGTCACTCCGTTCAGCGTCTTGAAGTAGTTAATCTCGCCATCTTCAAATAGCTTGTTCAGCAACTTCCTCAAGTCTTCCTGCACGGCATTTTTCAGTTTCACGAAGTCCACGCCCATCGGTCTCTTCGAATCGTCGGACATCAACTCTCGTATCTTTTCCAGTACATATTCCTTCTCCATTGTCATTTGGTTTAATAATAGTGGGAGTAAAGGGAATCGAACCCTTACATCGGTATCCTGTCTTACATCTGCACTACCCAAGCAGCAGCCACACTCCCGATTCCTGTAAAAAACTGCCTATGCTCACGCACCAGCAGGAAAAATTATGAGTATAACTGTAGCCGCTGCTACACATAATGTCTAATAATAGCTAAAAACTAATTATGACGTACGAAATTACTTTCATTCCCATTCGTGCCTCGCGACCCTTACACCTTGTCGCGCCACACATCGTAATTCTTCTCCTTTTTCAGTCGTTCCGTCTCCTTGCTGTAGTACTCAATGAGTTGCTCCAGCTCCCAGTTCGACCATTTCTTGCTCTGATTGTGCTTCACCCTCAGCAGTTCGTACCTCTGAGTGCCAAGCTTCTTCTCAAAGTATTTGCTCAGTTCCAACAGATGTGAGCTGTTCATGCGGTTGTCGTATGCACATTCCATCACCATGTTGTCCGGGTCATATCTCGTGTTCATGTGGGCGCGTCCCCACAAGTGGGAGCAGTCGCCCTTGGAGAAGGGGAGCATTCTTCCGCACGTCGGACATCTGAAATATCCGTTCTTGTCAACATCGCGAAGCCTTATATACAGGCTCATTACTCTGTCGAGCTTGTCCTTCAGCGACTTTGTGCTTCTCCATTTCCCCGTCCTTGCGGGCTTGCCCCAAGTCTCTTTCTTGTCTTGTTTCTTCTTCCAAAACATATCCTTAGTATATTTCCTCCTTCCGACCCATGTCAGCGGAGCGTTGTTTAATCTTTAAGTTAAGACAGTGTATCCGTCTCATGCGCCACTCAAACAGTCTCAGCGAACACTCCCCGTCACTCATGAGCAGCCCGTACATTTCGTCAACCCTATCTTGATAGGTCTGTGTCGTGAAAAGTTGCAGCATAGCGTTGATTTTTAAGTTTTCTGTATAAAAGCTACCTATGCTCACGCACCAGCAGCGTAACCTTATGGTTAATGCGGACGCTTCCGCATTATACAAATTGCTTTAATATCTGATAGTCAGCTTTCTTTATTCTTCTTCGAATATCGGTAATCTGACCTTCTTCCCCCCTAAAGAGTCCAAGGCCATTTTTCGAATGTTCTGTGCTACACTCGACTGTGAACGGTAGGCGAGCGCATTGTATACGGCTGTTCTTTTGTAGCCGAAACGTGCCATCAGTACAGAAATTTGTTCCTTTGGCACAATTATTTTCGTTTTATTTACTAACTTTGCCATATTATTTGTATATTTGCATAATAAATCCGTTTATGTAACGGTTGTGAACCGTTTTACAGATGCAAATGTACGAAAATATAGTCATGTGACCAAGAAAACGTATCAAAAACATACGTTTGTTTAACTAATTTTACATACGAAAACATTCATAAACATTTTACAGCTATGACAACCATTATTGAACGCCTCGAAGCCATACGCCAACATTACAACATCTCGGCTCGTGGTCTTGCTGACAAATTCGCTCTAAGACCTGCAACAGTCATAAACTATTGCAATGGCACTCAGCCTCCCAAATTGGATTTTATCGAGAAGATACTGGGCCTTTTCCCCGAAATCTCAGCCGAATGGCTTATCCGCGGCAAAGAACCCATGTTCGTCACCGACCATCCCGACGTCTCCGAGCTTAAGAAGAAGTACGAGACAGAGCTGCTCGTCAAGGAAGGCATCATCAAGGAACTGCGCTCCATTATCTTGGAGAAGAACCATAACAAGCAGTCTCCCGACCGTCAGCAACTTGTAGGGTAGTACCACTATATCCTTGGATAAAGCAGGAAGAGTAGAAACAAAAAAGGCAGCTGTCCTCACGGATGGCTGCCTTTCTAAAAAACATTCAAAACTAATTCACAAATAAAAATATCATATAACCATTCCTATAACCATGAGTGCATATCACGTTTTATGCCCATCTCTATATGAGACGACAGCTGCAATGTGTTCCTTTTTTTATTACCTACTTATATATAAGCGGAAACACGATTTGCAAAGGCCTGCATAGTTCCTTAATGCCCATAAGGTTTGTTTCACAGATGTTTGGGATTCCTTTCGGAAGATGGGCACCTGTTGTCAACGTTAAGACAGCGCAGGATTTCCAAACATAAGTATAAACTACCAGACAGAGCGGTTTTATATATCGGATGGTAATAGTCCGAAGAGGACCGCACGGATTTAACCTCTATGTCTGGATAGGGGAAAAAGAAGTCCCTATCCGCCGTTCGTGTCGCGCTTCGAACTTTGGATAGGGACTCATAGTATATAGAGAGTATACTTTTCCTTCTGTTTGTATCGTTATCAGTGCGCGACTACTAATAAGCGATGCAAAGATACGTTTTCTTGGTCAACTGACCAAATTCTTTTCACTTTCGTTAACCGTCTAAAAAATGTTAAACCGTAAACTATTTTATAAAATGGTTTATGTGTTACCAAAAAATTACCTACCTTTGCATCTAATAAGTAAAGAAAGCTGACAATCAGATAGTTACCATATTCTATAGGTGACCCCATGCGGATCACACATACATTCAATCAACAATTTCAGCGAGAGGATTTTACTTAGGTAGAGTCCTCTTTTTTCGTTTATACCTATTCCTTTTTGTTGTCATGGCTGATGCCTGACAGGACTGGGAGCTACCATCTAGGCATAGTGGATCCTCGTGGCCAACGCCTGGATGCAATAAAGAGCAAAAAAAAGGTAATGGCAGCCTGCCGCAGTTCCTTAAAACGGCAAGCTCCATAACCTTAAACAAGCCTAACTATTAGGTGGAATGAAATCTATTTATCTAACCTTTATTTTGTTCCTGGCATCTTGCGCACGGCACGATGCTTCAGATTGGCGGTTCTTTCTCTCAGCTTCGTTCCTACGCCTTCGGTATACTGATAAGCGTTTTCGTTGTCGTTGGCAACATCCGACGCCGTGGAAGTCCAATACTCGCCAGAGAGCGGATAGTCATTATCCTTCATCTTCGTATACTCATTCTTTGAAGGCAGATACCACACGAGGTTTTCTCGCTTAAGCACCGGACGGTAGGCCTCTTTGCCAAGTTCGGATGCAATAAGCTCCTTATTGAACTTATTTTTCAATATACACATTCGGGCGGCATATTCAGCAGGGTCGATGGGCAACTTCTTGTCGGGCTTTCCGCCCCAATCCTCCAGCTGCTTCATTAGTCCGGTCACATCGCTAATACCATTGAAATTATACAATTCCCAAGTGTTCAGATTTCCGTCGTCAGGATCGTCCGACACATCAAGCTTAGGCACTTTACTAAAGTCGATGGTAAGACTTTTCAGCTGTAACGCATATGTGGTATAAGTAATATAATCATGATATTTATCACCATAATACTTAATCTGAATCTTCATAAGCCATCTTCTGAACGGACCAAAGAATCCTGTGCCGCCAGCTTTGCTCATGTCATAGGTGATTTTCATATCATTATCCCACAAGAATCCCCACGGCGACACCTTGTCCTCTAAACGCTCGCACCCCAATCCTTCGGTATTCCAGCTTGGGAACAACTGTTCGAGAGTATATACCACAGGAGCCTGGTTGGGATAGTCGTTTGGCTTAAGCTCAAGCTTCACCTTTCGGTTTTCCCGATCTATGTTCTCCTCAAGGAAGGCATACACCGTCACATCGCCATCGCCTGTGCCCGAAATGCTTGGCGTGCCTCGGTCTTCCTCCACCCAGTATCCAAGCGAGGTCAAGTCGGTAAGCTCTTTGCACAGCGTCACCTTTGGCGATTCTGATGTCAGCGTCCATCCCTTCTCCAGATACTTCGACCTTATCTTGATTGGACAAATCACATAGTGTGCGTCTTGGAGTCCGGGGTCTTCGGTAAATTCCAATTCGTAGTAAGGCGAAATCGAGAGTCGATAGGTCACGGTTTTGCCCATAGGCCATTCAGCTCCGTTGAGCGACGCGCTGATGGTTCGTTCCTTACCCGAATTCTTGTCTTTATACACCACTTCGAGTTTGCTGTCCTTGCCCAATGTCTGTGGCAGCAGCATGAAAGCCGCCTCGCCGTTGTATAGTATTGTGCCGTTGGGCGTGGTTGTGGTGGTAGTATAGTTTGGAGCTATAGAGTAGTCGGTTGTCTCCCCGTCGAGCGTCCATTTCGAAGTAGCAATGTCGTAGGTTCCCGACTTGTGTACATTAGTGATTTTCACACTCAGGATAGAGCCATTGGTCATCTCTGCTCCCGTCAATATCCTCACGGCTGTACACAGATGTTTGAATTGCAGGTTTACTGGAGCGCACGTCGAGCCCGTGCCTGGATTGGACATGTAGCCTGTGTATGCAGCCATAATGTCGGGCTGCTTTTGAGCATCGTCGGGTACAGTATATTTTATCGTTGTTTTCTTCACGTCAGGTGCAGGATAAACAGGCGTCTCCGTGAAAACGCCATCATCCGCAGGAGCCCATGCAAGGAAGTTCAGCTGTCGGTTGCCGGGCCAGTAGTAGATGTTTGCCGACTGCCACAAGGAGCCTTTCTTTGTGGCAACGTCATCCATATAATGTTGTGTGCCGAAGGTGCCGTCGGCGTTCTTTACTTGTGCCACCACCTTGAATTTGTCGTACATGCCCTTAAGCATACTGGCACGTGTGGCATGTTGCTTATTGTTGGCTCCTATTCCGTCGCTCACTATAGCACGCACACACAAAGTGTCGGTCGTCTCATCCGACCTGAGCACATAGCTGGTAGAAGTAACGTCCTCGCCATTGCCATTGGCACGTGTGGCATTGTCGGCATCGGAAATGCCAAAGCGGATAAAGTCAGTCTGGCTTTTGCCAAAAGAGTCTAATGTTCCATCGCTGCTGCATGAAAAGAGTGACAACGACAGGAGCACAGCAGCCATGCCAGCTGTCTTGTGTAATATATTTTTTCCTTTCATTTTGATTTGGGTTTAAGGGGTTGTGAATTAAATGTGAGGGGGAAGATTATTCCCCCTCCGAAATGAATTATTTGCCAGGTACTGTCAGATCATTGTCTGTAAAGTCTTCAAATTTATTTACTTTAACAGTAAACTCAATCTTACAAAGATCAGGATTCTCAGGATCGATGTTGGTTGCATCAAGAATAGCTGCCAGCTGATAGCTCTTGTTCTTCTCCAATACCAAACCAGAAATCTTTGCACTATGATTATATCTATCTGTTACACCATGGTGAACACGTGTTACCTCGAATGTGATATTATAATCTGTTGCAGCTGCAGGAATCATGTACTTATGGTCAGATATGCCAGTAACATTATCTACCTTTCCAGTCATATCTCCAAACTCGAGTACTGTAGGCTCACTTGGAGTCCAAACAACATTTGCCAAATTCTCACCAAGAGTTGCTGTGCCCTTAGAGTAAGCATTTGTTATCTTAACGTTTGAAACAGTAACTACAGAACCGTCGTCCATACCATTCTTAAACTGGAAACGAACACGTGAAAGAATGTGATTAAAGTTAAGATTTACAGCTGCTGGGCACTCTCCACCTCTATATATATCTGCTTTTTTGGCAGCATAAATAAGGTCGGTATCACCAGTTTTATTATCAAAGGTAAGTGAACCCCATTCGCCGTAATTGTCTGGAGCATTGAACGTATAAGCATCGTGCGGAGCAAGAGCCTGGAAACTATATTTATAGTCCTTCTCCCAGTAAACTGTACCAGTATAATTCCATGAAGAACCAGTTCTGTTGAAGTCAGTTCCATCAAACGGCTTACCACCCTTATTGGTTCCATCTTCCTTCTCCATTCTACCCCACAATTTGAATTTCATGAGGGATCCTTCTGTTAAGTCTGTAGCACGTGTACTATTATTAACAAAAGTTTTAAACTCGATAGCATTCTTGTTGTTTGCCATCTCTACATTCTCGTCGCTGCTGCAAGAAGCACACATCATACCAACTGCAGCCATACCAATTAAAAATAAATTTCTCATAATGATAGAATTTAGATTGTTAATTATAATTTTTAATGTAAAAAGTTATTTTTGTCTCTGTTATTTTAGAGGAATAACGACATCTTCAAACTCGCCCCATCCCTCTACTCCGACATCAAATCCGGAGCTGCCTTGCTTTCCGTCATCGTCCGAAATCTCTATGCCGCTCACCACAATCACTCCACCTTGCGGTTGGTTGTTGATTTGTTCGGTGACATCGAAGTTGAAGTTCTTGATGATGCCGTTTTTCAGTCGCACCTCAAGATTCAGGGCATTGCTGTGCGGGGCACGTGTTGTGGAGTAGAATCCATTGGGATAATCAGGCACGCCGAACGAGGTTATTATAGCCTGTGCTCCCCACGGCTCCATAGTGCAGTCGTAGAGCAGCGTTGCCGTCTCCTTCGACGTGTAGCCACTATTCAGATAAACCGAGGCTGCCATACCCGATAAGGCTCCGCGCGTCAGCTTGACATACTCCAATCCCTTGCTGAACTCATAGCGCACAAGATACTTGAACACCAACGGGTGCATGGTCACCTCCATAAGCGGGGGCTCGGAGGTTCTCACCGAGGTGTAGCTCTTGTTGTAGTTGCCGTAGAGCATGTCGGGCATGTTCACGGTGTTCTCCTTCACTCCTGTTTGGCTGTTGAAGGGATTACCCAAATAGGTTGATCGGGTGCGGGTGCGTGTAGTGGCCTTGGCAGAGGCATACGAATACATTTCGTCGAAAACGATATATTCGGTGTCGTTGTTGTAGAACAACAGCTGATGCTCTCCAGGGCGCAGACCAACGGTTTCGCCCATAGCCGCCATGTTTATCATGTCGCTCTGTCCCTCCTTCGGGAAGTCGTGCATTCGCAATCCGGCAGGAATCAGCGGTCGCAGGTCGTCGTATTGCATACCGTAGGTTTCGAGCCATGTGGGAAAGTCAATCCAGTGGGTCGCCCCGTTCTTTCCAGCCTCCCATTCCTGCTGATATTTGGCACTCACGTGCAATTGGAATCTTGGCGCATGGGCGTTGTGGTCGAAACACAGCTCCTTATGGTCGCATGAAGACAACGAAGTCATGGCAGCAACGGCGAGTGCCGCAGCACAGGCAACCACTCTGCCTTTATTCATCACGTTAATCATTTGTTGCCTCCTTTCTTCACATTATAATTGTTATTGCCCAAAAGCCACACCAGCGTCACCTCAATCTTTGTAGGTCCCCACCAGTGTCGGTTGTTGGTGGCCTGCCACACGTAGTGTCCGTCGAGCGGAATGTATTCGTAGTAGCGTCCGCCCATATATCCCGCCACAAGGCTGAAGTCGATGTTCAGTCGCTCGGCTATTGGCATTGAGTAGCCATATTCGGCACCAAAGGCATAGTTCAGTCGGTTCCACAGCGAGCCTCCGGGGTCGCCTGCCATGTATCCCTTGCCTCCAAACTCAAAGTCGTATGTCAGGATTTGGGCGTTTATTCCTATGTGGTGGCCTTGCAAGGGTTTCAGTTCCGAAGCGTGTCCCAACCACTTTCTTGCCGACAGTCCTCCGCCATACACTCTCCAGTAGCGATGCTTGCTGTTGTTGCTCCACCATGCGTACATCCAGTCGGCTGCCAACGACCATCGTCGGCCAAGCGACACCTCGACTCCGATATTCGGAATGGCAAGCGCGTCGTAGAGCATATTCGTCTTTAGAGCGTAATAGCGGCTGCTCTTCGCGGCTGGCATAGGCTGAGTTTCCTCGGGTGATATTTCTTGGAGTATTGTGTCAACAGATTGAACGGGTATTTTTATCTCTTGTGGTATTTCTGTCTGTTTAGTTTCTTTTTGCTTAATGTATACCATCAGTACACTCGCATTGCGTATAGAGGGGAAGAACTCTCGCAGCATATAATTCCATGTGCGTCCGGAATCCATGTTCATCAGTCGTTTATTGCGACTGTCAACAAGAGTGCCTTTGGCGTTGTAGGTGTATTCCGGAGTCTGCCTTATCTGGTAGAGCACATCGTCTTTGTGTGGCATGTCCGACCGTTCGACATATATGGCGAGCTTCTGCCACACGTCTGTGTTGTCGCACTTGAACACTACGCTGTCGGGCAAGTCTACCCTTTGCCTGATGTAATGCTCCAGGCTTGCGCATCTGTCTGCCACAAGCTGCTTGTTCAGCTGGAGCCTTCCTTCTGGCGAAGCTGAGCCGCAGAACGACACGCCCGTAAGTTCCATGTTGGGATTGCGCTGAACGTCGGTCAGCAAACCTACAATTTCGGCGAGATTGGAAGCGTTGTCGTCGTAGTCAAGATCTATCTCGCTTGAGCTTACACGGAAACCAACACATATCTCCTTGCGATAGGTCTGACCTGACACACCTATACAGCATAGGAATAATATTGCAAGATTAATCAGTCGTTTCATAATAGTTGTAAATTGTATTTTAGTTATTGAATCAGTTTAGTGTAGTCAGTCCTCTTGCCTCTTTCATTTAAGGGCATAATTATAGCTAATAAAGAACGTAGTAAACGATTGTTGTTTCTTTCTGCTCCAAAAATACTACAAATTTTTTCCCCCCCCCCCCCATAATTGTTAACACATTTTCAAACACTTAACATTTAGAAACATAAAAAAAGAAGGAAAAACAGAATGTTAAGCGAAAAACAAGGAATACACATTATTATAATTTTAAAAGAAAAAATCGGCATAAGAAAGATTTCTTACACCGACTCAAAACAAAGTCTCAAATTTTATACTTGGCGGAGATTCAGAATACATCACTATGAGAGCCTGTGTTAGTTATACCTTAATCCCGAAGCCGCCTAGGATAAATAAAGTTGCTATCATAATAGCTGTATAGACTAAGTTGGCTCCATCTCCTTATGAAGTCGGCTTCATAGGTAAAGTAAGTTAACTTCATAAGCCTATGGAGTTGACTTCTTTTTTTAGGCTTTTCCTCTTATTTATAAGATGTATTTTAATTTATTTGCTCTCGATCGGTTCTCGATAGCTTCTCGATCGGTTCTCGATAGCTCTTCGATCGTTCTTCGTTCATCCTTCGTTCATCCTTCGTTAGATGATCGAAGAACAATCGAAGGATGAACGAAGAACAATCGAAGAACAATCGAAGAACAATCGAAGTACAATCGAAGAATGAACGGAGGATCAACGGAGGATCAACGGAGGATCAACGGAGGATCAACGGAGGATGATCGAAGAAGTAACGGAGGAAGAACGGAGATTGATCGAAGGGCTAACGATTCTAAAACTATTTGCGATATGTTCTTTTATTATAATATTGTATCGTACGTGTTCTTGGGGAATTATATTTAAACTAATTGAAGTTGTTGTTTCATGCCGTGACTTTTGTGTTGGTTAGAGTTTGACGGATTTTTTTTGTTGTTTTATTTGTGTTTACGCTTTAAAAAGGATCAAAAACCGTTATTTGACTTGATTTAGCTCAATTATACGCTAAAAATGCAAGTTTTTTGAAACTTTTTTCTCAAAACGCTTGCAAGTAACC
>ULYE01003553.1_pt1 | contig 20723 bp, 17 predicted proteins | sample 1961921 | NCBI WGS metagenome assembly ULYE01 (sample SAMEA4835856, study PRJEB28245) | human gut metagenome | biome: gut microbiome; material: fecal sample | place: Denmark | collected 2008 | reverse complement strand
CTCTTCAGAACGTAGGCGACTACAAGGGCAATTACCGCTATGTGCTCGGCACAGAAATCTACAACCGACTATCGGAGCAGAAAGTGATTCAGGAGGCTGCACTCCGCTCGGGCATGAGCCGAGGCGTGATGCAGGCGGCTTGGGACGCTGCCGGCGACGTAATCAGAGCATGGGCAACTGAGGGACACTCGGTAGCCATCCCCGGACTCGGCACCATGCGACTGGGCGTAAGAGCCAAGAGCGTGGCTACGGTCAACGAAGTGGCTACAGGCATCATCACCTCACGACGCGTAATCTTCACACCAAGCACACAAATCAAGCGCGAGCTTGCCGACACCTCCATCAACATCACCTGCTACGACCGCAACGGCAAGATAGTGAAGAAGGTGACCTCAAGCGACAACGGCGACGTGGAGGACGGCGACAACAACCCGGGTGGCGGTAACACTCCAAGCGGAGGCAACCCCAGCGGAGGCTCGGAGGGCGGCGGCGACACTACCATTACCACAAAGCCTGACGGCAGCGGTTCGGACGAAGGAAGCAACGGAAAGCTGGAAGCGTAGGCGCCGAAGGCGCAATGTGGAATGTTGAGTGTTGAATGTTGAATTGGTGCGCTACGCGCATTAGGAATTGCTCAATGTTGAATTGACAGTCTCCCAACAATTTAACACTTAACAATTAACACTCAAAGCCCCGCCCCCTTGCCCCTCCCCGTAGGGATGGGAGCGGTATGAACCGACTACTTACAATTTTTAAACAATAACCCCAATAAAACAATAATCCAAACAGCCTAACCATCCCTCACACCCCACAAGTCACATCACTCCCCTCCCTACAGGGGAGGGGCCGGGGGAGAGGCTTTGGGAGGCGCCGGGGTAGGGCTTTTTCCCTCACCCCACTCCTATCGTCAGCACCTGGCGGGTGTTGGCAGTTGTACGGAAGCGGTTGTCGGTGCGTTCGCCCACCAGCCAAACTATCCTGCCGCTTGCATCAGCCACCACGAGCTGGCGACGCTTGTCGAAGACGGAGCGCTTGCGGTCGGTGAGAAAATCGCTGACGAGCCTGGAATGCTTCATGCCAAAGGGCGTAAAGCGGTCGCCATCGGAAATGTTGCGTACTGTGAGCGGCCACGCTATCCGGTCAGCGTCGAGAGTGACGCGCAAGGGATTGGTACTGGGAGTGAAATCGGCGGTGGTGGGAGCTATGCTGAAATCAAACTTCAAATCCTCGGCAAACGAATAGTGCCCGCATTCGGGGACACGCTTGCTAAGAGTGTGGACTCCATAGCCGAGAGGCTGGATGAGAAGACTGTCGCGATTGAAGCAAAGCTCGTGGGTACCGGAGGCGAACACACGGGTGCGGTCCGACTGACGCGCCATGACCGAATGGACCATCTCCACCTGCGACGAGGTGAAGCCGCAAGGACTGAGTATGCTGAACAGCACGCTCTCGGGCGAAACCTGGGCAAGCAGCCGCGGTATGCTTACAGACACGGGAGTCTCAACCGAAACTTCAGCACCTGCAGCGCCATCCAAACGAGCTGCATCCGGTACATTATCTACCACCTCAGCCACAGCCCTGCCCATGGCATCGTCGTAGACATTGACAGCCTCGCCCACACGTAACGAGGTCTCGAATATCGACTGCGCCACATTGGGGTTGAGCTGTTGCAGCAGGGGCATGAGCTGCAGGCGTATCTTGTTGCGCTTCACGTCGGGCACGAGATTGGAGCTGTCGGTGACGTAGGGCTGACCCAGCGAGTCGAGAAAGCCCACTATCTCGCTACGGCTTACCGACAGCATGGGGCGCAGAATATGGCCGTTGCGAGGCTGTATGCCACGCAGTCCGCGTATGCCCGTGCCGCGCACAAGGTTAAGCAGGACGGTCTCTACGCTGTCGTCGCGATGATGTGCCACACAGATGCCGTCGGCCCCAATGTCGCGACGCAGACGCTCGAAATAGTCGTAGCGCAGACGGCGGGCTGCCATCTCGATGCTGACATGATGGAGCGAGGCGTACTCGCGTGTGTCGAAATGGACGAGGTGCAGCGCAACGCCGTGAGCGGCACACAGAGCCTTGCAGAAGTTCTCGTCACGATCCGACTCGTCGCCACGCAGACGGAAATTGCAATGGGCAGCCTCCACCTCAATATGCCACTCGGCTGCCATGCTGCACATGGCAAGCAGCAACGCCACGCTGTCGGCACCTCCCGAGAGTGTGGCGATGTATTTGCCGCTCCTTACAAACAAACAATGGGCAGAGGCAAACGCCCCTACCCTACTGATGAATTTATCCTGTACGTTATTGTTCATTATATATAGATTGTTCATTATAATATAATGATACTCTCCATTACTCTACATAGAGCACCAGTCCCTTCAGATACTCACCCTCGGGATGATAGATATTGATGGGGTGGTCGGCAGGCTGGTGTATCTGGTGGAGAATGCGCACCTTGCGGTTGGCCTGCACGGCAGCTGTGAAGACAGCGTTGCGGAAGTTCTCCTTCGACACAATCTGCGAGCAGCTGAACGTGAAGAGTATTCCTCCGGGCTTGATGCGCTGCAGTCCCTTCACATTAAGTCGGGTGTAGCCCTTAAGAGCGTTGCGCAGGGCGGCACGATGCTTGGCAAAGGCAGGCGGGTCGAGCACGATGAGGTCGTACATCTTGTCGTTGGCATCGAGATACTTGAAGGCGTCCTCGCAGAAAGCGGCATGACGCTCGTCGCCAGGGAAGTTCATGGCGATGTTCTTGTTGGTGAGCTCGATGGCCTTGGCGCTGCTGTCTACCGAGTGTACCAGCTTGGCACCTCCGCGCATGGCATAGACCGAGAATCCACCCGTGTAGCAGAACATGTTGAGCACAGAACGTTCGCACGAGTAGGTCTCGAGCAGATGGCGGTTCTCACGCTGGTCGACGAAGAATCCCGTCTTCTGACCCTTGAGCCAGTCGATGTGGAATTTGAGTCCGTTCTCCATAGCCACGTCGCTGCCCATCGAGCCGTAGATGAATCCGTTCTCGTGCTCAATGTCGGCCTTGAAGGGCAGAGTGGTCTCGCTCTTGTAGTAGACATTGGCTATTGCGCCACCTGCCACCTTGACGAGCGCCTCGCATATCTCATTGCGAAAGACGTGCATTCCTACCGAGTGGGCCTGCATCACGGCAGTATCGCCATAGCAGTCGATGATGAGTCCCGGCAGGTTGTCGCCCTCGCCATGCACCAGTCGGAACGTGTTGTTGTCGGCACGGCCTATGAGTCCGATGGCCTTGCGCATCTCCCATGCCGAAGCCAGGCGCGAGGCCCAGAACTCAGCGTCAATCTCAACGTCGCGGAACGAGAGCACACGCACGGCGATGCTGCCTATCTGGAACATTCCGACAGCAATGAAATCACCCGAGGCTGTGATGACACGCACCAGTTCGCCTTCCTCCACGCCTTCGTCCACATTGGCTACGGCTCCGGAGAATATCCAAGGATGAAAGCGCTTCAGACTCTCTTCCTTGCCTTTCTTCAAATATAGTTTCTTATACATATTTCTATAGTTTTATTTCTTCCTCAGCCACCTTTATCAGCTCATAATCGCTTGTTGCCATAAGCCGCATTATCTCGTCGTAGAGATTTATGCACGCCCATGCATCGATGGCGGCATATTCCTTCTGCTTGTCGGAGAGGATGTCGGCCTCCCAGTTGGTGAGCCGCTGGCGCTTGCTTATCTTCTCGCCGAAGAGGTTGGCATAGAGCTTCTGCAGACTCTTGTCCTCAATGCCCAGATTGCCTATTATGTCCTGAATGTCGATAAACCATCCGGGCGTGAACTCGGCACGGCGGTGAAGCGACATGATGTCGTCGTGCCACGACAGTCCCACCATGGGCACCATGCGGTTGGACAGCAGGCGGATGACCGACTGGGGCATTCCCAGATGGTTGAGGCGGAAGAGGAAGCACTGGTCGCGAGTGGCAACCTGCAGCAGAGCCACCTTATGGTTCTGGCCACGGCGGAAGGCTGGCTTCGTCTCTGTGTCGACGCCAAGAATGTCACACGTGAGCAAATAATCGACGGCACGCTCTGCCTCGTATTCGTTCAAGATGACGTTGATTTTATAGGGATACTCCACTAATGGAAGGGCATTAATGGCAGCTTTGTCAAACTTGTTGTATATTGTCTTTTTCATTCCGAACATTTAAAGATACTGCAAAATTAGAAAAAAGTTATGAATTTATGGTGCTTTACGAGTTTTTTCCACTAATTTTGTCATTATTATTCTATTGCGAAGAGATTTTCTGCAGAGAATGAACCAATGTGTAATAAAATATAAACTAAATAAAATGGCAAAGAAAAAGGCGGAACGCAAACCCGCTAACGTTAAGGAAGCACTCGGATTTTCGAGTTTTCTGAAAAGCGAGAGAACCGATTTTCTCTTGGGACTGCTTATAATATTGTTCGCTATATACCTGTTTGTGGCGATGTCGTCATACCTCACCACCGGCGCTGCCGACCAGAGCATACTCGAAAGCATGCGCCCCGGCGAATGGCTCAATACCGACCGCATCTTCATGAACTACTGCAGCTCGTTGGGAGCTATGATTTCCTACTTCTTCATTACCAAGAATTTCGGATTTGCTGCTTTCCTCATCCCCACATTCCTTGTGATTGCCGGAGTGAGGCTCATGCGCATCTGCATGGCAAACATGTGGAAATGGTTCTTCGGAATGGCAATAGCCATGTATTGGCTGTCGATATTCCTCGCCAAGGTAGTGGCTCCATTCACGGGCGAACTGGTGTTCAATCCCGGCGGCAGACACGGTGCCTTGAGCGTGCAGTATATCGAGAACGTCATAGGTCCTCCGGGACTTGCCGCCATACTGTTCTTCACAGCCATAGCGCTCCTGACCTTCATCAGCACGCAGACCATCACCTGCTTCCGCCGCGTGCTCAATCCGCTTGCCAAGGGCACAGCCAACGCTGGACGTGCCGTATCATCAGCCGTGTCGAGCATAGTGGAGAAGACCGACGCTGACGACGAGGACGATACAGACGAGGAAGGCACAGACCAGGAAAATACCGACAACGGCTCTAACCTAAAGCATGATGCCGACGTCAAGACAGCAGCCAGCAACAAGAAGGATGCCGACGACAAGGGCAAAGACGACGAGATAGAGCTCACCTCGGTTATCGACCTTACCGACATGGGCAACCCGAAGCCCGAAGGCAAGCCGGCAAAGCCTGCTGCAAAGACGGCTGACAACACCAAGGGCAAAGAAAACCCTGCAGGTGCCGACAGCCAGCTCACAGTAGAGGTGGGCAAGGAAGACAAGGCCAACGGCAACATAAGCACGCAGCCACACGACATCGACACCCCCATCAATCCGCTCGAACCCTTCACAAGATACCGCTATCCGGGACTCGACCTGCTCAACAAAGACTCCAACGACGGCAAGCCCTATGTTGACATGGAAGAGGTGAAGGCACACAACGAGGAAATTGTCAAGGTGCTCAAGAGCTTCGGCATCGACATACGTGAGATAAAGGCCACCGTAGGACCTACCATCACCCTCTACGAGATTACTCCTGCCGAAGGAATACGCATTACCAAGATACGCAACCTTGAGGACGACATCGCCCTGCGACTCTCGGCTCTCGGAGTGCGCATCATAGCCCCGATACCTGGCAAGGGAACCATCGGTATTGAGGTGCCTAACAAGAAGCGCCACAACGTGTCGATGGAGAGCATACTGAACTCACGCAAGTTTCAGGAGACCAAGTTCGACCTGCCTATAGCACTCGGCAAGACCATCACCAACGAGGTGTTCATGGCCGACCTCACCAAGATTCCTCACCTGCTCGTAGCCGGTGCTACGGGTCAGGGTAAGTCGGTAGGCCTGAACGTCATCATCACATCGCTGCTCTACAAGAAGCACCCCAACGAGCTGAAGCTCGTGCTCATCGACCCGAAGAAGGTGGAGTTCAGCGTCTACGCACCTATAGCCGACCACTTCATGGCGCAGGTGGACGACGACGACGAACCTATCATTACAGACGTGACCAAGGTGGTGCGCACGCTCAAGAGCCTCTGCACCCTGATGGACCACCGCTATGACCTGCTGAAGCTGGCCGGAGCGCGCAACCTGAAGGAATACAACGACAAGTATCTGCGACATAAGCTCAACCCCGAACTCGGACACGAGTTCATGCCGTATATCGTAGTAATCATCGACGAGTTCGGCGACCTCATCATGACAGCCGGCAAGGAGGTGGAAATGCCTATAGCACGTATCGCACAGCTGGCACGTGCCGTGGGAATACACATGATCATAGCCACACAGCGCCCTACCACATCTATCATCACAGGCAACATCAAGGCCAACTTCCCCGGACGCATAGCATTCAAGGTAAGTTCGATGATGGACTCGCGCATCATTCTCGACCGACCAGGAGCCAACCAGCTCATCGGTATGGGCGACATGCTCTATCTCAACGGCAACGAGCCCACACGTGTGCAATGCGCATTCATCAATACTCCCGAGATTGTACAGATCAACGAGTACATAGCCAAGCAGTCGGGACCGACCTGCCCGATGCAGCTGCCCGAACCAAAGAACGACGAGGGCGGCGATGGAACCTCAGGCTCGTCGGGCGACATCGGCGCTATCGACCCGCTGTTTGAAGAGGCGGCACGCTCGGTTATCGTCAGCCAGCAGGGCAGCACAAGCATGATACAACGCAGGTTCTCGATAGGCTACAACCGCGCCGGACGACTCATGGACCAGCTCGAAAAGGCTGGCATAGTAGGAGCGGCACACGGAGGCAAGCCACGCGACGTGCTCATAGCCGACGAGAGCCAACTGGATAACATTATAGGACAACTCAAACGAATGTAAATGATTATGAAACACACATTGTTAAGCATTCTGCTTGTAGCCGCCATGGCGGTAGCTTCAAGCGTACAGTCAATGGCGCAGTCGAACCCAACGCAGGCTCGCGCCATACTCGACAAGACATCAAAGGTAATAGGACATAAGAGCGGCGTAAGCGCATCGTTCACACTCAACAATCCTACCACTGGCAACGTGTCGGGTACAATAGCCGTAAAGGGAGGTAAGTTCAACGCACGCACTCCGCAGGCAATAGTATGGTTCAACGGCAAGACACAATGGACCTACATGAAGAAGAACAACGAGGTGAACATCAGCACACCTACACAGGCACAGCAGCAGATGATGAACCCCTATACATTTATTAATGTGTACAAGACGGGCTACAAGATGTCGTCCGCCAAGACTGGAAGCAGCTACGAGGTTCACCTTGTGGCGCAAAACCAGAAACGCAGCATCCAGGAGATGTACGTCACGGTAAACAGCAAGACTTACGTGCCGTCGCGCGTCAAGATGAAGCACAACGGACGCTGGTATACGGTCACGATAAGCAACTTCTCGGCTAAGAAACTGTCCGACAGTCTCTTTGCCTTCAATTCAAAGGACTATCCGTCGGCTGAGGTCATCGACCTCAGATAAGCACGATTCTACTTCTCCACCCCTATCCACCACCATAACCACTAAGCACTATGCAGACACGACTTACCCTATGGCAGACCATCAGCTGCCTGCTCAAGCATCGCCGGCTTGCCGACCGAAGGGCAATCGACTACGAGACCAACCGCTTTGCTAAAGTAATGGTTGGCATAGCATTCCTGTTCACGGCAGGCTATCTGATGATGCTGGCTGTGCTGTTTGCCATGATAGCCAACGAAACGCACTCTATGACAAGCGTGGAGCTGATGTGCATATTGCTGCCAGCCGTCATGTGCATCGACTTTCTGATGAGGTTTACAATGCAGCAGACTCCTGCGCAGATAGCACGCCCGTACATGCTGCTGCCATTGCCCAAATATGCCTGCGTCGACGCTTTCATATTCTCGTCGCTCACGTCGTGGGGCAATCTTACGTGGCTACTGCTCATAGTCCCCTACTCTATCATGTCGGTAGTGTTCAGCTACGGACTGCTCACTATGGTCTACCTCGTGGTAGTGGCGCTACTTGCCGCTGTGGCCAACAGCCAGTGGTACAGCATGACACGCACTCTCATCAACCGCTCCTATCTGTGGTGGCTCCTGCCCATCGGATTCTACGCCATTGTAGCAGCCCCGCTCTATCTCGGCACAGATGCCGGACTGCAACAATACGCACGCATCTATTCATTGCCTGGCGAGGCTATTGGCGAGCACAGCATATGGCCGTTGATTGCTATGGTGGTGCTATTGTCGGGGCTAATCATCCTAAACCGCCGTGTGCAATATGCGGCAGTACGCAAGGAAACGGTTGGCACCAAGAAGACGCAGACCGTGGCACACGTCGTGAAGTTCAACTTCCTTGAACGCTACGGCGAGTTCGGCACGTTCCTCCAGCTGGAGATAAAGCAGCTCATGCGCAACCGCAACCCACGCAAGGCAATTATCACAAGCATAATATTCACCATAATATTATGTCTGCTCATCATTACAACCGACATTTACGATTCGCCGAGAATGACCAACTTCTGGGCACTCTACATCTTCATCCTTCCGGGAGTCACAATTCTCGTCAAGATGATGGGCTACGAAGGCAACTATGTAGACGGACTGTTTGTGAGACGCGAAAACATCCTCGCCCTGCTCCACGCCAAATACATATTCTATTCAGCCATGCTCCTGCTGCCGTTCGTACTGATGCTGCCAATGGTGTTTGCCGGCAAGATGTCGATTGTGATGCTCTTGAGCTACGCCGTCTACACCATGGGATTCCAATACTTCGTCATATTCCAGTCGGCAGTCTACACGCGCCAGACAATTCCTATGAACGAAAAGATTACGTCGAAGGGCGGACTCGAAGGCAATTACGTGCAGATGATAATAATAGGCGTAATATTCCTTGTGCCCAACGTCATCGTCACGACTCTGCAGACTATGTTCAGCGACAACACTACATACGGCATAATGCTCGCCATTGGACTGATGTTCGTGCTGACCAACCGCCTGTGGCTGCGCAATATCTACAACCGGATGATGAGCCGCAAATACAGCAATCTCGAGGGTTTCACCTCCACACGATAAGAAACTACAAGAACAGCAATAAGGTGTTTATAATTTGCATACGGCAATTATAAACGCCTTTTTTAGTTAATATTCCGCAATCAAGGGTTAATTGTTAAACAAAAAGTTCTGTCGTTTCACTTTTTAATCTATCTTTGCAAACAAGAAAAAATACACACATCAGGCATGAAGAAAAGAACTATATGGACAATCGCCTCTATCATGGGCTTCTCGTTCCTCGCCCTGCTTTATCTGCAACTAAGATACATTCAGGAGATGGTGGACATGAAGAAGGAGCAGTTTGACGAGTCGGTCAACCGCGCACTATATCAAGCCTCGCGCAATCTGGAGCTCAACGAGACCCTGCGCTATCTTGAGAAAGACGTGAACGAGACCGAACGACGCTCGTTCAAGAAGGATTCCATCGGCACTATCTCGGGCAAGCTCGACGGCAGCATACAGCAGTCGCACCAGTACTCGGTAATAGGCAAGGACGGCACAATATACTCGTCGTTCGAGCTAAAGACCATCACCACCCGACCCTCGCAGATGCCCAAGGCGATGATACTGCACACGGACAAGAGCTCCTTCAGCGAAGCAGCCAAGTCGATGCAGCAGATTGTCAAGAACCGCTATGTCTACCAGAAAGCCCTGCTCGACGAGGTGGTCTACTCCATACTCTATTCAGCCTCAGAAAAGCCTCTCAAGGAGCGCATCAACTTCAAGCTGCTCGATCAGGACCTGAAGGCAGAACTGATGAACAACGGCATAAACATCACCTATCACTTCACAGTCAGCACACAAGACGGACGTGAGGTCTACCGCTGTCCTGACTATACCGACGAGGGCGAAGAGTTCACCTACTCGCAGGTGCTTTTCCGCAACGACCCGCAGTCGAAGATGGGTGTGGTGCGCATCCACTTCCCCGACATGGGTTCATACATCTACTCGTCGGTACGATTCATGATTCCGTCGGTAGCGTTCACCATGGTACTGCTCATAACGTTCATATTCACCATCGTGGTGATATTCCGCCAGAAGCGCTATACGGAAATAAAGAACGACTTCATCAACAACATGACGCACGAGCTGAAGACCCCTATAGCCAGCATCTCGCTTGCGGCACAAATGATGAACGACGAGAGCGTCACCAAAAGTCCGGCCATGACAAAGCATCTCGGAAAGGTAATCAACGACGAGTCGAAACGTCTGCGATTCCTCGTGGAGAAAGTGCTGCAGATGTCGATGTTCGACCGCAAGAAGGCCGTATTCAAGAAGAAACGTCTCGACCTCAACGAAATGGTAGAGAACATAGCCAACTCGTTCACCTTGCGTGTAGAGCATACAGGAGGCAAGATCTATACAGAGATAGAAGCCGTCGACTCGGCTCTCTACGTCGACGAGGTTCACTTCCAGAACGTGATAAACAATCTGCTCGACAACGCCGTGAAGTATCGCAAGCCCGACCAGCCCATCAACATCTACCTGCGCACGTGGAACGACGACAACCACCTCTACCTCTCGGTACGCGACACCGGACTGGGCATCAAGAAGGAAAACCTCAAGAAGGTGTTCGACAAGTTCTACCGCGTACACACGGGCAACGTGCACGACGTGAAGGGATTCGGACTCGGACTGGCCTACGTCAAGAAAATCATAATGCTCCATAACGGCGACATTACGATAGACAGCGAACTGGGCAAGGGAACAAAGTTCACCATAAAATTACCAATCATTAAGGATTAAACTTTCTGACGCCTCAAAACGTCTAACAAACAAAAATAGAGACAAACAATTAACAAGAAATTAATAACAATTTAAATACTACAACTATGGACGACAATTTGAAAATTCTGCTTTGCGAGGACGATGAGAACCTCGGTATGCTTCTGCGTGAATACTTGCAGGCCAAGGGCTACTCTGCCGAGCTCTGCCCCGACGGCGAGGCTGGCTACCGTGCCTTCATGAAGACAAAGTTTGACATTTGCGTTCTCGACGTGATGATGCCCAAGAAGGACGGATTCACCTTGGCACAGGAAATCCGCCAGGCCAACGCCGAGATACCTATCATATTCCTCACAGCCAAGACTCTGAAAGAGGACATCCTCGAAGGATTCAAGATTGGTGCCGACGACTACATCACCAAGCCGTTCTCAATGGAAGAACTCGTGTTCCGTATTGAGGCCATCCTGCGTCGTGTACGTGGCAAGAAGAGCAAGGAAAGCACCATCTACCACATCGGACGATTCACATTCGACACACAGAAGCAGCTGCTCACAATCGGCGACAAGCAGACCAAGCTCACCACAAAGGAGAACGAGCTGCTCGCACTCCTCTGCAGCCACGCCAACGAGATTCTGCAACGCGACTTTGCCCTCAAGACCATATGGATTGACGACAACTACTTCAACGCACGCTCTATGGACGTGTACATCACAAAACTGCGCAAGCACCTCAAGGACGACGACCAGATTGAAATCATCAACATCCACGGCAAGGGCTACAAGCTCATCACTCCCGAGGAGGAATAAAATTGCTCCTCAAGAAGAATAAGCCAAAATCGGTCATTAGTATCGCGGATATGCTTACGTATAGATATAAAGAACGTGGGAAAAGAAACACACTACATCACACGTAGATTTTATGTGCGTTCTTGATTGATGCCAAGTATTATGTAATATGATACTATGGCCCCTTTACAATCGTGACACTAATGTCAGTATCGTGATATAAATATATGTTGCGTGTCTTGAAACGATTGTATCATGGCTTGAAATGATCGTATCATGGCTTGAAATGATCGTATCATGCTTTGATACGAAGTTTTTTACTGGATGCTTCTAATGACCGATTTGGGATAAGATTGCTCCTCAAGAAGAATAAGATTTCTCCTTAGGAGGAACAAAAATGCTTCTTAGAAAGAAAAAGAAAACCGAACAGTTTTCATATATAAGAATAGCGGGGGTTGCAAGCCTCCGCTATTCTTCTTTTTGTCAGATTTCAGAATAAACCAATTCTCCATTTATCCGTTCTGACTTCATTACACTTATTCTTTCTACCTTTATTGAAGCCTCCGGAACGTCTATTTCCGTTACTATATGCGACGGATGCTGCACTAATGAGACGTGTGGCAAAAACGGCATGGCACTAAAAGGAATGCCGTAAGCAGAAAGCCTTTGGCGCAGCTGACTGGCCAAAGCTGCTACCTGTCCGTCTTTCCTCACTCCACACCACACTACTCCCGACCTTGTGGGAAAAGTCCCGAGTCTGCCCAACGACATTACGAAAGGTTCAAACTCCACCTCGCCCACAGCCTTGCGAATCTTCGGCAGATCGTATTTCTCGCCTATAAAGGCAAGCGTCATGTGCAGATTGCCTTAAGGACAAAATTTGCCGCTAACGCCCTTTGCCCTTAAGGCATTCTGTAGCCCAACGAGAGTCTTCTTGAAGGCTTCGTCAAAACGAATAGCGATGAATATGCGAGCCATGCGGTTTTTGGTTATAATAAGCTACAGTTATTTTCTTTCAAGCTCCTGCAGATTCTCCATCTTCTTCGACTCGAGAAACTCGTAGATGCCACACAAGTGTTCGCGCACCTTGCCGTGACCGAATTCGTACACCTTGCTGACAAGGCCGTCGAGGAAGTCGCGGTCGTGGCTTACTACGATTAGCGTGCCGTCAAAGTCCTGAAGCGCTTGTTTCAGCACGTCCTTGGTCTTGAGGTCAAGATGGTTGGTAGGCTCGTCGAGGATGAGCAGATTGACAGGTTCGAGCAGGAGCTTGAGAATAGCCAGACGTGTGCGTTCACCACCCGAAAGCACCTTCACCTTCTTGGTAGACTCTTCGCCTCCGAACATGAATGCGCCCAGCAGGTCGCGTATCTTGTTGCGAATTTCGCCCTTTGCCACATCGTCAATAGTCTGGAATACGGTAAGCTCCCCATCGAGAAGCGAGGCTTGGTTCTGGGCGAAGTAGCCTATCTGCACATTATGGCCCAGTTCCAGCTTACCCTGATTTTGCAGCTGTCCCATAATACACTTTACTAGAGTCGACTTACCCTCTCCGTTTCTGCCCACGAAGGCAATCTTGTCGCCACGCTCAACGGTAAGGTTCACTCCGCTGAATATCTGCTTGTCGCCAAACGCCATAGCCACGTCGCTCATCTGTACGGGATAGGCTCCGCTACGCGGACTTGGCGGAAATTTTAGTCGCAGGTGGCTTGTGTCCTCTTCGTCCACTTCTATGAGTTCGAGCTTTTCAAGCATTTTCACACGGCTCTGCACCTGAAAGGTCTTGGAGTAAGTTCCCTTGAAGCGTTCGATAAAGTCCTTTGTCTCGGCTATCATCTTCTGCTGTTCCTCATACTTCTTCATCTGCTGTTCGCGACGTTCCTTGCGCAGCTCCAGATACTGGCTGTACGTAGTCTTGTAGTCGTAGATTCGGCCCATCGTCACCTCTATTGTACGAGTCGTTATGTTGTCGACAAACTTGCGGTCGTGGCTGATAACGACTACGGCTTTAGAGCTGTTGATGATAAAGTCCTCAAGCCATCCTATCGACTCTATGTCGAGATGGTTGGTAGGCTCGTCGAGCAGCAGCACGTCGGGCGACTTGAGCAGCAGCTTGGCAAGCTCTATACGCATGCGCCAGCCTCCCGAGAATTCACTCGTAGGCCGGTTGAAGTCAGAGCGCTCGAATCCGAGACCCAGCAGAGTCTTCTCCACATCCTCCTCAAAGTGGGTCATGTCGATGGCATAGAACTTCTCCGAGAGAGTCGACACCTTCTCTATGAGCTGCATGTATTCTTCGCTCTCGTAGTCGGTACGGGTGGTGAGTTCGTTGTTGATGCGGTCGATTTCTGCCTGAATCTCGTGCAGATGGGCGAAAGCCTGGCACGTCTCATCGAATACAGTACGTCCGTCTTCGGTCATCAGATGCTGTGGCAGATAAGCTACGACGCAATCCTTAGGAGCCGAGACCGAGCCACGTGTGGGCTTGCGCACTCCTGCAATAATCTTGAGCAGAGTGCTCTTGCCTGCTCCATTCTTGCCCATAAGGGCAATACGGTCCTTCTCGTTTATCTGAAAGGAAATATCCTTGAAAAGGGTGGTGCCGCCGAATTCGACGGTCAGTCCATCTACTGTGATCATATCTGTTTGTTGTTCTTATTGTGAAATAATGCTGCAAAATTAGCTAAAAATCTTCAAATGTCGGTCACACCATTTACCTATTTTTAAGTATTGCACACCCTTCGGAAGCTTACTAACTTTGCAGGTACCTGTGCTTTCGGGCGTGAAGAACGTGGAATATCCTGCCTATACAATATGGAAGCTATCGATTGTACAACGCTTCGGCAAGGCCGTAAAGCTGACGGCAGCTATCGACAACCTCTTCGGATACAAACCGAAGTATTACTATCTGAACTGTCCGACAACAGACGGAGCAACGTTCCAGATTGGAATGTCGATAGATATAGACAAATTCTTCAAATAAGATAAAGACAAATTAGATACAGACAAATTATACCGAATATAATAACACAAAAAAATGAATATGAAAAATAATTGGTGGAAAGCAATTGCATCGTTTCTCGTGGTACTCTTTACCATGCCTTTGGGACATGCTCTGATGATGATAATGGAAAAGACCATGACGCCCGTGGTGCTGCACTACTCTGCCTTCCTTATGGGACTGGTGGGACTCTTAATAGTAATAACGGGGGTGTTCGTCAAGGGCGACACCAAGCAGACCGTCTTCGGACTAATTGGAGGTCTGTTGTTCTGGACCGGATGGGTGGAGTTCCTCTTCCAGTACTACGCTACACGATGGGGCACGCAGCCCGAGATTGTCAATGGAGAGGTGGTGACCAAGCCCGAATATCTTATTCTGCCTGCCTCGTTCGGCATGTGGATGATGATGATGACACTCTACATATTCTCCACGAAGAACGGCTGCAACTTCATCAACTGGTGGCAACGCCGCTTGCTCGGTTCGCGCAAAAACGAGATAGCGGCACGTCCTATGACCCGTCACACAAGCTTAGTGACGTTCATGGAACTGAACATGATACTCTGGGCAAGCTATCTGCTGCTGATGTTCTGCTACGACAACAACTTCCTTGGCGACCGCCATCCAGTCACCAGCATCGTAGCGGCAGGCTGTCTGCTTGGCAGCATATTCATCTTCAAGAAGCAGCTGCGCCTGTCGTCGTGGGGTGCCAACATACGCATGGCTATAGCTACGGTAGTGGTGTTCTGGGTGCCAGTAGAAGTGCTCGGACGACTCGACTTCTTCCGTGAGTTCTGGGTAGAGCCACAAGAATATGCCACACAAATGATCTGTATCCTTGTGGTATTCCTGGTGCTGCTGGGATATATCGTCGTGGCAGCAAGAAAACAAAAAAGCAAGGAATAATTTTTAATGCAAATGTTGAATGTTAAATGTTAAGTGTTAAATTGTTGGGATACGAAATAACTCAATATTCAACATTGCCTAAGGCTTTAATTCATGGATAATTCGTGGTAATTCGCGACTAAGAAAGACACGCTCTCTTTTAGATTCTGTTTAGCCACATTCGGCTGCATCAATACCGAGAGCGGACGCGTGTCGCCCTCGTTGATGCTCCTTACCAAGTCAAAGCTTTCAGCCAGTCTGCCCGTAGCATCGTCTATCATGCCCGAGAGCAGCCATACTGGTATATTGGCCTTCCGGCAACGCTTCAGCACGCCATACGGCACCTTGCCCATCAAGGTTTGTTCGTCCGACTTTCCTTCGCCCGTAATGACAAGGTCGGCATCCTTGATGGCTGCGTCGAAACCGGCAATATCAAGCATGATGTCTATGCCCGAATGCAGCTCGGCTTTAAGGTATGCAAGGAGGGCGTAGCCCAGTCCACCTGCTGCTCCTGCACCCGAGCTGAATGCCAATTCGGGAGTAGCACGTCCCGCCTGTTCGGTCGCCTTTGCGAAAGCGCGCAACCGCCCGTCGAGTGTCTCTACCTGCTCGGGCGTGGCACCCTTCTGCGGGGCAAAGACATAGGCGGCTCCATTCTTGCCGAACAAGGGATTGTTGACATCACAAGCTGCAATCACCTGGCAATCCATATCGAGACAACGGCAGTCTTTCAAAGCCTCAACCATGCCACGTCCGCCATCACATGTTGCGCTACCGCCAATACCCATCACTATCTCACGGCAACCTCGTTTCACGGCGTCGGCTATCATTTCGCCCACACCATAAGTAGTGGCTTTGAGAGGGTTGCGACGTTCCGGGGGCACGAGCGTAAGTCCGCTTGCTGCCGCCATTTCCATATAGGCGGTCTTGCCGTCTGCCGAAATAGCGTATTCAGCCTCTACCATATCCATTAGAGGGCCGTGTACTTCTACAGCCACGCTCCGTGTGGGCAACATCCGCCTCACACACTCCACCAGTCCTTCGCCCCCATCGCTCAACGGCACCTGCACAACCACGGCATTCTGCCAAGCCTCACGCACACCTTGGGCGTACGCCTCGCAAGCCTCCCGTGCCGAGATGCAGCCTTTGAAGGAGTCGAAGGCCAACACAACCTTTTTCATAGTCTAAGCATTAATCGTCCGAACCTTAATAGTCCGAACCTTACTTGTTGATATAGTCGAGTATCTGCTCGGCATGTATCTTTGTCTTGATTTCCTTGGGAGTGAAGATTTTCTGTATGATGCCATTCTCATCGACAAGATAAGTAGTGCGAAGTATTCCGATGGTTTTTCTACCGCAGGTCACCTTCTCGCCCCAGCATCCCAACTCCTGCAACAGAGTGGTTTCGGTATCGGCTATAAGCGGGAACTGCAACCCCTGGGCATCAGCAAACTTCTTCTGAAGAGCCTGCTTATCCTTGCTCACGCCAATAATCTCGTAGCCAGCTGCAGCCAGCTCGTCCTTATGCGCCTGCAACGAGCATGCCTCGGCAGTACATCCGCTTGTATTGGCCTTAGGATAGCTGTAGAGCACGATTTTCTTGCCACGATAATCGCTCGCCTTGATCTCACGTCCGTCTTGGTCGACGCCAAGAACCTCAGGAATTTTATCTCCAACATTCATAATTGTAACGTTTTAATAAATATATGTTTAAATATATAATGTTGCATTTTGGATTTCACGGCAAATATACGGTATTTTTGTCAATCTACAAAATCCAAACAACTGTAATATTTCAATTGGAATCTGTTGACCTGAAAAGTTGGAATTAGTTAACTTAAAAAATGTTTGTTTGTTTTGAAGATATAAAGTAAAGTATTAATTTTGTATGAGTTTTATAATAGAGGTTCAGGATAATGCACATATTCGACAATAGACGTATGAGATTTGCATGGCTTCTGATGTTGGTATATCTGCCAATGATGACAGCCATTACCTTCCACCACCACTCGGAGGCGGAGGGAGCTTCAGTTGTGTCCTATTGTTACGATTGCGAGCATCATATCCACCACGATGGTCACCTTACCGCCAGTAAGAGTTTCGCTCACGATTGCGTTCTCTGCCAGCTGCACAGCCTGCCATACGTGGTTCCTACTATCATCCGCATAGCTGTATTTATAGCTATAGTTCACGTCGCTTTAGTCACGTCTTGTCCTTTTGTCAAGACCTGCGAAGGCGACATTCATTCTACCCGTGCCCCACCTGTATTCTAATCTTTTGTGGTATTATTGATGATGAAGAATTCTCTTTTTCATCAAATTTATTCATGCGCTTACGTCAAGTGCCAAGGTCTCTCCATGCTCTAAAATCAGGTAAGGACTAAGGCTTTGGCTTACATTAACTATGCGTATGGCGAGGGATGGCATGTCCCTCATGAAGCTTATTATTTATATCATCTTTTTTATAATAAAATGAAATCAAAGAATTATCAGTTGATGCTCCTTTCGGGCGCATTGACAGTCTCATTTGCGGCTCATGCAGCCGGAGTCAACAACAAGAGTATTGTAACGGACGACAACAGAGTCGCTACTGCCTCTGCCAACAAAAGCGCCATTACGAACGAACCTATAAAGAATACAGACGCTAACGTTTATGGACACGTGAAGGATGCCAAGACTGGCGAACACCTGCCTTACGTAGTAATCCAGATTAAGGGCACTACCATAGGTACGACAACCGACAAGACGGGACACTTCTTTCTGAAAAACCTGCCTGAGGGCTCGTTTGTCATAGAGGCGAAATATATGGGGTATACTACCCAAAGCCAGAGCATAACCATCAAGCAAGACACCAGCAAGGAGCTGAACTTCACTCTCAGCCCGAGCGATTTTAGTCTTGACGAGGTGGTAGTTTCAGCCAATCGTAACGAGACCAAGCGCCGACTGGCTCCCAACTTGGTGAGCGTGATTGGTGGCAAACTCTTCGATATCACACAGTCGACCTGCCTGGCTCAGGGGCTCAACTTCCAGCCGGGTGTGCGCACGGAGGACGACTGCCAGAACTGTGGATTCACCCAGGTACGTATCAATGGTCTTGACGGCCACTACTCGCAGATACTTGTAGATTCGCGCCCGGTATTCTCTTCTCTGAACGGTGTGTATGGTCTGGAGCAGATTCCTGCCAATATGATTGACCGTGTAGAGGTGGTTCGTGGCGGAGGCTCTGCCCTCTTCGGCGCATCTGCCATAGGCGGCACCATCAATATCATCACCAAGGAGCCAACTCGCAATTCGGCTTCCTTCGGCCATACATTCATGTCGCAGGGTGGAGCTAATTCGTTCGACAACGTGACGACGGGCAATGTCTCGCTGGTGACTGATGACAACAAGGCGGGCGTGTATGCATATGGACAGACTCGCACCCGACAGGGTTATGACCATGACGGAGATGGCTACACGGAGTTGCCGGAACTGAACAACCAGACTTTCGGTCTCAATTCTTATCTCCGCCTCAGTCCTTATTCTAAGCTGAGCCTACAGTATCACGGCATTCATGAGTTCCGCCGTGGCGGCAACAAGCTCGACCAGGTTGCCCATATGGCTAATATAGCCGAGCAGGTAGAACACGACATCCAGGGTGGCGGACTCACCTACGACTTCTATTCTCCTGATGAGAATAACCGTCTGTCGGCTTATTTCTCATTCCAGACCACAGCTCGCAAGAGTTATTATGGCGGCACGGGCGAAGGAACTGAGGAGGACATAGAGGCTGCCGAGAAGGCTTACGGTACAACCCACAACTTTACATACGTGGCAGGTACGCAGTATGTGCATTCGTTCGGCAAGCTGCTCTTCATGCCTTCCGACCTTACCCTTGGTGCAGAGTACAACTTCGACGGACTGAAGGATGTAATCCTCGGTTACGATCGTCATTTCAAACAGGACGTGCGTATCGGCAGTTTCTTCTTCCAGAATGAGTGGAAGAACAAGCAATGGAGCTTTCTCCTTGGTGGCCGTCTGGACAAGCACAACCTTATGGACCACATCATCTTCTCGCCACGTGCCAACCTGCGTTTCAACCCTACCGAGAACATCAACCTGCGCCTCACCTATGCAGGCGGATTCCGTGCACCTCAGGCATTCGATGAAGACCTGCATGTGGGCGTAGTAGGAGGCGAGCGACTGGTTACGGTATTGGCCGACAATCTGAAGGAGGAGCGTTCAAACAGCTTCAGCCTTTCGGCCGACTTGTACCATAAGTTCGGTTCGGTTCAGACCAATCTCCTCATAGAGGGATTCTATACCGACCTTAACAATGTGTTTGCCCTTCGCCAGCTCGACCAGCCCGATGCCCAGGGCAATACCGTGCAGGAACGCTACAACGCCTATGGTGCCAAGGTGTTCGGACTGAACCTTGAGGGCAAGGCGATGTTCACAAGATGGTTTACGCTCCAGGCAGGACTAACCCTACAGAAGAGCCTTTACGACGAAGCAATAGCGTGGAACGACGAGGTGCCTGAGCAGAAATACAAGAAGATGATGCGCACTCCTAACACCTATGGTTATTTCACGGCAAGCTTTACCCCCGTGAAGCGCTTCACGGCTTCGGTTACTGGCAACTATACGGGCAGCATGCTCGTTGGTCACTCTGCCGGTTCGGGCGTTGAAAATCCCGTGGCTGTGAACACTCCTAAGTTTATGGAGGTGAACATGAAGTTGGCCTACGAATTTCCCGTCTACAACAGCCTCACGCTCCAGCTTAACGCCGGCATACAGAACATCACCAACGCCTATCAGAACGACTTCGACAAGGGATGGAACCGCGACTCCAGCTACATCTACGGTCCGTCTCTGCCAAGAAGCTATTATGTAGGGGTGAAGGTAAGCTACTAGTCAAACTGCACTCAGCCGACTATCAATAAGGCTGAATGAAGGACTTGTAAATGAAAGTTGCGAAGGGTATGGTGTCCACGCCATACCCTTCTACAGTTTACTTCGTTCCACTCGAATTAAACATTAAATTCACATCCTCGAATTCAACATTCCTAATTCAACATTCTAAATGCAGCAGCTTTGTACGCCGAGGGTGGCGAAGAGTGCGGTGAGTACGCTCACGATAAACTGGAGCACGGTCTTGAGGGTTTCTTTGTTTGAGTTTTTCATGTTTTTTTGATTATTAAAGTTATTGATATGACTTCGGGATGCGTTCGGCTGACGAGTTCTTTTGTTTATATTGCAAAGTTACGACATTTGCGGATGGCAAT
>ULYE01016683.1_pt1 | contig 20786 bp, 18 predicted proteins | sample 1961921 | NCBI WGS metagenome assembly ULYE01 (sample SAMEA4835856, study PRJEB28245) | human gut metagenome | biome: gut microbiome; material: fecal sample | place: Denmark | collected 2008 | reverse complement strand
AACAGTGCACCTTGAATTTTGGGCCGAAGAATAGTAAAATGAAGCTATATGTATCGTAACATGGGCTTGTGCACCCAAAGGCGGATACATATACCGGAATCTGTATGCAAAAACATTGAAAAACAGAAAATAGGAGAACGTTATGATCTTAAGCATGACCGGCTTTGGCCGTGGGACTGCTGTGCGCAATGGTCGTGAGATCACGGTGGAACTGCGCAGCGTCAATTCTCGCTACTTTGAGTATTCTTCGCGCATCCCGCGCACCTGCAGCTATCTGGACAGCCGACTGAAAAAGCAGCTCAACGAACGCATCACCCGCGGCAAGGTGGAGCTGAGCATGACGGTACAGAATGTAGATGCCGCAGATACCGTGGTTGCGGTCAACATGGAACTGGCCCGCAGCTATCAGCAGGCCATGCGGGATATCTCCGAGCAGCTGGGCATCAAAAATGATATCTCTGCCGGGGTGATCACCCGTTTCCCAGATGTGCTCACCACCCGCCATGCGGATGTGGACGAGGAACAGCTGTGGGAGGATGTGTCTGCCGTTACGGCACAGGCGCTGGACCGCTTTGTGGAAATGCGCGCCGCCGAGGGTGCCAAGATGAAGGCCGATGTGGAGAACCGCCTGAATTTTCTGGAGGAATGCGTCGGCAAAGTGGAGACCCTGAGCGCGGGCCGTGTGGAGGCTTACACCACCCGCCTGTATGAAAAGCTCAAGGTCATTCTGGAAGACCGCGATATCGATGATGCCCGCGTGCTGACCGAAGCCGCCATCTTTGGCGACAAGACTGCTGTGGACGAGGAGACCGTCCGCCTGCGCAGTCATATCGCACAGTACCGGGACATTCTGGCCCTGAACGAGCCGGTGGGCCGCAAGCTGGACTTCCTGACGCAGGAACTGAACCGTGAGACCAATACCATTGGTTCCAAGTGTCAGGATCTGGACATCACCCGCATCGTGGTGGACATGAAGGCCGAGATCGAAAAGATCCGTGAACAGATCCAGAATCTGGAATGATGCAGTAAGATCCGGAGGAATTTATGAAGCTGATCAACATCGGGTTTGGCAATATGGTCAGTGCGGGCCGCGTGGTGGCTGTCGTCAGTCCGGACTCGGCCCCGGTCAAGCGTCTGATCAAGGAAGCGCGGGAGCGCGGGATGCTGATCGATGCATCCTATGGCCGCAGCACCCGTGCGGTGCTGATCATGGATTCCGATCACGTGGTGCTCTCGGCGCTCCAGCCGGAAACGGTGGCCAACCGCGCGGCAGGGCAGGAGAGCAGAATGACAGCAGAGGAGGAACCGTCCCATGGCGAACGATAAATATCTGTTTGTAGTTTCCGGTGCGGCAGGCACCGGCAAGGACAGCGTGGTGAAGGCACTGCGCGAAGCACACCCGGAGATCGAAAAGACCGTCTCCGCCACCACCCGCGCACCGCGTCCCGGTGAGCAGGAGGGCGTAGACTATTATTACCGCACCCGGGAGCAGTTCCAGCAGCTGATTGAAAACGATCAGGTGGTGGAGCACAACTTCTACAACGGCAACTACTACGGCACCCTGCGCGAAGAGGTGGACAAGCGTCTGGCAGCCCGGAAGGTGGTCGTTCTGGTCATCGATGTGCACGGCGCAGCGAATATCCGCCGCATGTTCCCCGGCGCGACCACCGTGTTCCTGCTGCCGCCCTCGGTGGAGGAGCTGGAACGCCGTCTGCGCGGCCGCGGCACCGAGACCGAGGACAGCATTCAGGAACGTCTTGCTACGGCCCGGCAGGAGCTGGCCCAGCAGGATAAATTCACCCTGAAGCTGGTCAACGACCGGGTCGATACCTGCGCCGATGCACTGTATGAGGCGATCTGCCGCCGCATCGGAAGCGCAGAATAATATTTGAAGGAGCTGGACGAATGCCCAAAACGGTAGGTGTTGCCGTCAGCAATGCGACCTTCCACTTTGATAAGCTGTATACCTACGCGGTCATGCCGGACCAGCAGGACACCGTAAAGCTGGGCAGCATGGTGCTGGTGCCCTTTGGCCGGGGCAGCCGCGCCCGCATGGGTGTGGTGCTGGCCTGTGATGCCGAACCGGAAAGTGCAAAGCTGAAATATCTTTTCGACGTGGCCCCGGCTTCGGCCTGTCTGACGCCGGAGCTGCTGCGTCTGGTGCACTTTCTGAAGGAACGCACCTTCTGCACCTATTATGAAGCGGTCAAGGCGGTCATTCCCTATGGTGCGCAATACAAGCCCGCTGTGGCAGCAGACGGTGTGACGCCGGTGCTGCAAAAGCAGCTCACCCGCCACACAGAGAACTCTTACCGCCTTGTGGGCGGGCTGCCGCAAAAGCCGAAGCCGACTGCCAAGCAGCTGGCGGCAGTGGCATTGCTGGGCGGCGGGCCCCGCACCCTGAACGAGCTGGAGGACAAGGGCATCAGCCGTGCCGTGCTGGATAATCTGTGCGCCAAAGGCGTGCTGGAATGCAGCAAGGTGAACAAGTCCATCGACCTGTATTCGTCCATTCCGCTCAAAAACGAGCCCATCTGCCTGACGGCAGAACAGCAGGCAGCATATGACGCCCTGCTGCCCAAGCTGGAAGACGATGCGCCCCACTCGGCATTGCTGTACGGTGTGACCGGCAGCGGCAAAACGCTTGTGTTTTTAAAGCTGATCGCACACTGTCTGGAACAGGGCCGGAAAGCGCTGGTGCTGGTGCCGGAGATCAGCCTGACGCCGCAGATGATCCTGCGACTCAAGAGCCAGTTTGGCCGCCGGGTGGCAGTGCAGCACTCTGCCCTCAACCACACGGAACGTCTGCTGCAGTGGCAGATGATCCAGGACGGCGGTGCCGATATTGTGGTGGGCACCCGCAGTGCCATTTTTTCGCCGCTGGAAAACATCGGGCTCATTATCATCGATGAAGAGCAGGAGCACACCTACCGTTCGGAGTCTGCGCCCCGCTATTCTGCCCACGAAATGGCCCGGCAGCGTGCGGCGGAGAACGGTGCATTGCTGCTGCTGGCCAGTGCCACCCCCAGCACCGAGAGCTTTTACGCGGCCCAGCATGGCCGCACCCAGTTGGTGCGGCTTACCCAGCGCTACGGAGGCAACCCGCTGCCGAAGGTGCAGATCGTGGACATGCGCGCAGAGCTGGCATCGGGCAACCCCCGGGAAATCAGCCTTGCCATGGAGGACGCTATCCGCCGCAATCTGGACACAGGCAAGCAGACCATTTTGCTGCTGAACCGCCGGGGCTACCAGACCATGGCCCAGTGCGAGGACTGCCGCGAGGTGCTCAAGTGCCAAAAGTGCAGCGTGCCTATGGTGTACCATAAATCGGCGCATAAGGTATTGTGCCACTACTGCGGCAGCCAGATGGAACCGCCCACCGTCTGCCCCACCTGCGGCGGCAAGCTGCAGTACCGGGGGTTCGGCACCCAGAAAGCGGAGGAAGAGCTTGCAAAGCTCTTTCCGGATGCACGGGTGCTGCGGATGGATCAGGATTCTACCGCGGCCAAGGACGCCCACGAAAAGCTACTGGCAAAATTTGCAGATCACGAATACGACATCATGGTGGGCACCCAGATGGTGGCCAAGGGACTGGATTTTGAGGACGTGACCCTTGTGGGCGTGCTGGGAATCGATTCACTGCTGTTTGCGCAGGGCTTCCGTGCCTACGAAAACGTGTTCAGCCTCATCACGCAGGTGGTAGGCCGCAGCGGCCGGGCCAGAGACCCGGGCTTTGCCATCATCCAGACCACCGACCCCGATAACCCGGTGCTGAACCTTGCCGCCGCGCAGGACTACGATGCCTTTTTTGAGCAGGAAATTGCATATCGCAAGCTGGGCCTCTACCCGCCCTTCTGCGGGCTCTGCGTCATCGGCTTTGCAGGCGCAAAGGAGATCGAGACGGCAAGGGCCGCAGCGCGCTTTGCGGCTCTTCTGGGCCAGCAGGCAGCAAAACAGCCGGACCTGCCCCTGCGGGTGCTGGGGCCGACCCCTAGCAGCATCGAGAAGATCAACGACACTTATCGCTATAAGCTTACCATCAAGTGCCGCAACGACCGCCGCTTCCGCGACCTCGTGCGCAGCGCACTGGAGTTGTATGAACAGGAAAAACTTCCGTCCAAGGCCACCGTTGCGGTGGATCTGCATTCGGACGGAGATATCTGATTAGGAGGTACCATAAATGGCAATCCGTAACATTGTAAAAGAGGGCGACCCCATCCTGAATAAGGTCTGCCGCCCGGTGACTACCTTTGATGACCGTCTGGCTACCCTGCTGGATGACATGCACGAGACCATGATCGCCGCCGACGGCGTGGGTCTGGCCGGCCCGCAGGTGGGCATGCTGCGCCGCCTGTTCGTGGTGTGGGACACCACCGATGCCCCGGAGGAGATCCCGGAGGATTACGAGTACAAGTTTATCGACTTTGTGAACCCGGAGATCCTGGCCGTATCCGAGGAAGAGGAGACCGCCTATGAGGGCTGTCTGTCCTTCCCGGGCCATAACGGCGCCGTGACCCGCCCCGTCGCTGTCAAGGTGCGCGCACAGGACCGCCACGGTGAGTGGTTTGAGCTGGAAGCCGAGGATCTGCTGGGCCGCTGCATCCAGCATGAGAACGACCATCTGGACGGCATCACCATCATGCAGTCCAGCGAGTATTTCTATGAGGATACCGAAGAGGGCAAAAAAGCTGCCCGCGAAGCGAAAGGAAACAACTGATGCGCATTCTGTTCATGGGCACGCCGGATATTGCCGCCGAGTGCCTGAAAGCCCTGTATGCTGCCGGGCATGACATCTGTGCAGTGTATACCCGTCGGGATAAGCCGGTTGGCCGCAAGCAGGTGCTGACCGCACCGCCGGTGAAGGAAGTGGCTCTTGCCCACGGTACGCCGGTGTTCCAGCCCCGTACCCTGCGGGACGGCAGCGAAGATGAAAATATCCGCGCACTGGCCCCGGAGCTGATCGTGGTGGTGGCTTATGGCTGTATCCTGCCGAAGTCGGTGCTGGAAACGCCGAAATATGGCTGCATCAACCTGCACGTCTCCCTGTTGCCCAAGTATCGCGGCAGCGCTCCGGTGCAGTGGGCTGTGCTGAACGGCGATGCCGAGACCGGCGTTTCCATCATGCAGATGGACGAGGGGCTGGATACCGGCGATGTGCTCTGCTGTGAAAAGATCGCCATTGGCCCGGAGGAGACCAGCGGCGAGCTGTTTGACCGCGTGACCGCCGTGGGGGCCCGGGTGCTGTGCGAGGTGGTGCCCGCCATCGCTGCCGGCACGCTGACTGCACAGCCGCAGGACCATGCAAACGCCTGCCTTGCTCCCATGCTCAATAAAGAGATGGCGGAGTTCCGCCTGACCGAATCTGCCGCCCACATCCACAACTGGGTGCGCGGCATGAACCCGTGGCCCGGTGCATGGTTCATCACCTCCGGCGGCAAGAAGCTCAAGGTGATGGAGTGCCGTGCGGTGGAAGCTTCCGGCAAAGCGCCCGGTACGGTGCTGGCGACAAAGCCGCTGACCGTGGCCTGCGGAGAAGGTGCTGTCCAGCTTTTGAATGTGGTGCCTGAAGGCAAAAAGCCCATGGACGGCACCGCATTTGCCGCCGGTCAGCGCCTCAAGACGGGGGATATCCTCTGATGGCGGCAAATCCGCGCGCGGCAGCTGTGGCGGCGCTGGTGCGGCAGGAGCAGGCCGGTTTTTCCAACCTTGTTCTGGATGCCGAGCTTAAACGCCAGCAGCTGGAGGGCCGCGATAAAGCTTTTGCCAGCGCCATTTTCTATACCGTGCTGGAACATCAGGGCACGCTGGATCACATCCTGTGCCAGTTCCTGCCCAAGGGCCTTGCAAAGCTGGATGCACCGGTGCGCGAGATCCTGCGTGCCGCGCTGGCGCAGGCCTGCTATATGCAGGTGCCGGTATCCGCAGCGGTGAACGAAGCGGTCAAGCTGACCCGCACCTTCAAAAAATCCAGCGCATCCGGTCTGGTCAACGCGGTGTTGCGCAAGGCGTGCAGCTACGACCTGAGCACGGCGACCTTTAAAAATGAGGTGGAGCGGCTCATGGTGCTGGGCTCTGCCGGGCGGGATGTGGCGGAATTTCTGCACAAGAACTACCCGGATGAAGCACTGGATATCCTCACCTACAAAGCCGACGGCGGCATGACCAGCCTGCGTGCAAACCCGCTGAAGACCAGCGCAGAAGAACTCTGCACAAAGCTGCTGACTTCCGGAGCAAAGGAAGCAAAGCCCGGCGTTGTGCCCGGCAGTGTGCTGGCCCGGTTCGAGGGAAGCCCGGCGGAAAACGAGCTGTTCCGGCAGGGATATTTCCATGTGGAAGGGCAGGCCAGCCAGCTGGCAGCGCTCTGCGTAGAAGCAAAGCCCGGTGAAACGGTCATCGACCTGTGCGCGGCCCCCGGCGGCAAGACCGTCCTGCTGGCCGAACAGATGCAGAATACCGGCGGGCTCTACAGCTGCGATGCTGCCGAGAACCGCGTGGGCCTGATCCGCACGACGGTGCAGCGCATGGGACTGACCAATGTGGAGGTCCTGTGCAGTGATGCCACAAAAGTGAATCCAATTCTGCCGCAGGCCGACCGCATCCTTGCAGATGTGCCCTGCAGTGGTCTGGGCATTCTGGCTAAAAAGCCGGATCTGCGCTACAAAAAGCTGGAACCGGCCCGCGAAGCTGAATTATTGGCCACGCAGTCGGCCATCCTCGATACGGCGGCACAGCTGATCAAACCGGGCGGCAGGCTGGTGTACTCCACCTGCACCATCGACCCGGCAGAGAACCAGCAGCAGATCGCGGCATTTCTGGTCCGTCACCCGGAGTTTACGGTGGTAAAGCCCGCCGTGGCGCTGCCCGCCGGGATGACGGCAGGGGAGCACGGTGCGCTTTCGGTGCCCACCCGTACCGGCATGGATGGATTTTTCCTGTGTGCCATGCAGAAAAACGGGTGAGAGCTGCAATGAAACAGGCAGCTTATTCGTAAAAACCAATAGGAGAACACAATGGAACAAAAACGCTGTATCTCTTCCCTGACGCTGGCAGAGCTGACCGCTGAACTGAAAGCGATGGGCCAGCCGGGCTTCCGGGCAAAGCAGATCTTCCACTGGGTGCACCAGAAGCTGGTCACCGAGTTTTCTGCTATGACCGACCAGCCCAAGACCCTGCTGGCAAAGCTGGAAGAAAGCTTCTATATCGCAGCACCCCAGATCGAGCGCCGGCAGGAAGCAAAGGACGGCACCGTAAAATATCTGCTGCGCATGGCAGACGGCAACTGCATCGAGACCGTTGTTATGCGCTACCACTACGGCAATACCGTGTGTGTGTCCACTCAGGTGGGCTGCCGCATGGGCTGCCGCTTCTGTGCTTCTACGCAGGCAGGCCGGGTGCGCAATCTGGAAGCCGGCGAGATCTGCTCCGAAATTTACACCGCACAGAAGGATATTGGCGAGCGCATTTCCCACATCGTGCTCATGGGCATCGGGGAACCACTGGACAACTTTGACGAAGTGATGAAGTTTCTGGAAAATATCACCTCGCCCGAGGGCGTCAACATCGGGATGCGCAACATCAGTCTTTCCACCTGCGGCCTTGTGCCCAAGATCGATCTGCTGGCCGAGAAAAAGCTGCAGCTCACCCTTTCGGTGTCCCTGCACGCGCCCAACAACGAGATCCGCAGCGGCATGATGCCGGTAAACGACGCCTACCCCGTGGAAGTGCTGATGCAGGCCGTGCGCCGCTATCAGGATACCACCGGACGCCGGGTGAGCTTTGAGTATTCCATGGTGCGTGGCGTCAACGATTCGGATGCCTGTGCAAAGCAGCTGGCAAACCTCATCCGGGGCATGGGGGCTCATGTGAACCTGATCCCCATCAACCCTGTGGACGGCAGCCCGTATTCGGCTACCGATGCCGCCAATGTGCGCCGCTTCCAGCAAAAGCTGGAAAGCCTTGGCGTCAATGCTACGGTGCGCCGACGTCTTGGCAGCGAGATCAGCGCCGCCTGCGGCCAGCTGCGCCGGGACGAAATGAACGGGAAAGCGTAAAATAGAGGGAGTATCCTATGAAACTTGCAGGAAAAACGGATGTCGGCCGGGTCCGGCAGGATAATCAGGACGATTATCGCGCAGGAGAGCTGCCCGGCGATGCCGCATGGCTGCTGGTGTGTGACGGCATGGGCGGTGCACGCGGCGGCAGGGAAGCCAGTCAGAGCGCATGTGATGTCATTGAGCGCTGCTTTCAGGAGCAGTATGCTTCCAAGTGCCTGCCCGGCGAGGAAGAGACCTTCCTGAAAAAAACACTGCTCAGCGCCAACCGCTTTGTGTTCCAGAAGGCCCTGCGGGAGGAAGCACTGGCAGGCATGGGCACTACGGCGGTGTGCGCACTGGTGCGCTCCGGCAGGGTGTATCTGTGCCATGCAGGTGACTCGCGGGCGTACCTGTACCGGGATGGGCAGCTTGCCCAGCTCACCCACGACCACTCCTACGTGCAGGAGCTGGTGGACTGCGGCACCATTACCGTGGAGGAAGCCGAGCATCACCCCCAGAAGAACATCATCACCCGTGCTTTGGGTGTGGACTACCGGCTGGAACCGGAGTTTGCCACCGCACAGCTGCACAGCGGAGATATCCTGCTGCTGTGCTCGGACGGCCTGACCAATGCGGTACCCAAAGAACAGCTGGAACAGCTGCTGCGCACGGGAAAGTTCTACGATCTGCCGGATCTGCTGATCCGCACTGCCAATGAAAACGGCGGCCCGGATAACATCACCGCGCTGCTTCTGTGTGTGGAGGAGGTGCGCTGATGGACAACCTGATCGGCAAAAAGCTGGATGGTCTGTATGAGGTGAAGGAGCTGATCGGCTCCGGCGGCATGGCGAACGTCTACAAGGCGGTCATGCTTGGCCAGAACGGCCCTGTTCCCGCCGGGACAGTGGTGGCGGTCAAGGTGCTGCGGCAGGAGTATATGCATGACCCGGATCTTGTGCGCCGCTTTAAAAATGAATCCAAGGCCATCTCGCTGCTGAACCACCCGAACATCGTCAAGGTATATGATGTTTCGGTGAACGATGATCTGCAGTATATCGTGATGGAATATGTGGACGGCATGACCCTGCGCGAGTACCTCAACCAGCGCGGCGGCAAGCTGACCAACCGGGAGACCGTGCATTTCATCTCTCAGATCTTAAAGGCGCTGGAACATGCCCATGCCAACGGTGTGGTGCACCGGGACATCAAGCCCCAGAATATCATGCTTCTGGACAATGGTCAGCTGCGCATGATGGATTTTGGTATCGCACGCATCTCCCGGGCCGAGAATCAGCTGCTCAGCGGCAAGACCATGGGCAGCGTGCATTATATCAGCCCGGAGCAGGCCAAGGGCGATGAGACCGACTGCACCAGCGATATCTACTCGGTGGGCGTGATGATGTACGAGATGCTCAGCGGTCATCTGCCCTTTGACGCAGACGACATGGTGGAGGTCGCCATCAAGCAGATCTCGGATAAGCCGAAGTCTCTGCACGAGATCGCGCCGGAGGTACCGAACGCACTGGTGGAGATCACCGAAAAAGCCATGGCAAAGCTGCCGCAGAACCGCTATGCTTCTGCCCGCGAGATGCTGGATGCACTGGACGCCTACGTGCAGAATCCCTCCGTGATGTTCGAGTACAAATATATTACAGAAGATGCACCCGAAAAGGTGGTGAAACGTACCATGAGCCAGAACCGCACAAATCGACCTGCCGAAAAACCTGCGCCCCGCAGCAAAAAGACTGCATCCCGCAAAAAGAAGCGCCGTACCATTTATCTTCCGGCGCTGCTGGGCATCACCATTGCATTTGCCCTTGCCTGCCTTGCACTGTGCTGGATGATCCTGAACGATTCCTCCAACCTGATGAACAACAAAGCAGATATCACGCTGGGCGATTATATCGGCATGACGCAGGACGAGGCTGCCGCCACCGAGCAGGTGGTCTCCGGTCAGATCAGTGTTACCTGGGAGCAGGAATACAACAGCGACTATGCGGCGGGCTATATCTACAAGCAGTCGCCGGTCTCCGGTCGCACGGTGCGTGAGGGCCAGAATGTGACCCTTACTGTCAGTCTGGGCACCCAGTATGTCACGGTGCCCGATCTGACCAACTATGTGCAGGCAGATGCAGAGCAGCAGCTTAAAGATCTGGGAGTCTCGGTGCTGGTGACGCAGGCTGTGGATACCACAGTGGCATCCGGTGCGGTCATCCGCACCGACCCGGCAGCAGGCAGTCAGGTGGCAGCAGGCAGCACGGTAGTGATCTATATCAGCCGCCCGCAGGTGGCCACCACCACCAAGGTGCCCTCGCTCATTGGCATGAGCGCCGGGGATGCCCGCACCCTGCTGGTGCAGAATCATCTGGGTCTGGGCAGCCAGTCTGAGCAGTACAGCGACCAGCCGGTGGGCACCGTCATCAGTCAGGACCCGGCGGCAGGCGCTACCGCAAAGCTGAATGGCCGGGTGAACATCGTGGTCAGTGCCGGGCCGGAGCCTGCACCGGAACCGGAAGCACCCAGCGACAGCACGACAGGCGGCGACTGGTGGAGCGGCCTGTTCGGCGGTGGTTCGTCCTCCTCTTCCTCCAGCACAACAGCGAGTGGTGAGCAGGGCACAGCGGGCAGCGGGGAGCCTTCCCAGACTCCGCTGACCGACTGGTGGTCCTCGCTGCTGAGCTGACGGAGGCGCACATGAAAGGATATATCACAAAGGGCATCGGCGGCTTTTACTACGTAAAAACGCCGGAAGGCATTGTGGAGTGCAAGCCCCGCGGCATCTTCCGCAAACAGAAGATCACGCCGGTTGCAGGCGACGAAGTGACGCTGGAAACCGAGAACGGTGTTTCGGTCATTGCGGAGATCGCACCGCGAAAGAACGTTTTTGTGCGCCCCCCGATGGCAAACCTTGATCTGCTGTTTCTGGTGGCAAGCACCACCCAGCCCACCCCCAGCACGCTGGTGCTGGATAAGCTTTCTGCCATTGCGGTGGACAAGGGCGTGCAGCCGGTGATCGTGTGCACCAAGGGCGATCTGGCAGAGGCAGAGTTCCTGCGCTCTGCCTACGAAAGATCCACCCTGCCGTTCATCCGCATCGACTATGAGACCGGTGCAGGACTGGACGAGGTGAAGCAGTGGATCAATGGCCGGCTGTGCGCCTTCTGCGGCAACTCCGGCGTGGGAAAGTCCACCCTGCTGAACCATCTGCTGCCGGAAGCCGAGCGGGAGACCAGCGCCATCAGCCAGAAGCTGGGCCGCGGCCGCCACACCACCCGTGAGGTGACCATCTTTGAAGCCTTTGGCGGGCGCATTGCGGATACGCCGGGCTTTGCCAGCCTGGAAGCGAACCGCGCCGGTTTTATCTCCAAGGAAAATCTGGAGCATGCGTTCCCGGAGTTCGGGCCTTATCTGGGACAGTGTCAGTTCACCGGCTGCTCCCACCGCAGCGAAAAAGGCTGCGCCGTGCGCGCGGCACTGGCAGAGGGCAGGCTCTCTCAGACCCGGTACGACAGCTACTGCACCATGTACGAGGAAGTCAAGGACGTGAAGGATTGGCAGCGCCCGAAAGTATAAAGGATAAGGAAGAGATTCATGTCACGCTGTGTGATCATTTCGGCCTGCCCGGTCTCACCGGAGCTGGCAAAGGCCCTGCGGCCGGACGATTTTATCATTGCCTGCGATGCAGGCTATCGCAACTGTGTTCCGCTGGGCTGTAAGCCCGATATCATCCTGGGCGATTTTGACACCGCCCCCTGCCCGGAAAAGCAGGATGATGTCATCGTTCTGCCCCACGTCAAGGATGATACCGACACTGAGTATGCCGCAAAGCTGGCCTCAGAAAAAGGTTTTGATGAGGTGCTGCTGCTGGGCGGTCTTGGTGGCAGACGGGTAGAGCATACGCTCGCAAACCTGTGCACCGGCCTTGGGTTGGAGCGGCGCGGCGTGCGCACCACTCTGCTGGACGAGCGCAGCCGCATCACCTACGTGATGCCCGGCGAGACCCGCCGCTACCCGAAGGAAAATTATTTCTTTTTCTCGGCCTTTCCGATGGAGGGCAGGGCAGAGGGCGTGTGCGAACACGGCTCTTATTATGAGTTGGATAACGCAGAGCTGACCGCCGCGTATCCGCTGGGGGTCAGCAACGAGTACGCCGAAGGTTCGGACTGCATCACCATCAGCACCCGCAGCGGTGCGCTGGTGGCGGTGGAGACCATCCCGGACTGATGCCTGCTGCTTCTGCCGGAACATTTTGTCTGCCGCCCGCATAGGATGGAGCAGAAAACGGAAAGGCAGGGGAGAGCATATGCAGGTAATTGTGATCCAGAGCCCCAAGGCCTTGCGCGGGATCCTGCGCAGGCTGTTCGGTATCAAAAAGGAAAACTGAAAGATCCCCTCTCTGTTATGGGCGTACCGTCAGAGAGGGGATCTTGTTGTTGGTGCTTTTTCTGCTCCCGCAAAATCAGGCAGTATTGGGCAGTATCAGGCATTATCTGACCGCCGCAAAAAACGAAAAACCCGCGAAGCTACGAATTTTTAACGTAACTTCGCGGGTATTCTTTGGTGCGAGGGAGGGGACTCGAACCCCCAAGGATAAACCACACGCACCTCAAACGTGCGCGTCTGCCAGTTCCGCCACCCTCGCATATTCTGTTCGTGCCGTCCATCCAACTTCTGAGGTTTGAAGCTGTGCTTGCGGACTGCTTGAATATATTACCACGTTCCTGTCGGATAGTCAAGCTCTTTTTCCCTTTTTTGAAAAAAATCCGGCGTAAGCATAGATACAGCGGTTGTATGAGGGGAGATCGCCGGAAAACTCATGCCCAGAAAAAACGCACAAGTTGAAATGCATCGGAACATGTGATATTATAAATATAACTATGGAAAAGCAACGGTGCGGTTGAAGCATCGGGGGAGATAAAAATGAACGATGATGTAGTGGTGTCCGTTCTTTGTACCGCATATAACCATGAAAAATACATCCGCAGTGCGCTGGATGGATTCGTGAATCAAAAGACAAACTTCCGGTACGAAGTTCTTATAAACGACGATGCGTCCACAGATCACACGGCTGCGATCATCGCAGAATATGAGGCAAAGCATCCGGACATCATTAAACCGGTATACCAGACTGAAAATCAGTATTCTAAGGGAGTATCCATCACGAAAAGCATTCTTTTTCCTCAGTCGAAGGGAAAGTATACGGCGATCTGTGAAGGCGATGACTATTGGTGTGATGAAAACAAACTGCAAAAGCAGGTAGATTTCCTGGAATCGCATGAGGGGTATGGGGCCTGTGTGCACAATACCCGGCTGATGGACTGCCGCACAGGCGGTTCGTGGCCGATGTATAAAGGAGAACAGGATCGTGATCTCACATTCAAGGAGGTTGTCAATTACAGTGCAGCCTGTTTCCATACGTCCTCGATTTTATGCAGGAGAGAGTGGTTCTGCATACCGGATGAACTCAGAGCAAATGGATTCGGCGATTATCCGCGTGCAGTTTATATGCGGCTGAACGGGAAGATCCACTATTTAAAAGATATCATGTCTGTCTACCGGATGTTTACCGCCGGTTCGTGGACTGCCCGGAACCAGAACAACGCATCTAAGCAACAGCGCATTTGCAGTCAGAAAGCGAGAACGGACTTTACAGAAAAACTCCGTCGTTACTGCCGCGAACAGGGGGTTACGCCCGAATACCAGAAGGCGGTAAATGATGTGGCGAACCGTGACCAGCTGCAGCTGGCAGTTCTCCAGAAAGGTGGCAGGTGCCTTTTGCACGGTCCGCAGCTGGGCATTTTTATGGGACTGTCGCTGGAAAAGAAAATACATGTGCTGGATACGGTATGGACGGAGTTTAAGACAGAACGAAATGAAAAAAGATAAGAACATTATTCTTGACAACTTTATCTGGCGCTTTGCAGAGCGCTGCGGTGCCCAGCTTGTGACAGCCGTTGTAACGCTGCTGCTGGCCCGTATTCTGATGCCGGAAGATTACGGCAGGACGGCGCTGGTGGCGGTGTTCATCAACATTTTGCAGGTGTTCATCGACAGCGGTCTTGGTACAGCACTGATCCAGAAAAAAGATGCAGACGATCTGGATTTTTCATCGGTATTCTATTTCAATTTTGCGGTGTGTCTGGTGCTGTATGCCGGAATGTTCATTGCGGCACCTTATATTGCGGCATTCTATAAAGATCCTTCGCTGGCGCCCGTGGTTCGCGTTGCCAGCCTGACGCTGGTGTTTTCCGGTGTCAAAGGCATCCAGCAGGCCTATGTGTCCCGCAATATGCTGTTCAAACGCTTTTTCTTTGCAACGCTGGGCGGTACGCTGTTCTCCGCATTTCTGGGGCTTGGCATGGCTTATGCCGGGTTTGGTGTCTGGGCGTTGGTGGCACAGCAGCTTTCCAACACGGCCATTGATACGCTGATCCTTTGGCTCACGGTGCATTGGAGACCGAAAGCGGTCTTTTCTTGGCAGCGGCTGAAAGGGCTGCTATCCTATGGCTGGAGACTGCTGGCTTCCTCCCTGTTGGATACCGTATACAATAATCTGCGCAGCCTTGTGATCGGCCGCGTTTACACATCGGCTGATCTTGCCTTTTATAATGAGGGTATGCTTGCACCGGATACGATCGCGGTCAACGTGGATTCTTCCATTGACAGCGTTCTGCTCCCGGCAATGTCTGCCGTGCAGGACGAGCCTGCGCGGGTGAAAAACATGACCCGCCGTGCCATCAAGACCTGCGTTTATGTGATCGCGCCGCTGATGATGGCGATGTTCTTCTGCGCAAAGTCGCTCGTCCGGCTGGTGCTGACTGAGAAGTGGCTGCCCTGCGTGCCGTATCTGCGGATTTTCTGCATCACCTACATGTTCTATCCGATCCACACGGCAAACCTGAATGCGATCAAGGCAATGGGCCGCAGCGGAGTGTATCTGAAGTTGGAGATCCTCAAGAAGGTCATGGGCCTGACCCTTCTCCTGCTGACCTACCACATCAGCGTGATGGCAATGGCCTACAGCCTGATCCTGAGCAGCCTGCTGAGCCAGCTCATCAATACATGGCCGAACAGAAAACTGCTGGATTACCGTTATCTGGAACAGCTGAAAGACATCCTGCCCAGCATTCTGCTGGCTGTTTTCATGGGATGCTGCATGTGGCTGGTCAATCTTGCACATCTGCCGGACATCGTAACGCTGGTCATTCAGATCCTGATCGGTGCAGTGGTGTATCTGGGCGGCTCTGCACTGCTGAAGCTTGACACATTTGAGTATCTCTGGAATGTAGTAAAGCCCAAGATTCAGAGAAAACCGTGGGCTGATAATGAAGAGTGAACGAGCGGAAAATGACGGAAAGGAAAACAGAAGTCATGACGAAAAAACTTCTTCTTCTGGGTGGTTCGGCACAGCAGGTTGTTGCGATCAAAACAGCAAAACGGCTGGGCTGTGAAACGATACTGTGCGATTTTTTGCCGGATAATCCGGGTCAATATGCTGCAGATAAGTTTTATCTTGTCAGCACCACAGATAAGGAAGCTGTTCTGGATGTGGCCAGGAAGGAACAGGTGGACGGTGTTCTGGCATACGCATCTGACCCGGCGGCCCCCACGGCAGCCTACGTGGCAGAAAAGCTTGGTTTGCCGGGTAACCCGTATAAGTCGGTGGAGATACTTTGCAATAAAGACAAGTTCCGCAGATTCCTTGCTCAAAACGACTTTGCTGCGCCCACAGCACATAGTTATGTGACCAGAGAAGAAGCATTGACAGACAGGGCAAGGCTGAATTATCCGCTTATTATTAAGCCTGTAGATTCGTCCGGAAGCAAGGGCGCAACTGTACTGAGAACAGAGGAAGGACTTGCAGAAGCAATCGAATTTGCATTTTCTTTTTCCCGGTGCCACAGGATCGTGATAGAAGATTTTATTGAAAAGAAGCACCCTTATCTGATTGGAGGGGATGTATTCATTTCAAACGGAAAAGTGGTTCTTTGGGGATTGATGAACTGTCACCGTGACAGCAGAGTGAATCCGCTGGTTCCGGTAGGCAAGAGCTATCCGCTCCAATTGGAAGCGCCGGATACGGCGAATGTAAAAGCAACCGTCGAGAGACTGGTCAATTTGCTGAAAATCGCAAATGGTTCTATGAATGTGGAACTGGTCGTAGATAAAAGCGGCCGGGTGTGGCCCATTGACATCGGCCCACGGGCAGGCGGCAATATGATACCGGATCTTCTGGGGGATATCTTTGGTGTGGATGTTGCACAGATGTCGGTGGAAGCGGCGATGGGCAGAGAAGTTCGTGAATGCCCCCATGAGCCAAAGGGCTGTTATGCTACCTGCAATCTCCATAGTGCAAAGAATGGAATTTATAAAGGTATCTCGTTTGCGCCGGAACTGGAACAGTATATTTACCGGAAGTGTATTTATAAAAAAGAAGGCGACAAGATAGAGTTTTTTGACAATGCAGCCAAATGTCTGGGAATCATCTTTATGAAGTTCCCGGATGAAAAGCAGATGTTTGATATGATGAACAGGATGGAGGAACTGGTTTATATCGATCTCTTGGAAAAAGATTGAACTCTGCAGAAACGACTCCACGAAAGGAAAAACCAATGAGAGAAATCGGTGGATATATTGAACTGGAAACTTTTCGCGGCAGGATGCTTCATGAAGAAGCAACTAAGCTGAATTGCGGCAGAAATGCACTGGCATATCTGTGTGAAGCAAAGAAAATCGAAAAACTTTATCTGCCGTATTTTCTCTGCTCTTCAGTTTTGGATGTGTGCGAAAAGCTCGGTGTTCCGTTCGAGTTTTACCATGTAGACGAAACGTTTATGCCGCAGTTCCCACAAAAGCTCGGCGAGAACGAGTGGCTGTACATCGTCAATTATTACGGGCAGTTGAGCAACGAAATGTTGAAGCGCTGGAAAGACCAGTATGGCCGCATCATCGTAGACAACGCGCAGAGCTATTTCCAGCTTCCCGTGGAAGGTGTGGATACGCTTTATACCTGCCGCAAGTTTTTTGGCGTGGCAGATGGTGCATTCCTTTATACAGATGTCCGACTGGAACGGGAACTGCAGCAGGATGAATCTTTTGAACGGATGCACTTTCTGCTGGGCCGCTATGAACGCAGTGCAAACGAGTTCTACGCCGAGTATGCAGCAAACAACAAATTGTTTGCCGGGGAACCGGTCAAAATGATGTCGAAGCTGACCCAAAATCTGCTGCATGGTGTGGATTATGAGTTCGTCCGCGCACGAAGGAGTCAGAATTTTGCCGTTCTGCAAGAGCAGTTTGGCAGCGCCAACCAGCTGACTCTGGCTATTCCAGAGGGCGCTTTCATGTATCCACTCTGGATCAAAAATGGTGCCGCGGTGCGCAAAAAGCTGCAGGCAGAAAAAATTTATATCCCGACGCTCTGGCCTAATGTTTTGCGGCAACTGCCGGAAAATGCAATTGAATATCAGCTTGCAGCAAATATTTTGCCGCTGCCCATAGATCAACGGTACGGTGTCAAAACAATGCAGTATATTGTGGAGAAAATAAAAAATGAAATGTAAAAAGTTGTTGATACTCGGCGCTACGGCAGGGGAAATTGCTTTGATAAAGCGTGCACAAGCGCAGGGAATCTATGTCATAGCAACAGATAACCACATGGATTATAGTTTGGCTCCGGCAAAACGGATTGCAAACGAAGCGTGGGATATCAGCTGGTCCGATTTGGATGAACTGGAAAAACGCTGCCGCGCAGAGAGGATCAATGGCGTCCTTGCGGGCTACAGCGAATTCAGAGTGGACAACATGATGCAGCTGTGCAAACGGCTTGGATTGCCCTGCTATATCAATCAGGAACAGCTTGATATCACAAGAGATAAGATCAAATTTAAGGAGTGCTGCCGCAAATATGGCGTGCCTGTCGTAAAAGAATATGAGTCTGTGGACGATGTGGATGAATATCCTGTCATCGTCAAGCCAACGGATCGGGCTGGTTCGATTGGAATCAGTATTGCAAAGAACAAAGAGGAACTGCTGAAAGCCTGCCAGTATGCGTACGACCTTTCGGTTGGAAAGCATGTGATTATTGAAAAGTATATTTCAGATACGGACGCCGATAAGGTGGACTTCTACTATCTGGCAGAAGCAGGAAAATTGACCTTGCTTTCCTCGTGTGATACGATCAATGCCAAGAATAACGGAATGTCAAAAGTTGTCCAGAGCGCATGGCTATATCCGGAACGACACATAGAAGCATATAATCGAAAGGTTCGCAGCAGGATCGAAGCAATGATCCAGGGAATGGGCATCCAGTATGGATGTATCTTTTTCTCGGGATTTATTGATAAGAATCAGGAGTTCGTTTTTTTTGAGTGCGGTTTCCGGCTGGAAGGTGCACATCAGGCCTACTATGTGCAGAAAAAAGGACCGGTAAACTTTTTGGATACCTTTATTCAGCACGCGCTATATGGCAGTACGGATGGCGTGGAGCGAACTCCGGTCAACGAAAAGATGAAATGTGTGACAGTTAATGTTTTTGCAAAGACCGGAACGATTGCAGAAATAGAAGGACCGAGTGAGATCGCGCAGATGCAAGACTGCACGTTGTCATTGCTGCATGGGCGTATTGGTCAAAAATGTACAGATGACAGCGCGATCCTCAGCAAAATCTATGTGTTTGCATTCAGCAGCGAATCAGTGGAAGAGCTGAAGCTAGATGTTGAAAAAGCCTATGCGAAGCTGAAAATCACGGATGAGCACGGAAAGGATATGATCTATGACCGGATGGATCCGGAAGAGATTCTGACATGGTGGAATGCATAAAACGTTGAGTGCAGATGATGCAGAGGAAATTGTATGACAGATAGCAAAATCCTTGTTACCCGTTCTTCCATGCCCAGCATGGAAGAATACATTGAAGAGATCCGCTCCATCTGGGACAGCCACTGGCTGACCAACATGGGCGAAAAACACAAAGCCCTGCAGGCTGAACTGCAAAAGTACATGGGCGTGCCTGCTGTGGAGCTGCTCACCAACGGCCACATGGCGCTGGAGCTTTCTCTGCAGGCCATGAATCTGCAGGGCGAGGTCATCACCACACCGTTCACTTTTGCGTCCACCACCCACGCCATCGTGCGCAATGGACTGGAACCGGTGTTCTGTGATATCGACCCCGAGACCTACACCATGGATGTGACCCAGATCGAGCGGCTCATCACCGACCGAACCTGTGCCATCCTGCCGGTACATGTCTACGGCAATATATGCAACATCGAAGAGATCGAGCGCATCGCCCACAAGTATGGTCTGAAGGTGCTGTACGATGCGGCTCACACCTTTGGCGAGACCTATAAGGGGCAGGGCATCGGTAATTTTGGCGATGCCTCCTGCTTCAGCTTCCATGCCACCAAGGTGTTCAACACCATTGAGGGCGGTGCGGTCTGCTATCGGGACCCGGATATGGGCCGCAGGCTGTACGAGCTGAAAAACTTTGGCATCCATGGCCCAGAAGAGGTGGATGCCGTGGGTGCCAACGCCAAGATGAACGAGTTCTGTGCCGCTATGGGTCTGTGCAACCTGCGCCATGTGGATGAGGAGATCGCCAAGCGCAGGGCTGTGGTGGAGCGCTACCGTGAGCATCTGGAAGGCGTGGACGGTCTGCGCCTGAATGTGCAGCAGCCAGAGGTCAGGTCCAACTACGCCTACTTTCCGGTGGTGTTTGACGAAAATCTCTTTGGTGCCAGCCGCAATGAGGTAATGGATGCACTGGCCCAAAACGGAATAGGCGCGCGCAAGTATTTTTATCCGCTCACCAACACCTTCGAGTGCTTCCACGGTAAATACGATGTGGACGCAACGCCGGTGGCTCTGCATGTGGCAAAACGGGTGCTGACCCTGCCGCTGTATGCCGACCTTTCCATGGAGGATGTGGACCGCATCTGCAAGATCGTCTTAGAGCAGAAACTGTAATATCAATATAGGAAAAACTGTCCGCCGGGGGTCTGTGCCCGGCGGATTTTTTGTGGGGCAGGGGAGAAATACCTTGCAGAAGGGGAGCTGTTTGTCCCGCCGCGAGGGCGTAAAGATCGTGAATTTCTAAACGAACTTTCGGATTTTTGCCTGCATGAGAGGAGATTTTTGTTCTTTTTGTCTAAAGTATACAAGAATAAACACTAAAATCCGGCAATGCGTCCATTGAAAAAAATGAACTGATATACTAGAATATAAGTACAAGAGCGCGGCACACGGCTGCGCGGAAAATGCAAAGCAAAAAATATAAAACAGGAGGATTTTCCTATGCCTATGAAAATGGGTTGGCGCTGGTATGGCGAGGGCAACGATCCCGTCAGCCTGAGCGACATCAAGCAGATCCCCGGTGTGACCAGCATCGTCTGGGCGCTGCACGACAAAATGCCCGGTGAGATTTGGGAAGTGGACGAGATCCAGAAGGTAGCCGATCAGATCCACGCCTACGGCTTTGATATGGACGTGGTTGAGTCGGTCAATGTTCACGATGACATCAAGATCGGCCTGCCCACCCGCGACAAGTACATCGAGAACTATAAGCAGTGCATCCGCAATCTGTCCAAGTTTGGCGTCAAGGTCATCTGCTACAACTTCATGCCTGTTTTCGACTGGACCCGTACGGACCTGTTCCACCCCGTGGGCGACGGCTCCACTGCACTGTTCTACGAGAAGGACAAAATCAAGGACGATTACAAGGCTATGGCTGAGTACATCATGTCCTTCACTGAG
>ULYE01032539.1_pt1 | contig 20972 bp, 19 predicted proteins | sample 1961921 | NCBI WGS metagenome assembly ULYE01 (sample SAMEA4835856, study PRJEB28245) | human gut metagenome | biome: gut microbiome; material: fecal sample | place: Denmark | collected 2008 | reverse complement strand
ATTTAAATTTCGCCCCAATGTCGGGACTTGATGCAAATTTACTCGTTATATGGAGAGTAGCCTAACAATGCTCAAATGAGGAAGAAGATACTCATACATACGAAAAACCGCCCTGTTATCACAACAGAACGGTTCAAAATGAAAAACAACAAAAAAAAGACTAATCCAACTCAAAAACATTATTTAATCTTACAACCATCAAGTTCGGATAGACTCCATGAGAGTTCCTTGAATCCGGCAGTCTTACGTCCGCGCGGGATGCGTCCATCGGCAACATAACGGTCGAACTTGGCGCGTGACATATTGAGATAACGACAAGCCTCGTATTTGGAAACACGGCGTTCCTTGTCGGCAATCATAGTGCAGAGGTCAAGAAACATGCGCTCCTGCTCGTCGGTTGTGGCACACTCGCCACTGTCAATACGGTCAACAAGCTCGACGAGAATCTTGCGGATAGACTTTAAGAGAACTCCCATAGGGTTATATTTTACGGTGGTAAAGCCATATCATGCTTATTAGAAATATGGCAGGTAACATAACTAACAAAAGACCTACATACTTTATAATACGACACCATAACGGGACAGTCCTCTCTTGCGGAACTGGAATATCGACGCTTTTCTCACGGACAGCATAGATAGTGTCGCGCTTGATAGAAACGCGGTCGCGCCAGCGTGTGATTTCCTTGGTACGGTATACGGTATCGCCTTTGACGATGGACTCGAAATAGATTGAGTCGTGCTGAAAGATGCTGTCAAGGCGAAGGTTGTTGACATGTACTGTGTCGTGAAGGGTGCGTTCGAGGACTACTGGTTTGGGAGTGGAGCAACTGGAGCAGCACATGATAAAGCTTATGCAGATAGTCATTATCACAGCAAACCAATAGAAGTCGCTTATCATAGAGCGAAGCCAATCACGCTGTCTAAAATCATTTATATCCATATTCTTACTGTTTTAATAGAACCTTTTTTGCTTTTTCGAGATAAGCCTTGCGTTGTGTGAGACCGTTAGTGCCACCGTTGATAGTCTTGGTGATTTTCACGATGTCGTCCTTGTCGGCAAGCTTATTGAGATTGTGGGTAAGCCAAAACCACATGGAAGACTTGACTGCGCCAAGAGGTTTCTCGAGAAGTTCGGGGTTGGTCAACACATCGCCTTTGCAGTATTTGGAACTGTTGTAGGCTGAATAGTTGGCACGCCCGGTGATTTGAATAAGACCACGACCACGATATTTATAGCCATCACCATCCTTTTGGGGGGTGTTGCCAAGAGCCTTCGCAAGCTTACCAGTATCGTATTTGTCGAAGTAATGAGTAGGGCCTTGCTCTACCGTATACCTAAACTCAGCAGACTCATGAAGAATCTGTGCGAGATAATGACACATACGAAGCGGTGTGTCGATATGGAAGGTGTCAGCATAGCCGTTGATGTAATTGATGTATTTGTCGATGCGGCTTGAGGCAGCAGGACAAATCTGCAATAATTGCTGTTTGGTTATTTTCATTTTGCTTCCTCCTTGATTTGTTCGGGATTCTTGAAAAACTTAAAATTCTCGACAAACTTAATTGTGAGAATGTAATATAACACAGATACAAGCTTGTACCATGAGGATCCAGGCGTACAAAAACTTCGCCAGTTGCGCAAAATGTTGGTGCCGAAAACACCAATGGCTATAAAGCAAACGTATTTGACACAAGCAAGGGCTTGCTCTTCGGAGTGCATGAAGTGCCCGATGATGAACATGGACGCTGCCGTGGCAAAGAAGATGAAGCAATAGACCAAGCACATGCCTGCCTTGCGCCACGACCAATCCTTACCAAGCTTTATGTCAGCAAGTAAGCCGAAGAAAAAATTAGCTACAAACAGGATAAGCATGGCGAACATGAAATCCTGAATTGGACTGAGAAGGGCTAAGAACGCCCCGGCAATCGCGTATAAAACACTCCTTATATCTATCATAACAATTCATTTTTGCGCAAATTTAATGTCTAAGGAGATAGGATTTACGGTGTTTCGTCCGTCGCAAAAAATAAAAATAGGTAGCGACATTGAAGCCGCTACCCTACCCTATCAGATTTTATCCTCAATAGCATCGAAAGCAGAACGAACGTCACGGCTGAGTGTGCGTGCGTAACGCTGTGTCTGACGAAGATTAGCATGACCAAGTACCTTCGAGACTACATTTATAGGCATTCCCTTGGAGAGGAACATGGTGGCTGCTGTAGCTCTTCCCATGTGGCTGTGAAGATTCTCGACACCAACCATTGAGCCTATGACCTTGAGAAAGTCATTGTACTTTTGGTTGGTGATTTTTGGAAGATGGTTGTTGTACCTCTTTAGTATCTCCACTGCCTGGGGAAGGAGTTGGAGAACAAAGTCAACATCTGTCTTGACTCGGCGGTCGTGGTAGAAGTATTTACCGTCAATCAGGTCGCATTCGTTGAAATCAAATGCCATGAGGTCGGAATAGGCGAGTCCGGTGTAACACTGGAAAATAAAGAGGTCACGCGCCTTGACGAGGTGAGGAGTGGCGACGGTGAGGGAACGGATAGACTCGAACTGCTCGATAGTGAGGCAGTCAACGTACTGCTTGTCGCCTCGGGGTATTTTAAAACTAAGACGACGATACGGATTGTCCTGCACAAGGTTGTCAATGACAGCGTCGTTGATGAAAAGCTTCAGATACTTGTGGTAGTTGTAGATGGTAGCCTGTCCAATCTCGCGAGTATGCAAGTATTCGTCCATCGCACGAACGTTGGCGACGGTAAGGTCGGTGAAGGAGACTATTTTGCCCCAGGAACGAAGGAAGCGAGTAAAGACACGGTAGCGGGTCTTTGTGCTTTCAGACACACGACGCGCAGCTGTGCGCTGCTCGCAATAGGTAGGGAAGTCTATCACCTTGTCAGTCGATTCACCTTGGAACATACGTGTGAGCAAATTGAAGTCAAAGCTATCTTCTTCATCGTAGGCTTTGTTTACGATTTTGTTAGCCTTGACTCTGATAGCTGTCAGACGTTGATTCAGCTCTTTTCGGTCGGGATGGCGAATAATCTTACACTCACGGCTATCCCATTCGTCGGCAGACACCTTAATGCCAGTGGCAAAGTATTTCTGCTTGCGGTTCATACTAAAGCGAATTTCAACAGAACCTTGTTTTCCGCTCTGTGCGGCGTGCTTTCTGTCATAAACAATGTTAAATCTCAAAATTGCCATAATGCGCATAAATTTTAAAATGTTCACGATGTTTCGGGGAAACAAACACGCATTTGGTAATACACTTTTTGACGGTTGGTAATACATTGGTAATACATTTTAATCAAAACAAGCGTCCAAATGCGCGAGAAAGCCGATAAATACTGGTGTACCCGAGCGTTGCGAAGTAAACTGGTTTGTGAACGAGTTCACGTTATAACTTATTTACTGACAGCAACTTACACAAAGTAAAATATCGCTAACAGCTTGGTAAAGAAGCTATTAGCGATACAATCAAATTTGAAGCAATTCGTTAAAAAGTGATCCGCATGGGGCTCGAACCCATGACCCCAACATTAAAAGTGTTGTGCTCTACCAGCTGAGCTAGCGGATCTCCGTATATGCTATGTATTTCAAAGCGAGTGCAAAGGTAAGGAGTTTTTTTGAATTGTGCAAATATTTTGCGACTTTTTATTTAATTATTTTTTCATCAATACCTACAAACAACAATATTTAGTCTGTTCTTTCTTTTATTTGATAAAATTGCAGTAATTTTGCATTCCAAATAGGATAACACCACAAACAAGTAATCAAACAATATATGTCAACTAATAATACATCTACTTCCGCAACTGCATGGACAGAGGTGGAATATTCGGTACGCTGCATGAGTCCATACATCAGCACACCTATTTATATACCTGAGGAAACTTCATATTTCCTGTGTCGTGAAGACGGAACACGCGAGCAGCACCGTCTTACGTTTGTTGTATTCCGCGCAGAAGGAGCCGACGAGGATGACTGGGAAGACGACCCTATGATAGGACGCCTGCAAATAGGCGTACTCGGCGAGGGCGACGAGGAAGTGAAGCCAGTGGATGCAGTATATCTCGGCGTTGAGCCCGACCGCTTCGTAAAGGTGGTGCGCGACGACGAGAGCGACATTGTGTTCGACTTCAGATGGAACTACGGCAAGGTGGAAATCGACCGTGCCGAGAAGACCGATGAAGGTTGGCTGCTTAAGAAAAACGATTTTGGCGAAGACGGAATTGCCGTGAAACTCACCCCAAGAAAAGGCAATCCGTTCACACTGCGCCTCGTGATTCCTTACGTAGGCTTTGCCATTACCGACAAGGACGACAACCGTCTGACAGGCGAGATAGAGATTACGCACAACGACCTTGCCAACTACAACTACTCGTTTGTTGGCGATTCGTCGAACGACCGTTTCCAGCTTTCACTCGACGACAACAAGCTCAACTACATGTGCGTACTTACTGAGGACGGCCGACTTTCGGTAAGAAACATGCGTGAGCGTCTTGCTCTTGTTGATGAGATTGACGCCATGGGAAGTCTTGAAAGTCTTATGATGGGTGCGCATTCTGCCCTTATCAAGAACAAGTCGTCGCGCTGGCGCATACAGCTAACTGGTGAGGACGTAGAGGGCGCATCGGAGATAGAGGTAAACGGAAAGAGTCTTGCACGCTTCGCCTTCGAGCAGTTCAACACCGAGAATGTTGACGAGAACACCCTTGCACAACGCTTAATGCAGATGGAGCAGCGTTACGCATTCCAGTGGTATTGGCTGAACGAGGAAGATTGGAGCCACGAGAATCTTGACGGACTTATCGACATGGATGGCCTTGATGAGGATCCGGAGAAGATGATGCGTCAGGCTCTGCTCTTCAACCGCTACGAGACATTCATGAAGCAGCTCACAGCCTTCTCGTTCGTATCGCAGAAGAACATTCAGGGCGACCAACTCCAGGCACGCAACAACAAGCGCAAGATTGCCCGTTGCGTGCGCCATGTACTGGCCCATCGTGCTGGCGAGGAGAATATCTGGGAGCTTGAAGAGGAAGCAAGAAAGGAAATACAACACTTCCACGGAACGTTCCACAGAGAGTTTGTGGCAGCTATGGAAGAAAAATAAGTCAACTGTAAACGGAAAATGGACAACTGATAATTATGAAACAGTAATTATCAGTTGTCCATTTTCCATTTTCTATTATATCAGAGTATTTGCAACACCTCTTTTATATCCTCAATTTTCTTTAGCTCATCCATGATGACCTTCACTTCGCTGCGGTCGTGCACACGTATTTCTATCTGACCCTCGAAGATGCCCTCGTTGCTCTCGATGGTAACCTTGTGTATGTTGACATCAAGCTTATCAGATATTACCTCCGAGACATCATGCAGCATACGCTTGCGGTCGATACCGTGTATCTCGATAGTAGCGTCGAAGAACATCACCTTGTGCATGTCCCACTTGGCATCGAGAATGCGCTTGCCGTATGTAGCCTTAAGCTTTGAAGCCACGGTGCAGTCGCGGCGATGAATCTCAATTCTATTCTTGTTGTCGATATAGCCCAAGATGTCGTCACCAGGAATGGCATGGCAACAAGTCGGGAACACAAACTTTGATATGTTCTCCTCATTCACGTAGACAGGCTTCTTCTTGTTGAATCCCTCGCCCACTGTGAAATATTCAGTATTCCTTTCCTCTCTTCTTTCTGTACGGTTGAAGAAAGGCACATATCTGCGCCATCCCCCGTTGCTCTCGGGTTTCTTCTCGCGCAATTCATCAAGGTCTCTGTCACCAAGAAGCACTGTGCGCTTGCCGATAGCAATGAAAAGGTCGTCGGTCTTCTTAAATTCATGGAAGTCGCACAACTTTGTGAGCACGGGAGTAGTCATCTCCAGCTCATTCTTGCGCAACCAATCGTCAAGTATCTGCTCGCCCTTCTTCTGAAGTTCGCGGTTGTCGCGACGCAGAATGGCAAGAATCTTGCCCTTGGCTTTGGCCGTAGACACGAAGTTAATCCACGAAGCCTGCACATGTTGCGACTTTGAAGAAAGAATCTCCACCTGGTCGCCACTCTGCAATTTGTGGCTAAGCGGCACAAGCTTATGGTTAACCTTTGCACCTATACAATGAGAGCCGAGGAATGTATGTATTTGGAACGCAAAGTCGAGGGCTGTGCATCCTGCAGGCATTGTCTTAATCTCTCCCTTAGGAGTGAACACGAATATCTCGCTTGCAAAGAGGTTCAGCTTAACAGTATCGAGGAAGTCCATTGCGTCGGGCTGTGGATCGTCGAGAATTTCCTTGATAGTAGAAAGCCAATTGTTTAGTTCGGTATCATCATTCAGTTCGGCAGGCACACCATCCTTATATTTCCAGTGTGCAGCAAACCCCTGTTCAGCCACCTCGTCCATATGGTCGGAACGAATCTGCACCTCAATCCACTTGCCCTGATTGGACATAAGCGTGACGTGCAAAGCCTGATATCCATTGGCTTTGGGATGGTTCACCCAGTCGCGAAGTCTGTCTGGATGCGACTTGTATATTTGGTTTATCGCCACATATATTCTGAAGCACTCGTTGATTTCCTCAGAACGATCCTTTGGAGTGTAGACAATGCGCACGGCAAGAATGTCGTAGATTTCCTCAAACGTGACGTGCTTGTTCTGCATCTTTTTCCATATAGAGTAAGGACTCTTAACGCGTGCCTTGATGTCGTATTGTATGCCCATTCGGTCGAGAGCCGCTCGTATAGGCTTGGTGAATGTGGCAAATATGGAGTCGAGTTGCTCCTGCGTGTCGGCAAGCTTACCCTTGATATAGTTGTACTCCTCGGGATGCTCGTATCGGAAAGAGAGGTCTTCGAGTTCGGTCTTGATTTTGTTAAGTCCCAAACGGTTGGCAAGCGGAGCATAGATGTAGAGAGTCTCCCCCGCGATTTTATACTGTTTGTTGGCAGGCTGCGACTGTAGGGTGCGCATATTGTGAAGTCGGTCGCAAATCTTGATGAGAATGACACGTATATCATCACTCATCATAAGCAGAAGCTTCTTGAAGTTCTCGGCTTGGGCAGAAGCCTGGTCGCCAAAGATACCTCCCGAGATCTTTGTAAGTCCATCAACAATTTGCGCTATTTTAGGTCCGAAGATATTTTCCATATCCTCCACCGTATAGTCGGTATCCTCCACAACATCATGCAGCAAAGCCGCGCAGATGCTCGTAGAACCAAGTCCCATCTCCTCTACTGCTATGCGAGCCACAGCAATTGGGTGCATGATGTATGGCTCACCCGAAAGACGTCGCACACCTTTGTGGGCCTGCCGGGCGAAGTTGAAGGCTTTGTTAATTATATCCACCTTTCTGCGGTGGGGTGACGCGAGGTAAATGTCAAGCACCTCTTTGAAGGCTCCTTCGATAAGCATATCATCGGCCGTCTCTCTCTGTTGGTCTTTCAATTTCTGGTCGTCCATGATACAGGTCTCCTATTAGTTTAATATTGATTTAGGTATGAACCAAAAAAGGAGGGGTCGCGCCTTAGATATAAATTATGTTGAATATCCGGGGCGCGACGCCTCCTCTCCTGATTGTTGTTGTTTATTTAATTCGTATTTTCTTGCCTGCGCGTATGCTGCTTCCACTGATTTTGTTCAGTTTCTTCAGCTTCTTAACGGTAGTTCCGTTGCGCTTGGCAATCTCCGAGAGCGTGTCTCCCTGGCGTATAGTCACGTTACGTCCGCCACGGCTGCTCTTCTTGTTCTTCTTGCTCTTCTTGCTGTTGCGAGAGTTTCGGCTTGAAGAATTGTTTTTGTTTCTTGATGAGCTGGTGGTGTGGCGGCTGTAAGCAGGAGCATCGTCGTTCACCTCCACCTCTGTGCGCTTGGCAAGAAATTCTTCGGGTCGATAGGCATATATAGAGTCCTCGTTGTCGATGAACTTGCCTACAAACGAAGCCGGCAGTCGAAGAGCCATAGGGCGAGTGTCGCCATTGACAATATTGCGTCTATACTGGGGGTTGAGCTGCTTCACTTGTTCTATGTCCAAGCCAAGCACCTTGGCCACCTGCTCAAAGTGGACGTTGCGGTTGACAACCACCGTGTCGGTTTTCTCGGGCAAGTCGGCCTCCATCGGGCAGATGTTATGGTCGCAATAGTAGGTCATGATATAGTTGGCAGCTATGAAAGCCGGCACATAACCTCTTGTCTCCTTTGGCAGGTATGGATAAATCTGCCAGTAGTCGGTGGCACCGTTTGAGCGGTGTATAGCCTTGTTAATGTTCTCAGGTCCACAGTTGTATGCGGCAATCACAAGATTCCAGTCACCGTAAATCTTATACAGGTCGCGCAGATAGTGAGCTGCTGCATAAGAAGCGCGCACTGGGTCGCGACGCTCATCCACGAGTGAGTTCACCTCAAGTCCATAGCGTTTGCCTGTGGTGAGCATAAACTGCCAAAGTCCTGTAGCACCCACACGCGACACTGCGTTAGGATTAAGAGCAGACTCAATAACTGGCAGATACTTCAGTTCGAGTGGCAATCCGTAAGCCTCAAGAGCCTCCTCGAAGGTAGGCATGTAGAAATTCTGCGCACCAAGCATTATGCTTACAGAGCGGCGCAGACGACTGCTATAGCGGTCGATGAACTTCTGCACAACATCGTTGTAAGGAAGCTCTATCACCGACGGTATGCGCGCCAAGCGTTCCTTGTACACTTCCTTGCTGTACACCGGGTTGATGTCTGGCATGTTGCAGTCGGTTCCAATCTTCAGGTATGTCTTGCTGTTGTAAGCAGTAAGCAGCGAGTCATACTCACACGTCATAGCCTCGGGCAGATCGATGACTTCCTTCTTGCCCTCGGCATCGGTCACAGTGATTTCTGTTTCGTCGTCGTCGCTCTGCGCGAGGACTGGATTAGAGAAGCCAAGAATCACTGTGGCAATCAATACTAATGTCTTTTTCATCAAAATAATTATACTATTGTTTTCGTCTTAAAAGTTCAAGCTGAAGCTCATACCCAGGCTGTTTGCCCTTAGCGGGTTGCGCTCTCGTTCATTATTTATTATAGTAGGCTCAACCCTAAGGCTGAGGTCCTTCGAGATGTCAAATTCAGATAGCGACGCGTCGACATAAGCGTCCACCACACTCAAGGCATAGACTCCCACGAGGCAGAAGAAGCTCAGGTCGCGCCAACGGCGGAATCTATCCTTGCGCTTGCGGAAGAGCTCCTGATAGCGTTGCAGGTTCGACTCGTCGATTTTCGCGCCGAGATGCAGAAACTGGTTATAGCTCTGCGTGTTGGGGTCGTCGTCCATAATGTCCATGTAAGCCTGCGAGTAGTCGCGGAACATTTGGTTGTTCCATCGCATGGCATAGGCACATCCCACGAAGCCACCATATACTATAGGCACCTTCCAGTACTTACGGTTGTAAATTTGTCCGGCACCCGGCAGCACTATGGCAAGCCACATGGCACGTTTTGGATTAGGACGCCATGTCTTCCAGTCGCGATGCTTGCGCAGTTTGACAGAGTCGGTCTGCGCGAGCATACGTAGCGTGTCTTGCTGCGTGAAGATGGCCGACACAGAGTCATTATTCGACTTCATGTCGGCAACGTCAGTCTGTGCCGTCGCGTTGATGGTCGTCATCAACATGCAAGCAGCTACAAGCAATGTCTGGAATATGTATGACTGAATAGTTTTCACTGTCGTTGTTTACTGTTGTTTCATTTTGTCGAACACACTCATTATGCGCTCGAGTTCCTCCTCGTTGTCGAAGGGGATAGTGATTTTGCCCTTACCCTTTGGCGAGCAAGTCATCTGCACCTTGGTTTGTAGGAAATCAGAAAGGCTGTTGCGCAGCACATTAAACTCCTCAGGAAGCTTGGCCTTAGCCACAATCTTCTTGCGTCCGCTCTCCACATCCTCACCATTCTTGAGCATCTGGGCCATTTCCTCTACCTTGCGCACCGAGTAGCCATGCTTTATCACCTCGTTGAAGAGCTTAATCTGCAGCGATGGCGAATCCACTGCAAGCAGCGCGCGCGCATGTCCCATGTCGATTTCCTTCTTCTGCAAGGCTATCTGCACTTGTGCAGGCAGGCGCAGCAGACGCAGATAGTTGGTAATGGCAGTTCGGCTCTTGCCCACTCTCTCCGACACCTTCTCTTGAGTCATTCCCTCAGCATCGAGCAAATGCTCATAGGCGAGAGCAATTTCAATGGCGTTGAGGTCCTCGCGTTGAATGTTCTCCACGAGAGCCATCTCCATGATGTTCTCGTCGCTGATGGTGCGTATGTAGGCAGGTATTGAGTAGAGGCCAGCCAATTGCGAAGCCCTCCAACGTCGCTCTCCTGCAATAATCTGGTAGCGTTCCTCGTCCACCTGACGCAGAGTGATGGGCTGTATGATGCCTATCTGTCGGATGCTTGAAGCCAGTTCCTGCAGCGACTCTTGGTTAAACTCGCGTCGCGGCTGATTGGGGTTAGCCTCTATTTGTCCGAGTGGAATCTCGTTGATAGTGGAAGAGCCTTGTGTGCGCACTCCACCGGTATCGATGAGAGCGTCAAGACCCTTTCCGCCCTCTATATCGTCGAGTCCGCGTCCGAGCACGCTTCTATTGTATTTCTTGTGTACAGCCATTATTGTTCGTTGGGCGTTTCGTTCTTGTTGATAATTTCCTTGGCAAGTGCCATGTGGTTCTTAGCACCCACCGAGTCGGCGTCATAAAGAATCACGGGCAGTCCGTGGCTTGGGCTTTCGCTTAGCTTCACGTTGCGCTGAATGACGGTTTTGAACACCAGTTCCTGGAAATGGCGTTTCACCTCGTCATAAATCTGGTTGGCGAGTCGGAGTCGTCCGTCGTACATGGTAAGCAGGAATCCCTCTATTTCGAGTCCCGGATTGAGTTTGCTCTTGATAATCTTTATCGTGTTGAGCAGTTTGGTGATGCCCTCAAGCGCGAAGTATTCGCATTGCACCGGAATAATCACCGAGTCGGCAGCAGTAAGAGCGTTTACGGTGATGAGTCCCAACGACGGACTGCAGTCGATTAGAATGTAGTCGTAGTCGTCGCGTATCTTGTCGAGCATATTCTTGATTATGCGCTCGCGGTTCTTGAGGTTGAGCATTTCTATCTCTGCGCCCACAAGGTCGATATGGCTGGGAATGATGTCAAGTCCATTTATATCGGTTGTATACACAGCGTCGCGCACATCGGCGTGATCGATTATACATTCGTAGAGCGAGCAGTCAATTTCCTGAATATCCACTCCAAGTCCACTTGAAGCGTTGGCCTGCGGATCGGCGTCTACCACGAGTACTGTCTTCTCGAAAGTGGCGAGCGAAGCCGCGAGATTAATCGTTGTTGTTGTCTTTCCAACCCCACCTTTCTGGTTGGCGAGTGCTATTATCTTTCCCATTTACATCAAAATTATTTGGCAAAGTTACATATTTTATGCGAGATACGGTCAGTTTAAACCTTTTTTCGTACATTTGCAGATGAAATAAAGACAAATTTATGAATATTAAAAGACCATTAATACTTATTTCCAACGACGATGGCTATCATGCCAAGGGAATAAACCAGCTCATAGCCATGATTCGCGACATGGCAGACATCATAGTATGCGCACCGGAGTCGGCACGCTCGGGATTTGCCACAGCCTTTTCTGCCACAGTGCCTTTGCGACTTAAACTGCGCCGCAAGGAAGAGGGCATGGAGATGTGGTCGTGCAACGGCACACCTGTTGACTGCGTGAAGATTGCTCTTCAGGAGCTATTCGCCGACCGCCAGCCCGACATGGTGATAGGCGGCATCAACCATGGCGACAACGCCTCTGTCAACGTGCATTATAGCGGCACAATGGGTGTGACACTCGAGGGTTGCATGAAATATATCCCTTCTGTGGGATTCTCGTTGTGCGACCACCGCGACGATGCCGACTTTGAGCCGCTTCGACCATACGTTAGGGAAATTGTGGCAAAGGTGTTGAAGGAAGGACTGCCCAAGGGAGTGTGCCTTAACGTCAACTTCCCTAAGCTCAAGGAGTTCAAGGGTGTGAAGATGTGCCGCATGGCCTACGGCACATGGTACAACGAGTGTGTGAAGATGCAGCATCCTCATGGCTACGACTATTTCTGGATGACTGGCTCCTACCGCAACGACGAGCCTGAGGCTGAAGATACCGACAACTGGGCTTTGACTCACGGTTACGTGGCAATAACACCCACACGCATCGATGTGACTGACTATGAGTTGCTGAAAAGCTGGAAATTATAACATTAGACACAAACAATGAAATACTACTTGATAGTTGGCGAAGCCTCTGGCGACTTGCATGCTTCGCATCTGATGAAGGCACTCTGCCAAACCGACAACAATGCAGAGTTTCGATTCTTCGGAGGTGACCTAATGTCGGCTGTTGGCGGCAAGCGTGTAAAACACTACCGCGAGCTTGCCTACATGGGATTCATACCTGTATTGATGCACTTGCGCACCATATTCCGCAATATGGCCATGTGCAAGCGCGACATTGTGGAGTGGCAGCCAGATGTGGTTATACTCGTCGACTATCCGGGCTTCAACCTCGACATTGCCAAATACGTGCATGCCAAGACCGACATTCCCGTCTACTACTATATCTCGCCTAAGATATGGGCCTGGAAGGAGTGGCGCATAAAGAACATAAAACGCGACGTTGACGAGATGTTCTCCATACTGCCTTTCGAGGTGCCTTTCTTTGAGCAGAAGCACCACTACCCCATCCATTATGTGGGAAATCCTACTGCCGAGGAGGTGAGACAGTTTCAGAATACTTATCACGAGACAAAGGAATCATTCTGCCAACGCCACGGCTTAAGCGACAAAGCTATAATCGCCCTGCTTGCAGGCAGCCGACGCCAGGAGATTAAAGACAACCTGCCCGCTATGATTGAGGCAGCAAGCCAATATCCCGACTATCAGCTTGTGCTTGCTGGGGCACCAAGCATAACGAAAGAATATTACGGGCAATTCATTAATGGAAAGAATGTCACCCTTATCGCCAATGACACCTATGCCCTACTCTCACATGCCCGTGCCGCTGTTGTGACAAGTGGCACGGCTACGCTTGAGACTGCCCTGTTCAATGTGCCACAAGTAGTGTGCTACGAGACTCCTGTGCCTAAGCTGATAGCCTTCCTCCGCCGTCATGTTCTGAAAGTGAAATACATTTCGCTTGTCAACCTTATCGACGACAGCGAGGTGGTGAAGGAGCTTGTGGCAGACACTTTCTCAGTCGAGAACATAGCACACGAATTGTCGCTCTTGTTGCCAGACAGCTTGGAGCGCAACCGTATGCTCGAAGGTTACGAGCGAATAATGGAGAAGATTGGCGATGACAGTCCGTCGAACAGTGCGGCACATATCATTTATGAATTGGTTAAGAGATAAAGAAGTTATTCACAAAATTGCCACAACAATTGACAACAATATATGGTGTGTCAAAAGCCGTAATTACGACTCTTGACACACCATCTATTATATACAATACTTCCCAACAAAAGCCTCAACCTTTTTTATATACTCCTCACGATGGTCGCGATAGGCAAAGGCATGTTCGCTGCCTGGAGCTATCCACAGTTGCTTGGGTTGGGGTTTTGCCTCATAAAGTGGATAAACCATCCATGTGGGCACGAATGTGTCCTTGTCGCCATGAATGAAGAACATTGGTTTCTTGCATTTGGCAACCTGTTTCAATGGAGAGGCCTCCTTAAAGCTCCAGCCATACTTGGCCTGTGTAAGCCATGAGGCTGTGTAGAGCAAAGGAAACTCAGGCAGAGAGAAGCGTCCACGTAACTCATGTGCGAACTCATCCCAGGCACTCGTATAGCCACAATCCTCCACAAAGCATTTCACATAATCGGGGGTATGCTCACCACTTACACACATCGTAGTGGCAGCACCCATCGATATGCCATGCACCACAAGACGCATAGAGTCGCCTACTGTCGAGAACATCTTAGGCGCAAGGTCAATCCATTTCAGCACATCCAGGCGGTCGAACCACCCCATCTGTATGTCGTCGCCTTGCGACAAGCCGTGTCCATGAAGATCGGGCAAAACCACATTGTAGTGCATCTCCTTATTATATATACGTGCAATATGCAGCATGTCTATAGAATTGTTGGTATATCCATGCACCACAACAGCCGTTCTTCCCTCAGCCTTGCGCGACTTTATGCACACGGCATGAGCACGCAAGCCATCAGGCATAATGGCAAACGTGTCGCTCCATGCTCCTTCTGTCTTGATGCTGTCAAGCCAAGGTTTCAGTTCAGGATACCAATCCATTGCCTTGCCCCAATTCTTGCGATGAGACTCCGGCGCACTCTTCAAGGCATAGTCAACAAGATAGAACGAGCCATAGGTTGTAGCTGCTGCAAACACCACAAGCAAGGCAACCAACGAATATATCAATCGCTTTTTCATACGGTTCATATTTTTCCACAACGACCATTACTTCACAGCCTCTACCGTATACCCAGCATTCCGCAAGAGCTTCAATATTCCCTTGTCGCCAGGCAAGTGTCCAGCACCAACAACAAAGAGTGTAGGAGCTGCGGACATAATAGTAGGCATCTTCTTTGCCCAGTCGCTGTTGCGATTATTTATCAGAATATCGTTTTCCTCGGGAGTGGCATCACATGTGGCAGATAATTTCTCATTCATTATGTCGGCAAGAGCATTAACATTCTGGGCATAATAGGCCTTAGCCATACGCTCAGTGAGCTGTGCGTAATACTCAAGATTGCCAAGGAAGCAGTCGAGCTGCACCACCTGTCGGTCGAGTGGAGTGCCAAAGAGCACATCTGACTCAAAAGCCACTGTCTCAAGTCCACCTACAAGCTTGTTCTTGTTCTTAGCCTGAGTTTGGAAATACTGGTCGATAGTGTTTGTAGGATCAAACTCACCCATGTGAGCCTTGAGATATTGCAGCATGGTCAACTGAGTGAGCAGGGCGGCAGGCGAAAGAATCGAGAGTTGCTGTTCTACCATAGGATTGCTGAAACCTACGCCCATAAGACCAGTCACAACTGTATCAAGACGCTTATACTGGTCGGCTGTAAGAACAGTCTTCAAAGTCTTGCCTTCGGGCAACAACATCTTGCTCTGCATCAGCAGCAAGGTATCAGGATTGAGCATGTCATCCCACTTTATCTCGCCATACACCTGCGATGTGGCATCAATAGCCTGTTGCACACCAGCCACCTTGTCAACGAAAGAAGTGTTGGCTATATGGAATGTTCCAAACACATACGAAGCCTGCTTAAGCCCATTGCCCGACACACGGTACAGCAACTGGGCATTGGCACTAACGACCGAAATTAACGCTAAAAATAAAAATGTAAATAATTTCTTCATATTATTTATTGTTAAATGATTGTCTTTATTTTGTAAAATAGAGGTTTTTACGTATTTTTGCACATTGTATTGTCACATGCCTTTACGCACTGTATGATATATTAACGATAAAAGAGACAAATTATTTTAATAACTAACTAAAAAAATGGACAATCTCAAACAAATTATCGGCCATTTTCAAATCAATGGCACCGTGGCAGAGGTGAAGCCTCTTGGCAACGGACTCATCAACGACACTTACAAAGTGAATACCGTTGAAGACAACGCTCATGACTATGTGCTCCAGCGCATCAACGACTCTATATTCACCGACGTAGACCTCTTGCAGCACAACATCGAGGAAGTGACAACACACATCCGCGAGCAGCTTGTAAAGGAGGGTGCCGATGATATCGACCGTCGTGTGCTTACATTCATCAAGGCCGACAACGGCAAGACCTACATCAAGGACGAGGAGGGCAAGTACTGGCGCATCTCCATGTTTATTCCTGATGCTGTGACAGTGGAGACTGTCAACCCTGAATACTCTTACCATGCAGGTAAGGCCTTTGGTAAGTTCGAGGCTCAGGTGGCTGACATCACCGACCATCTTGGTGAGACAATCCCCAACTTCCATAATATGGAACTTCGTCGCGACCAGCTTCGTCAGGCTGTCAAGGAAGATCGCGCAGGACGTGTAGCCGGTGTGCAGGACTTTATCGACGAGCTTGAGAAATATAGCGAGGAGATGTGTCTTGGCGAGCGCTTGTTCCGCGATGGCAAACTCCAGAAGCATGTGTGCCACTGCGACACCAAGGTGAACAACATGATGTTCGACAAGGAAGGACGTGTGCTTTGCGTCATCGACCTCGACACTGTTATGCCTTCGCTCTTCGTAAGCGACTACGGCGACTTCCTTCGCACAGCTGCCAACACTATAGCAGAGGACTCTCCTGAGTTCGAGAAGATTGACTTCCGTATGGACATCTTCGAGGCTTTCACACGTGGCTATGTAGAGTCGGCTTCTTCTTTCCTCACTCCGCTCGAAATCTCTCTTCTGCCCTACGCTGCCGAGCTGTTCCCATATATGCAGGCAGTACGCTTCCTTTGGGACTACCTCAATGGCGACCACTACTGGAAGTGCAAGTATCCTGAGCACAACCTTGTGCGTGCAAAGAACCAGTGGCACCTCTTCCTTAAGGCTAAGGAGCATGAGGCAGAGATGAAGCAGTTCATCGAGGGCCTGAACAAATAATAAAAACAACTGAACAAACAAAATAGAATTAGGGGGTACGGTTTTTAAGCCGCACCCCCTAATTGCATTATAGCTTATTCAAAACTTATCCTTACTTCTTCTATTCTCTTCATTATTTCTTCACAACCTTAACAGTCTTGCCAGAGGCATACTTCACAATGTTCACACCTCTCTGCATAGAGCTGAGACGCTGACCCTGAGCATCGTATACTGCAACCGGCACATCAGTCTTGCCTGCATTGTTGTTGATGGTAGAGATGCCAGTGGTATAGCCCTCAACATTTGCCTTGGCAGCATTTGCGATAGTGCCATCGGCGTTGAGCAACAAGGCTACGACACGCATCTTTGAAGTGTCCTGAATGAGCGACTCTCCTGAGGTGCTGACAACCTTAGCCGTCTCAAACTCACCTTCTACCTCTACTGGCTCATCGGCCTTAACTGTTGCAGGCAGCGATACGAGTCCACCTGCAAGACGAGTTGTTGCTACTACAACATCATCGAAATGAAGACCTGGGATAACAGAATTTCCTGCAAAGAACGGGTCAGCCTCTGGCGAAGGCATTGTACCTGCGTTGGCTTCTGTATAATAGTTGTGCTGTTCCCATGCAGAGCCTGTTCCATGAAGGTCATCAGCTACGAGCACAAACTCCACCTTATACTTATCAGCATCTGTCAAATCCTCAAGGAATACGAATGTTGCCTTAGCGGCAATCTTCTTCTCGCCATCCTTATAACTTGCCTCAACAACAGCTGCTGCAGGAGCAAGCTTCTTAGCCTGTGCCTTCCAAATATCCTCAATGCCGAAACCAGAGGTTGAAGCTCCGTAATATGGGTCAACACTTGCACCAAAAGCACGGTCCATATCAGCTGTCGGGAATCCAGACACACTTGACGGGAAGTTAGTAGAAGGCATCACCTCCATTGCGTCACCGTTGTGATAAGAAAGTCCGATAAAATCGGAATGATACTTGTTCATAAGTTTCAAGGCAACGTATCCACGCGGACACCATCCGCACCATGTGCCAGTATATTCCTCCATTACCGGATTGTGCTTAGGCATAACGTTGAACACTACAAACTTGCCCTCATTGGCAACAGCTTCGCTGTTAGCCTCGCCATTCACCTTGTCAATGGTAAGCTTAAGCGGATAAGTACCCTTTGCTGCAATCTCGTCAAGCTTGATGGTCACGTCAGTCGAAGCGTTGAAGATAGCTGGCAGCGGCTTGTCAAGCTCCACCTGGCCCGAACCATTCACGTCGCCTGCCGTATAGCTGTAGCTGAACGACTTAACGCCATTATAGCCATGATTCTTAATACTAAGAGTTACATCAGTGGTTGTATTCACCTGTCCATACACAGTTCCTATCTCAGAGATATTGGCAGCATTGGCCTCAACGCCAGAAATGTCAACTTCAAGAGCCGAAGAACCAACATTCGACTTATCCTTCCATTTCATGTAAGTGCGCGATGTATGGAGGAAGAATCCTGCCTCACTCTTATCCTCAACCAAAACCACTGGATATTTGGTGGTAGAGCTTACCGCATCCACGTTGAACGAATAGCCCACATACAGAGTGTCGCTGTCGATAGTGTAAGGAGTAGCAAGAGTGGCTGATGCTGTATTGCCGTCGAACGTAGCGTCGAGACTCATCACATCGGGCACATTCTTCTTGCTCTCAACCGTGAGCTTCTTGCTAATCCACACCTTCACATTGCTTATTTTGTCGCTGCTCTGGAATGGAGCGCGTATAGCCGAAATCTTTTTGCCCTTGAGACTTTTATCGGCAAGCATCACAGCCACATCATAGTTCTCCTTCTTCTGTGTGCCATAAGCCACCAACGACGACGAACCCATATTGCCACTGAATACAATCTTGTCGTTGTCAGCATAAGCGGAATCACAGAATCCTGACAAAGCCGCCACAAGCAGCATGGAATTGAGTATACATTTGTTATTCTTCATAACCTTCGTGTTTTTATTGTTACAGAAAATGGCACCCCCACTATAATATAATATATAGGGTGAATGCCATTTTCCATTTATGTTAAAAGACTCTTTTCTCTGTTTTTATAAGTCTTAATTACTTCTTTACAACCTTCACAGTCTTCTGTGTACCGTCGGCCATCTTCATGGTCTTGAGATATACACCACTTGCAAGGTTGCTTACGCGACGACCGCTGAGGTCGCTGAAGCTTACGCTCTTGACTGTGTTGCTCTCGGCTGTTGCACCCTTAATAGCTGTCTCGATAGGAGTGAAGTTGCCTTCCTCGTCAATAGCATACTCTACGAGGTTTGACTTGTACACCTTGTCACCATCCTTATAGAATGTCTGAATGCCAAGCTTTGTGAATCCAGTCATGTAGTAGTACAATGTATGCATGTCGCCACTTACAACAAAGTCAAATGAATTGTCAGAGAAGTAATACGGGATATCAGTAATCTCCTCAGAAATATTCAAATACTCATCGGGATAAGCTGTGAACAAATCGCCATCGAAGTATACATTGTAGTAGAGCTTATTGGCATCAAGCAAGTTGCCGTCAACCGAATTCTTCTCAAACCAGAACTGGAGAGCACCATAGCCACGGGCCTCATCAAATGACACGAACTGCAGCAACTCAGGATCCTTAGGACTTGCTGGAATCTCTACCCACGACTTCATCTGCGGAGCCTCATAAGACACTACTGAGTATACAGAATTCAAACCGTTGTTTACATCAAACATACCGTCCGACTTCAATGTCTTGGCAGCAGCGTCATAATCAAACGATATAGACTTCTCGAAGTAGAAGCTGTCAACTTCCTGTCCATACATTTCGTCCCAAATCTTCTCGCTACCCAAAGCAGCGAAGAAAGTATGCATCTGGTTCACAGGGTCTACACCCATATAAATCTTACCTTCGAAGACAGCCTTGTCACCGTCAATCTTACCCTTAGCCCAGTTCTCAGGAGCATTGTCCGAAAGATTGCCAAGATACAAATCCTTGCCGTCAACAGCCACGTTGATTATGCGAGCGTCTTCCTGACCATCTGTGTTGATGAAGTCAACCTGATACTTCGAAACTTCGGCTGATGCTGGAGGAACACTTGCAGCCTCCTTCATCTTGTACCATGCCTGATAGTAGTCGGCATAACCCGTCCAACCACCATCGTCAGCACAGAGTGCGAGGTAAACATCATTGTCAAGATTGTCTACACGGATGAGCGAGTCGTTGCGTAGCACGTAGCTCATAGTCTGCGAGGTAGAATCTGGAACAATAGAATTGCCCTCCTGATTCATCACAGCACGGAAAGCGTAGAAATATTCCTTTTCGCCTGTAGGATTGCCATCGTCATCAGTAGCATCCTGAACATAGTATTTCTGAGGGAAGTTGAACTTAATGGTGTCGCCCTCTGCTTTATAACCCTTAATCCAAGAGCCCGATGCTATTGTGCCAATAGCATTCTGAATATATACGTCTCCATCGTTGCCCTCTACGTAACGCTCCACAGTACCGTCGATAGCTGTCGGGAATACATATCCGAAGAATACCAAGTAACCCTCGCCCGTACCATAAAGATTGTCGTGCAATGTGCCTGCAGGCTGATCGAGGATAATCTCCGACTCACTTGCAGCCTTGCTCACACGTGCAGGAAAAGCTGTCTTATTGCTCACCGTAGGCATAATGAAGTTCATTGGCTTGCCTGCCGGCTTCTTGACGTTAGGCTGATATCTCAGCGAACTGTTGGCAAACGGTCCGTTTGCCTGAACTTTTGCGAGGGGCTGTGCAAAAGACGATGTAGCAAACATTGCTGCTACAAACGCAGTGTAGATCTTTTTCATAAGCGACATTATTTTTGTTAATAAATGTGCACGACCTCCCTTAGGGGAGACCCTACGTTAACTGCTTTTTCTTGTTGCAAATTTAGCGATTAAATATTAAACAGCAAAACATTTTTTTGTATTTTCTTACGTTTTATCATAAAAAAAGTTGTTTTACTGTCATTTTCATACCATACATGTGGTATACCCACTCTTAATACATTATTTAATATAGGTTAAACACTTGTCAATATAAACAAAAAGTCTTACCTTTGCACCAAGTTTGACAGCAAAGCCACCAAAACCTTGCTGTCATACATAAATCTTTTTAATGCGCTTGTGGCGGAATTGGTAGACGCGCTAGACTTAGGATCTAGTGTCCTGCGACGTGAAGGTTCGAGTCCTTTCAGGCGCACAGAAGAAAATCCTAACTGCTTGATATTGGGCAGTTAGGATTTTTTATTTTCTGTTTTTGGCAACGGATTGGCAACGTATTTGATATCTTGCCTTATAGGTAGGATTCATAAACAGAACTAAATA
>ULYE01010582.1_pt1 | contig 20985 bp, 20 predicted proteins | sample 1961921 | NCBI WGS metagenome assembly ULYE01 (sample SAMEA4835856, study PRJEB28245) | human gut metagenome | biome: gut microbiome; material: fecal sample | place: Denmark | collected 2008 | reverse complement strand
TCACCACCGTCATTGCGGGCTCAAAAGGCGAGATGCCCATGGGCGAAGCCATCCGGAAAATCTCTCCTTCCCCATATACCGTGAACCTTATGGGACAGACGAACCTCTTGGAACTCGCCGCTCTTGAAAAAATGGCGGCACTTCACATTTCCAGCGACACCGGTCCACTCCACATCGCGAACGCCGTCCACGCTCCCATCATCGCCCTCTTCGGCCCGACGCCGCATAAGCGGAATGGCCCGTACGGCAATTCGAACTGCCATTTTTTGATTGCAGATCATCCACTGACGAAGGAGTGCAGGATGAGCAGCATTCCGGTGGATCGGGTGTATCAGCTGGCACTCGAGATCTTGGAAAATAAGTGTTAAATTTCAAAGGATTTATTTATGATTCCTGATTACAAAAATATTCTCGTCATCAATACGATGCACATTGGAGACCTCATGCTGGTGACGCCGGCGCTTCGGACGCTGCGGGCAAACTATCCGAAAGCCCACATCGCGCTTCTGACAGACAAACCGCTGGCCGACCTCGTGCGCTGCAATGAAAACATCGACGAATGCATCCTGATCGACAAGCACGGGCGAGACAAGGGGATTCTGGCGCTCATCCGCTTCATCCGGCAGATACGGAAACGTCACTTTGACCTCGTGATCAATTACCATCGCAATGAGAGAGCCTCGGCGATCGCGTCTTTTTCCGGCGGGAAGAAAATCGTCGGTTACGCGCAGCCCTTCTTCCATCGTTTCTTTGACCACTGGATGCCAAACTTGGCGATGGCGGACACGCCGAAGGACAAGGTCATGCACCAGACGCTCTGCCATTTGAAGGTCTTGCAGGAAGCGGCTGGATGCACGAAGCTCGATGACAGAGGCCTCGAGATGTGGCTGCCGCTCGAAGAGGAAAAGAAAGCCTCCGACCTCTGGCAGAAAGAATTTGCTAAGGACGATCGCGTCATCGCCTTCAATATCGGTGCAAGCTGGATGACGAAGCGCTGGATCGATGCCTACTTTGCCGAGTGTGCCGACCGCTTCATTCAGGAAGGCTATCACATCGCCTTTCTGGGTGGTCCGACAGATGTGGCGATCGTCAAGGCATGCATAGAGAAAATGAAAGAAAAAGACAGTCCGAAGGTACATGTCTTCACCGGAAAAGTCAGCCTTACCGTGCTGGCGGGGCTGCTTCGCCGCTGCTGCCTCTTTCTGACAACCGACTCCGGCCCGATGCACGTCGGCGTCGCGATGAATGTACCGATCGTCACCATGTTTGGTGCGAGCCCGGTGCCGACCTTCTACCCCTATGATGGCAAAGATATTGTCATCAAGACGCCGGAGTCCTGCCACCCCTGCGGTATCCACGACTGCCCGAAAAAAGGTGAGGACCACATGGCCTGCATGAAACACATCCCCGTCGATGTCGTGATGAAATACAGCGAAGAACTACTGGCCCGCTACGGCGGCAAGTCCGCGCGCGAACTGCCCAGAGAGCGCGGAAACCACCAGTGCCGCATCATCGCGCTGTGAGAGGACATTATGAAACAGAAAGAACTTTACGACTTTGTGAATGAGCATACCGCGCGCTGCCGCATCCTCGTTGCAGGTGACGTCATGCTCGACAAATACTACTACAGCGAAGTCACCCGCATTTCCCCGGAAGCCCCCGTGCCGATCGCGCACGTGCGATCGGAAATGGAGACACTCGGCGGTGCGGCGAATGTGGCGCACAACTTGGCGCGCCTCGGCTGCCAGACTTCCATCGCTGGTTTCGTGGGCGATGACTACCACTGTAAAAGCCTGCTGGAGAAATTTCACAAGAGAGGCATCGCCTGCGAAGCTCTCATCAAGACCGACCGTCCGACCACGACGAAACTCCGTATCATCGGTGGGCATCAGCAGATGCTCCGGCTCGACTTTGAAGAATCCGCGCCCATCACTGGAGACGATGCTGCCCGTTTTCTGGATTACATCCAGCAAAAGCTCCAAGAAGGCCTGGACTGCCTCATTATTTCCGACTACGGCAAAGGCGGCTGTACGAAAGAAAACTGCCAGGCCATCATCGCTGCCTGCAAGGCGCACCACGTGCCTGTCATCGTCGACCCGAAAGGGACGAACTGGATGAAGTACGCCGGTGCGGACTACATCACGCCGAACCTCAAGGAAATCAACGCCGTTCTCACCGATCCTATCCGCAATGAAGACGCGCTCGTCGAACAAGCAGCCCGCTCTGTGATGAAGAAATTCCACCTCGGCAGCATCATCGTCACCCGCTCCGAAGCCGGTCTCTCCCTTGTCAGAGAGGAAGAAATCGAGCACATCCCCACCAAAGCGCAGGAAGTCTTCGACGTCTCCGGCGCCGGTGACACCGTCATCGCCGTCTTCGCCATGGGTATCGCCGGCGGTCTTGCCCCGCGGGACAGCGCTTACCTCGCGAACCTCGCCGCCGGTGTCGTAGTCGCCAAGCTCGGCACCTACGCCGTCAGTCAGGAAGAACTCATAGCGGCGCTCAAGAAAGAGAAATAGATTTTAACCGGTTTAAGAGGGTTAGCGCTTTGACTGCGAATGAAAGCTCTGCTCGAATGAGAAATGGTGGTGCGGTGCCACGCGCTGAGTATAAAGCGGGCGATGCTTGCCACTCTGGCTTCTCCCTCCTTCCTCCGGAAGGAGGTGTCCCGAAGGGGCGGAGGCTGGCTTTGCTGGCCACTGCCCGCGGGCTCGCGCCCAGTTACCAGTCACTCCTGATCCTTGATGCACTCATCCCTATCTACTATTTACAAGGAGGAACACACATATGATTATTGTCACAGGTGGTGCCGGATTCATCGGCAGCAACATTGTCAAAACATTGAACCGTCAGGGACGCAGCGACATCCTGATCGTCGACGATCTGAAAGACGGCCTCAACTACAAAAACCTTCGTGGACTCGAATTCCTCGACTACCAGCACAAGGACGATTTTCTCGAAGCCATCGAGAGCGACCGCTTCGACGGTACTGACGTCGACGTTGTTTTCCATGAAGGCGCCTGCTCCGACACCATGGTCTACGACGTGAACTACATGATGCGCACGAACTACGAATATTCCAAGTCTCTTCTGCATTTCTGCCTGCGTCACCGCATCCCCATGATGTACGCCTCCTCCGCCTCCACCTACGGCGGCGGTGAACACGGCTTCCGCGAAGGTGACGAATGCGAAGACGCGCTGAATCCCTACGCCTTCTCCAAGCTCGCCTTCGACCGCTACGTCCGTCAGGTCATGCCGAAAGCCCAGAGTCAGGTCGTCGGTCTCAAATACTTCAACGTCTACGGCCCGCAGGAACACCACAAAGGCAAGATGGCTTCCATTCACTACCAGCTCTATAACCAGATCAACGCCACCGGCAAAGCCCGCCTCTTCCGTGGCTGGGGCGACATTCAGGGAAAACCTGTAGGAGACGGCGAGCAGCGCCGCGACTTCGTCTATGTCAAAGACGTCGTCAAAGTGAACCTCTGGTTCTGGCAGCACAAAGGTCCCTCCGGCATCTACAACTGCGGCCCTGGCCATGCGCAGAGCTACAATGAAGTAGCCAATGCCATCATCAAGGCCATGGGCAAAGGCGAGATCGAGTACGTTGACTTCCCGGAAGTTCTGAAAGGGAAATACCAGAATTTCACCGAAGCCGATCTCACGAACCTCCTCGCAGCCGGCTATGACGAAGGATTCACCGATATGGAACAGGCCGTCAAAGAGTACGTAGACTTCCTCGACCAGGGCGGATATTTCAAGTATAAGAAATAGGAATAACTCTCGGGCATGGAGAAAACCTTCCCGTAAGAAAAATCGTGTAACGAGTATTGTAAAACAAAAGCTCTGCGTAGAGGCAGGGCTTTTTATTTGTCATTCTACGGATAATAGAGTAAAATTAAAAAAGATAAAATAGCAATAGTCTGCCTACAGGCAGAGAATACCAAAGGATGATGACAAGTTGGACTATATCGAATTAGGAAAAAAGATTTACAATATGGAAAACCCGCGCGAAGTGAAGCGCTGCGTCGTCTTCGTCGCGCGTTGCCTTTTGAATAATGGCCGCATGAAGAAGATTCATCAGTTTTTCTACCAGAATGAACTGTTGGCAAGGGTTGCGGAAGAGTATCCATTCGTCTACGAACAACCGACGCGCGCCTTTTTCTATAACAAGTCAACCTTTGATGAACGCGCGAAGATCTTGGAACAGCATATGGGTTTTATGGAGAAGTACTTCAAGAAAGACGTTTTCCTGGGACTGTATGGGGAGAAACCATACACGCTTTGGGAAAGGAAGGATGAAATCGGAAGTCTGCGCTTTGAGCTTTCCTTCAATCCAGGGGAACGGAAAGAAGGACTTCTTTCCGTTGTACTGCATCTGGATGATGTCATGCTTTACCGGATCATGTTCTGGATATCGCCAGATAAAAAAGGAGACATGTCGCTCTGGATCGGTGCGATGCAGGGGCCGAATGTAGAAAACGCGAAGGATCTGGTCAAAAAAGTTACCCGCCGCTGCCACTCCTACCGCACGAAGAATTTCATTCTTCACGTGACGCAGGAGGTGGCAAAAGCCCTCGGGATGAAACACATTTATGCCGTGACGAACTACGGCTACTATGCAAATACCCACATGCGCATGGAGAAGAAGCTGAAGACCAGTTTCAGCGATTTCTGGGAAGAGTCCGGCGGTCATCCCTGCGAGGACAAGCGCTTTTATGAGCTCCCGATGACAGAAGCCAGAAAGACCATGGAAGAGATCCCGACGAGAAAGAGAAACTACTACCGTAAGCGCTACGCGCTGCTCGATGAGGTCGATGCATCCGTAGCAGAAAGCGTTCACGGATTATCGGATAAATGCTTTGATTGAAATAAGAGGATTATTATGGCGAAAATTTCAGCGCTGATTCTAGCAAAAAATGAAGAACGAAATATCAAGGCGTGTATTGAGACGTTATCTTTTGTGGATGATATTTTAGTGATTGACGATTTCAGTACGGATAAAACTAAAGCCATCGCAGAGAAATTGGGGGCACGTGTTATACAGCATGGTATGAATGGTGACTGGGGAGCACAGCAGACATTTGCTATTCAAAATGCCAAGTATGAGTGGGTGCTTTTTGTTGATGCAGATGAGCGTATTTCCGATCCTTTGGCGAAAGAAATTCGTTCTGTAGTAGAAATCGGAGAACAAAAGGCTTATTGGATAAAGAGGGAAAATCGCTTTTATCATCATCATGCAACGCATGGCGTATTAAGGCCGGATTATGTGAACCGCCTTTTCCCCGCCAAGGGATCCTATGTGGAAGGCTATGTACATCCGCAGATCATAGCACCATATCCAAATGAAAAGCTTCACGGAGTGATGTATCACTATACCTATGATTCTTGGAATCACCAGTTAAATAAGCTTAATAATTATACGACGCTGGCGGCGGCAAAATATAAGAAAAACGGGAAGAAATGTAACTTTTTCCTAGATATAGTCTTGCGTCCATTTTGGGCTTTCTTCAAAGTATATGTTTTAAATCTGGGCTTTTTAGATGGCAAGATGGGCTGGATTCTTTCGACAAATCACTACTTTTATACGATGAATAAATACCTCAAACTGTATTTCCTGTATCATGATGAAGATGGTCGTTTATAGGAGCACGTTATGCGTATTGCCATATTAGAATCTATCGTCATGCCGGCGGGGCATGAGGTCGAGTTTGACCGCATTCTGGTGGAAGAACTGAAGAAACAGGGACACGAGCCGGTCTTCTTCGTTCCAGAGCATTTCCCTTTCAAGCTGGATTATCACTGCGATGTAGAATATCTGGATGGAGGAGAAGTCGTCACCTATGCCGGCGCTGGCAAGCTGAGGAAATTGTTTTTATCACTGCGCAGAGAACGCCGCCGTGTGGCGTGGTTTAATTCGGCATGCCAGAAAGCCGGAGCGCATCTTTGCGATGCTATCATCATACCGACGGGTACCTGGCGCTACATTCGTACCGTGCTTCGGAGCGACCTCAAGAGTTGTCCTGTACCTGTCTATATGATTTTCCATGGAATCAACCCGAAAGAGCAGCCGAAGTTTGAAAAACAGGCACGCAAAGTAGCGCGGTACCAGCAAATTCATCTGAAGGTTATCACACTGCGTAATGATTTCAAAAATAGTGGTTTAAAGAATGTGGATTTGATTGCACCGCCGATATTCAAACCGTGGGAGTTGCCCGTCAATAAAAAGTTGTTGTTTACACCGCCAATCAAAATTGGCTTTTTTGGGCAGTTCCGCAAAGAAAAGAATCTGGGCTTTTTCCTCGACGCTTTCACCAAAGCAAAGTTTTCTGTACCAGTAGAACTTATTGTACAGGGAGCGACGGCAAAGCCAGAGGATGGGGAGATCTTCGAGCAGTTTGCCCGAGAGTACAAAGACTATACGAATATCACCTTCTGGCACAAAAACCTGATTGGTGTCGAATGGCAGAAGGCGCTGCTCGGGGTAGATGCAATCATGATGCCCTATGCAGCAGAACGTTATCGGTATCATTGGGGCGCTATGCTGTTTACTGCGATCGGATTCTATAAACCTGTCCTGCAGTCTCCGGAATTAAATCCGGAAGTGCTGCAGCATTTTAACGTCGGCAAGGCCATCGATCTCAGCTCGGTGGAAGCCTTTTCGCGACAGCTGGAAGAATTTATCGAAGACCTGGTGAAAAATACAGCGGTATATCAGCAGGGGCTGGATGAGGCGAACAACGTATATGGGCAGGATAAACTGATTCAGGGCATTTTGAGATAAAAGGATTACTTCTGCAAGGAAGGTAGGAACCTATGAATATATTATTAGCGAATCTGACCAAAATGGTGGGCGATAGCGGTGGTATGGCAAAGGTGACATGCAACTTTGCCAATCAGATGAAAAAACGGGGTCATCAGGTCGCCTTGGTATATAGTGATGTACAGACGGGTGATTTCTATTATCCGATTGATTCCGGAATTCCTCTTTACGATATTCGTCACTACAAGGGACAATCTATCTCTTATCCATGGTACTTAAAACTCAAACGAGAATTTTATCGGACCTTCGATAAACAGAAGGCAAGAACCGTTAATGATGATTTCGCTGCGGCCTTTTTGCTGGATAACCTGCAGGATGTGCTGGATACGGTCAAGCCGGATGTGATCGTTTCTTTTCAGCCGGCAGCCAGTAAAATGCTTCTGTGTGACTTGGAAACAAAGATTCCTGTGGTCAGTATGAGTCATGGACCGACATCGGACTATTTTACTATTTATCCGAAGGATGAATTGCCTGCTCTGGAGAAGAGCGCCGTTTGCCAGGTACTTTTACCTTCCTTTGAACGCCCATTGAAAGAGCATTTGAAAAATGTAAAAACGGTAGTTATTGGTAACGCGATCCCTCAATACAAAGAACAAGCGGATCTGACCGCAAAGAAAGACCACCACAAAATTATCTTTGTGGGCAGATTGGCGAAAGGGCACAAGCGCCCCCATTTGTTGATTGAGGCATTTGCCGGCCTGGCAAAAGATTTTCCCAATTGGACGGTGGAACTCTGGGGCGCCGTTGATGGGAAAGCTTATCATAAAGAATTGCAGATGATGATTCGAAAGCACAGTTTGGGAAATCAGGTTTTTTTGAAAGGAACCACTGACAATGTACCGGTTGTTTTGAAAGATGGGGATATCTTTGCCATCACCAGTGCATATGAGGGGTTTAGCCTATCTCTGGGGGAAGCCATGAGCATGGGCTTGCCAGCTGTGGGATATAGAAGCTGCAGTTCAGTGAATGAGCTGATTCAAGACGGGGAGAATGGGTATCTTTGCGAAGAAGGATCAGAAGATTTCGCAGAGAAGTTGTCCAAACTGATGAAAAATCAAGATTTGCGAATTGCTATGGGAAAACAGGCGCGGGTGTCTATGGAATCTTACGCACCTGAGAAAATTTGGGGGCTTTGGGAAATTTTGCTTGAAAAGTACGGAAAAGGTCTTTGAAAAGAGAGATTTATATGAAACAGATTGCATTGATTAAATTTGATGATTCTGATAACCCTTGGATGATATACAAAGGTGTGGGCATGTTTTTGTATGAATTGGCTAAGAATTATAAATTGGGAGGGAAAGTATTTATATTTTAATACGACATATTTACAAAAAATTGGAATGAGGAATTCGCTAAGTATGTTGAGCCAATCTGTATTGGGGAGGCTGTTGATGGTAAGAATCAGAAAAGATTAGCCAGGAATTGGATACAAAAACATGCCAAAGAACTTGATGTCTTGATGCTCTTCAATTACGGTAGAAACAAAAGAATACTTTGAAGCACTTGCCAGGACCGCTGTCTTCAAAAATAGAATTGCGTACTTGCCTAATGGTGTATCACTCTTGAATGTGAATACAGATTTGCTGGAGAGGCAGAAGAAAGAAAATATGGTACTGACATCAGGGCGAATTGGATTATATGTAAAGAACAATGAGCTGCTGGTGGATGCGATTCAGAAAATACCTCGTGATGTTGTTGATATATGGAAATTCTATTTCGTTGGACCTTATACTGACGAGTTTTACCCGTATGTGAAATCTGTCAAATCACTAAAACCGTATCTGGCGGATAAGATTATTCTGACTGGTAACATCATGGATCGGAATCAACTCTATTCTTATTATCAAAGAGCGAAAATCATTTGCATGACCAGCAGAACAGAAGGCAGAACAGAAGGCGCAGGCATAGCGAGGCTGGAAGCTATGTATTTTGGCGCCTATCCGGTGATTACAAGGTACAGCAGTTTTGCGGATGATACCACCAATTATGAAAAGTGCGGGACGATTGTCTCATCGGATGCGAATGCTTTGGCGGAGGCATTAGCTAAAAAATGCAGGATTCGAAATTAGCAGCACACGGAGGGGTGCCAACAATATGCCCGCACCATGTTCAATTACGACGTTTTGGCGAGCAAATTAGACGAGCAGTTTAGACTGTTGATGCGTAAGAAATAAAAGCTACCAGAGCAAAATTGTTCTGAATGTTAATAATGCGGTGCACAAACGTATATTGCCTCGGACATTTTAAATATTGGCGAATAAATCATTTCAGATTATAAATAAATGGCAGAAATCTCATGCTTGCTGGTTGGTTGTAAAGAAAATAAGAAGTAATAACAATCGCAAAAGGAAAGGTACAAATTGACTAAGGAAGATAATTACTTATATTATAGAAGCGGCGAAAAATGGGAAATGGTAATGGCACTCCTTTTGGGGCTAGGTGTTTGTTTGACCAGATTGGCTACGGCAGCCTCTCAGATTTCATTGGCTTTGGCGACGGTTTTAGCTCTGTTTTTATGGTGGAAAAATGGAAGACGGCTGCAGCTCAGTGATATATCTTCGAAGTATATAAAAGTTGCATACCTGTTTTTCTTTGCAACCCTTTTATCCATTGTTGATGTAGATAATAGACTATATGTCCTCCAAAACTTTTGGGGTACATGGGTATGGCGCTTTATGGTGTTTATACTTATTGTTGCCTTTGTAAAAAAACGAGAGTATCTTCTTAAAATCTTGGCTGCTTTTTTTGTTGTTTATTCCCTAGATTGTTTTACTGCATGCTATCAGTTTTTGGTGCTGCATTGGCAACGCGGCCGAGGATTTCATGGGGATTATTTAGATTTAGCCGCTATTATTTGCATGGTGCTTATTATGTCTGCTGTTATTGTCTTAGACAATAACTTTGAGCGATGGATTAAGCGATTCGCCTTGTTAGGAATTGTGTTTTCTATTGTAGGATTATTTTGTTGTTTTAGTCGTGGTGCTTTTTTAGTCAGTGCTATGGTAGCTCCACTCTACCTTTTCTTTTATATGAAAAGAAGTAAAAAGGTTGCGGTTATCTGTCTGTCCATTCTTATATTAATAGCTGCGCCAATCTTTTGCAGTCCTAAATACACGGCTCGTTTATCTACAACACTAAACACAACTACAAATATTTCAAATGTGGACCGTATTCGTGCTTGGAAGTCCAGTGTTAATATGTTTTTGGATTACCCGGTTAACGGTGTGGGGTTAAATAATTGGAATCGTTATTATCGGAGTCAGTATCAGTTACCTGAAGAAAAGCAGAATTTGCCACATGCACATAGCAATTATATGCAACTTTTAGGAGAAACGGGAATAATTGGATTTGGAGCATTCTTATATTTTATCGGATATTTTCTATTCACTTCAGCTAAGCGATGGCTGAAAAATCATAATCCATGTGATTTGATATTTTTCGTCGCTTTTCTGGCGACGATTGTCCTTTTTGGCGCTTTTCAACCAACCTATCGATTGTCATCTGTTATTCGCACATTGTGGTTTATCTTGGCGATAATGATTCAGTTGCATGATAAATCTACCATGCTGGATAGTTAAAGAAACACTGATTAAATTGAGCTCTGCGATTTAATCAGTGTTTCCTTAAAGTAGTTGATGGCATTGAAATGTTAATTTTTATGCCAGGTATTTTGCGGTATGCTGTTGGTGTTTTGCTAGTTATCAGTTTTGCATTTACTTCGCGAAAGATATATTTAGGGGGGAGGCAATGATGGATTATTTTTTCTATGGTATACAGTCGGACATAAAGCTCTTTTTCGTTTTTCCGATTCTTTGCGCCATTTTTCGGCTGATCTTTGTAAAAGTATATCAGCCTTATCCTTCGCTTGAAGGGCATTGGAAAGCTATTTGTAAGTGCTTCGAATATGGCTTTTGGTGGGGAATGGACTTTAATGCATATATGTTTTTGGCATCGATGCTTCTGGTGTCTATTCCATCGATATTTTTTGATTTTTTTCGCCAGTATGGACTAGAATTAAGGCTTTTTATTGGTTGTGCTTATGGGGTAATTCTTTATGCGGCTTTTGCTGGCAAGATGATTTTCTACTACCATTTTCATGATACTTTTAATTATCTTCTGCATATGGGAAAGCATGCGGAAAAGCATAATCTTCTTGATGTATTCTTTCATCAGCATCATGGAGTATGGATTCTTTTGGGATACATCCCATACTTGGCTTTTATGATTGGGTGGGAATGGCTATTTCAACAATTACCATCATTTTCTTATCCACTTTTTTCTTCCGCTACAGTACAATATGGCTTTGATGTATTGATTGTTCTTATTTCAATTGTAGGGTTTCAGTGGGTTCGTTTTGGTGGCACGCTGAAACATCGTAATAAGCCTGAATGGGATACCATTCCTTCTATCGTAAAAGAGGATGCCTTTTTAGCGCGTGCTTGTATAGATGATTTGATTGCACTGAAATGGGTGCGGCGTAAACCGTTGGCCGAGGAAGTGCAGCAAAATGATGAAGAACTTCAAATGTCAGTGAGGCGTCTCCTCCCCGCGGAGTCATGTTGGAAAGTAGACGAAAATCCATTAAAATATTTTAAACATGTAGCACAGGGTGCGGTGATAAATAAACCGTCTCAAATTTTCTTTATCGTTGGTGAAAGTGTGCCACAGTGGGCATTAGACCCATTGTATAGTAGGCTCCATGTTTTAGATGCGACAAAGAAATGGATACAAGATCCACATACCGCTTATTTAAAGAATTTTTTGCCAGCAGGGAATGTTTCAAGACCTTCTATTGTGTCGCTGATGAGTGGTATCTATGATGCGCAGCTTGAGCTCAATGAAATGGAATCTTTTTGGAAAGGAGAATTGCTAACTTCATTCGCAGGGCAGATTAAGAAACTTGGCTATCGGACGATTTACTGGTATGGTGGCAATGCTTCCAATGGAAATTTCAACCATTTTGCCAAGGCGCAGGGATTCGATGAGGTTCGTAGTGCTACGGAGTTTTGCGGGGGAAATGCGCCAAGAACTTGGGTTGGTGTATATGATCATGTTTTCTTGGAGAAAGCGGCTGAATTGATGAAGAAAATTAAAGAGCCGACGTTTCATTTCGTTTATACAACTTCTAATCATGGACCATATAAAATTCCAGACAAAGTATTGGGCGTTGATACGGATGATATGTTGAAAGATACAGAAGTGGATATTCGCGAAGATCAGGAACGAAGGAAAGCGTTGAGTACGGCTTCTTATGCAGATCATGCTGTGCAAAAGTTTATAGCTGATATGCAGGAGGTTTATCCGGATGCGTTGTTTGTTTATACAGGGGATCATTCAGCTTTGTATGGGAATTTTGCCAATTCTTCACTGGTTCCACGAGACTATATGTATCGGGAACTGTATTGTACGCCTCTCATGATGCATCATAGGGAAATTACACAAGGACTCTTTGGTGGAACTACAATAGGGACTCATTTGAATATTATGCCAACCGTGTTAGAAATGATTGCGCCAAAAGGATTTGAGTATTATTCTCTGTATCCGTCTCTGACAGAAAGGCAGCCAGAAGGGCTTGTAACACCTAAGCAATGGTTGACCATTGAAGAATTAGGAGAAGTGGCTTCGGGGTTGGTTGAAAAAATTAAGGAATCGGATATGGAAGGAACAGGAAAGTTTAAGCCAGAAGATACTGGCTGGCAAGAGAAAGCCTCGAATGTAACTTCGTTAACCGTATGGATAATGCGCCATTCGAGTGCTTGCTTGCGAGAAAACAGCAAGTGATCGCAATACCGTCTGACTTGTTTGTATGCTAGCAAGCTTTATGTGTTTTGTATGATTTGCGGAGAAAACATAGATGAAAATTGGAATCTTTATAAAAAACTATGCGGTGGGAACGCGGTTTGATAAATCAGGCGTACCGAATAAAAGCGGAGCAGAATTTCATGCTGAAAATCATGCTAAGTTATTGATAGAAGATGGGAATTCCGTTTATGTAATGACGAAAAAAATCGATTGGAAACCAAAGGTCGTGAGCGTATAGATAATATTGATGTTGTGCGACTTCATGATCCGTTTAGGTGGTTAGAATGTGCTATTAGATTATTTTCTTCGCATAGTAATACGGATTGTATTTACATTTTAGGGACTCCAAAGTTTTCTGTTTGGGCAATTTTAATTGCAAAATATATTCAACATATACCGACAACATTGGTATTAACTAGTAAAGTCGAAATTTTTGATAGCTCCAAGGGATGGAGAAATAAAATCTTTGGGCAGTGTGATCAATACATAGCGAATAGTTATGAAATGGCTCAAGGGCTTAGGGAAAGGGGAAAGGTGCCAGCTGAAAAAATTCATATTGTACCTCATGGCGTGGATACAATAAATCGTTTTTTCCCAGTTGATCCAATCAAGAAAGAGAAGCTGAGGGAAATATATAAATTACCAACAACGTGTCCGATTGTTTTATTTTGTGCTCGTATTGTTCCCAATAAGGGGATTAAGGTGATGCTACAAGCTTGGAAAATCGTGCATAAGCAAGTCCCTGAAGCTAAATTATTAGTCGTTGGTGGTGGCTTGAAAGAACTAGTAAGTGAGATAAAGATAGCAGGTAAACAAGAGGACAATAGTATAATTGTTACTGGAGAAGTGGACAAGACGGACGATTATTATAAAATGTCGGATTTGTATTTTTTCCCTTCTGAATTTGAAGGCTTATCCACTACATTGATGGAAGCAATTTCCTCAGGGCTTCCGTGCGTTGCTTCTAAAATTGGAGGCAATGAAGATTTAGTTCCTCCAAGTAAATCAGGAGTGTTGGTCGATAAATTTGATTACCAAACATTTGCTAAAGAGATTATACGTTTGTTGCGAGATCCAAAGCAAAGAGCAATATGTGGAGAATCGGGACGAGCATATGCAACCAGCCATTTAGATTGTCACAATCTGTTGAAAACATTGGAAATTATATTATCAAATAAGACTGCAAAGGACTTATAAGCTATGCGATTTCTAAAATCTATCCAGCAGGATGCAAAAAAGAATGATGAAAATGGTATGCTTTGTTTTCTTAGCAATGATTTAGTAGAAATTGTTGGATTTCATAAAGAAAACAGATGAGCAAGCGGATGCCGTAAAAACTTTACGGCATCCGCTTTTTTTGGTATACTCTGAGGAGAGGGGTGATGGAATATGCTCAAAAGATTTGAAGTGCATGGCTTCAAGCAGTTTCAACATTTAACATTGGATTTTGCCAATGTTCGTGATTATGCGTTTAATACGGAATGCACAAAGAATGGATTAGTGAAAGATGCTATTATATATGGACGAAATGCTTCTGGAAAAACGAATTTGGGACTTGCCATTTTTGACATTATTGCCCATTTGACAGATATGAATTCAGGAGAAGAGTTTTATACATATTATTTGAAAGCGGATTCGCCAGATGAGATGGCTGCTTTTTCATACGAATTTTTGTTGGGGAATGGGCATTGCATTTCCTATAACTATCAAAAGGGTTCACATCATTTATTGTATGGTGAAGAATTAAAAATTGATGGGCAGGAGGTTTTGCGCTGGTCACGGAAGGAACCTATTTTTATCGATCTGGATTTCTCGGGAACTTATAAGTTTGGGAAAGTGAATTGGGCATCAGCACCGTCTGAGTTATCCGCGGTGAAGTATATTTTTAACAATATGATTTCGTCGCCACATTCAGTGATGGCGGAGTTTAGAGATTTCGTGAATGGCATGTTGTGGTTCCAGCGAAATGACATCAATAATAGATATATTGGCTTATCGAATAGTCGAGAAGATATTTACGACTATATTGTCAAACAGAATTTGGTATCTGATTTTGAACACTTCTTGCAGACGTTTAGTGGAATAGACGGAAAATTGAAAGCGATTCAGGGGCCAGATGGTCGTTCTTTGCTTTATTTGAATTACGAAAATCCATTGCCGCTGAATGTGGTGGCTTCTAGTGGGACGCGTACTTTGAGTCTGTTTTATTACTGGCTGAAACATAAGCGAGGAATTAAGTTTGTTTTTATTGATGAATTTGATGCTTTTTATCATTATGCTTTGTCGGAAAACATTTTACGTTACTTGATCAAAAATTTTGATGGTCAGGCTCTGTTGACGACGCACAATATCAATCTTTTGACAAATAAAATCATTCGACCAGATTGTAGTTTTATCGTAAACAATGGCAAAATCAAGTCACTTTCCGATTCTACGAGAAGGGAGCTCCGAGAGGGAAATAATCTGGAGCGTTTATATGTGAGTGGTGAGTTTGATGGCTAAGAAGGTTTTGATTATTTGTGAGGGCGTTGATAAGGAACCAAAAATTTTTGCTCGAGTAAAAGCGCTTGGCTTTTTGCCACAGGATGTAGAAGTCGTTTCGTATGGAACGAATATTTACAAGTTGTATCGATGTCTGGAAAGAGAAAGCCAAGGGTATGAAGATGGATGGAATTCGCTGGATTTACAGCTGATGCTTGTTGAAAGGGCTCAGACAGAGGATGAAAAGCGAATCTTACAGGATCAATATACGGATATTTTGCTGATTTTTGACTTTGATCCGCAGGATTCGTATTTCAGAAATCACCCAGAGGAGGCCTTTCGGCGCTTCAATAAATTGCTTGAGTTCTTTTCTGAATCTACGGAGCACGGAAAGTTGTATTTGAGCTATCCTATGGTTGAGGCGTTACTTCATGTTTCAAAACATGAGTTGGAGAATGCTGATTGGGAAACTTTTCTGGAACGGAGATTTACCAAAGAAGAGGTGAGGCAGAAAACTTATAAAAGGCGAAGCGCACAGGAGGGAGAAAATGAGGTTACGGCTTATGACCGAGCGGTATTGGTTAGGCTGATCCGTTGGCATTTGAAAAAGGCTTTCTTTATTGCTTCTAATAAAGATGGGGGAGAACTGATGAATGGGCAGGAAATACAGTGCTTAGAAAAAGAGTATGAAAAGCATGTGCAGAGTGGAGAGGACTCTGTAGTGGGTGAGAAGGAGATGCAGAAACTTTTAGAAAGAGAGTACGACGTATATATGAATAGCGGCGCAGGCTATGTCGTGAGTACCAGTTTATTTTATATAGCAGAAGCGTATCCTCAGTGCGTTGGGCTGAAATAGGAGGCAATTGGCTAGGGAAATGCTGATTAAATTGCAGAATTCGGTTTCACAAGTATTTTCATGCAACACTGCGTCATACATAATCCCCCTTAAAAAGCCTTGCTATTCTCGTCGTATTATTCTTTGTGCTGTATGAAAATACAGGAGTATAATCTAATAACGATTCAATCAGTATTTCCCTATATCGTAATGAGATTATGCATGGGAAAGAAATATTATTATGCAATAGAGGTGCTTCGACTAAACGGAGATATTATCTAATTCCATATATGATTTGCGAGGTAATCTGATGCGTTTCTTAAAGTCTCTGCAACAGGACGCGAAGCTGTTTCTTTATATCTATCTTCTTCTCATGCTTTTCCGCATCGCATTTCTTGCGATTTACGCGGGGCAGATGGGGAGCGCCGGAGTGGGGGATATTTTGACCGCGCTCTGGTTGGGGGCACGGATCAGTCTCAAGACGACGGCATTCTTGGTGGCGTTCCCGTTTCTTTTCGCTACGATCCCGTATGCGTTTTACTCGAAGTGGCCGGTGGCAGGTATTCGAAAGGTGCTGGGGAGTGTCGAAATTTCTTTGATGACGTTCCTCTTTATGGCGCGCATTCCGTATTATGAGATTTTTCATCAGGGGTTCAATATCATGCTGTTCAATGGCATGAAGGATGACAAGTGGGCGATCTTTGATACGGCAGTGCAACAGTATGCGCTGTGGCCGCGGCTTTTGGGTGCGTGTGTTTTGATGGTGGTCTTTGTGTGGCTGTGGTTGTACGTAGGCCAGAGGACGAATGTTTGGGGGGGTCCAAAGAGGCACGTTCGGCTTTGGGTACTCGGAGCGGTGGTCTGCCTTCCGATTTTTGCAATCTTTTGTCGCTTCGGCGGGGCGTTTCACTCGGATGACGGGGTGCCGTGGGAGAGTGCGGCTCGCACGCGGTATGTGGTCTTGAATGAGGCGGTACTGGATGATGGACAGGCGCTGTATCGGGCGTATATCACGCATAAGCGGGCGAAGAGCCGGGCAAATCGTCCGATTTCTGATGAGGAGCTGAAGCAGGCGGTGGTTTGTCTCGGCGGAGATCCGAAGGCGGATTCGCTGGATGCAGCGTTTTCGCGGCAGAGTCAGGCGGAGGCTTTGGCGAAGCGTCCGAGGCATGTGGTGGTGATCTTGGGGGAGAACTATGCGCTGTGGCCGCTTTTGCCGGAGTATCGATCGTTGGGACTGGCACAGACGGGAGAGTGGCTGGAGAAGGAGGGGGCGTATACATATCATTTCCTGCCTAATGGGAATGGGACAATGACATCGCTGAATGGTTTCCTGACGGGACTGCCGGATGTGGGGCTGTATGTGAATTATACGATGGGGCTCAAGGGGAAGGCGTCGCCTTTTGCAATCGGTGAGACGATGAAGCGGCTGGGGTACCGGACGGTTTTCTGGTATGGTGGTCTTCGGAGCTGGCAGGATCTAGAGCATTTCACGCTGCGTGAAGGGTTCGACGAGTTCCACTGCGCGGATGAGCTCCCTGAGCAGGGGGAGAGTTCGTCGTGGGGTGCGCCGGATGGGGCGCTTTTCGATGTGATTCGGGAGCGGATGCAGAAGGAGTCGGAGGATACGTTCTATTTCATCCTGACGACGAGCAATCATCCGCCTTTTGCGTATGATGTGGATGCGAAGGGGTTCCCGCGGGTGGAGGTGACGGAGAAGCTGCCGCCGTCTATCCCGAGGGATAAGGCGACAATCGATCAGCTGGGGCATATCTGGTATGCGGATCAGGTGATGGGGAAATTCATCCGTGAGGTAAATAAGGATGACCCGTCGACACTCTTTGTAGTGACGGGGGATCATGCGGAGCGTTTCAATTTCGCTGCGGATGTGTCGTTATGGGCGCAAAGTGGTGTGCCTTGCTATTTCTATGGGGAGGGTGTGCCGAAGGATCTTTTGCAGGGGGCGGCGGGCAGTCATCTCCAGATCGCACCGACGCTGGCAGAACTCATCGCGCCGCAGGGTACGACGTATACGTCGCTCCTGCCTCCTTTGATGCAGTCGAAGTGGGCTTTCAATCATCGGCTCTTCATCGAAAATGGAGAAATCGGGGAGGAGAAGGCGCTGTCGAATGCGGAATTCAAGAAGGAGATCGAGGCGGCGCGGACGGTGGCACGCTGGATGGTACAGCAGGATCGGTGAGGCGTTGCTTTTTGCGGGAATGTTAGTGAAAAAGTAATCCCTGCGTTAATTGATATGATCCCCCTAAAGCAGACAAGGTAAATAACCAAACTGCTTTAGGGGATTTTTAATGTCCAAATGAAACACCGTGATCCCGAAGCGTATGGAGTACCGTGTTTCCCGTTTTCCGATGCCTGCCCATTTCTTTCATGACCGCAAACGAAAAAGATTTCTCGCTTTCGCTCGAAATGACACGCGTGAGAAGGTCGCCCCTCATCATCTTTCACACCACCACATAGAGTTACGCCTCTGCGAAGTACTCTATCCTGCGCCTTTGTAAGACTATCCCTCCTTTCGTATCGTCATCCCGAGCGTAGCCGAGGGATCTTTGTTGCAATCCTCTTCCTCACCAGCTCTGCTGATCCGTTTGCATGAAGCACTGTATCCCACATTCTTGGAGTAAGAACGCCAATGAAAGTTCATGCGGCAGCTCTAAACGCGAAGAACCCGGAGCAGTCCCCCCCCCTTATTGCCAAGAACAAACGTTTTCAGAAATTCAAGGCGAAATTTGCGGCATAACAAAATGCCGCAAATCCCATGTTGATGCTAAAACACCAACATGGAATTTACGGCTATAAATTTTTAGATATTTGCCATGTTTACCTTGACAGGGGCTGATCAAAAGCTGAAGGATCTTTTTTATTGTTATTTCACTTCTTGGATGATGGTCAAAATCATCGGGCGGCGCTTGGTGCGGTCGAAGAAGTATTTGCCGAGGGCGTCTCTCACCTGGGTCTTGATGGCGTTCCATTCGGAGACGTTGCCGGCTTCGCAGCGGTCAAGGACGGACTCGATGCGTTCTCTGGCTTCGGTCAAGAGGGCTTCGCTGTCTCTCACGTAGACGAAGCCGCGGGAGACGATGTCGGGGCCGGCTAAGACTTGGTTGCTGCCTTTTTCGAGGGCGATGACGACGATGACGACACCGTCCTGGGCGAGCTGCTGGCGGTCGCGGATGACGATGTTTCCTACGTCACCTACGCCGAGGCCGTCGACGAAGACGGGGCCGGCCTGGACGCGCTGCGGATTGATCTTGCCGCCACGGCTGGTGAATTCGAAGAGGGTGCCGTTTTCGCCGATCAGGATGTTTTTCTTTTCGACGCCGAGGCTTTCTGCGAGTTCTGCGTGGCTGACGAGCATGCGGTGTTCGCCGTGGACGGGGATGAAGTATTTCGGCTTGACGAGGGAGAGCATGGTCTTCAGGTCTTCCTGAGAGCCGTGGCCGGATACGTGGACGCGGGTGGTGGTGCTGGTGACGACGTGGGCGCCGAGGCGCATCAGGCTGTCGATGGTGCGGCCGACGCTGGTCTCATTGCCCGGGATCGGGGAGGCGGAGATGATGACGGTGTCGCCTGCGTGGATCTGGACCTGACGGTGGGAGCCGTCAGCCATGCGGGAGAGGCCGGCCATCGGTTCGCCCTGGCTGCCGGTGGTCAGGATGCAGAGGCGGTCGTCTCTGTAGTGGCCAAGCTCTTCCGGCTCGATGAAGGTGCCTTCCGGGGCTTTGAGGTAGCCGAGCTCTTGGGCGATGCCGACGACGTTCACCATGGAGCGGCCGAAGACGCAGACTTTTCTTTTGTTAGCGACTGCTGCGTCGACGGCCATCTGGATGCGGGAGACGTTCGATGCAAAGGTGGCAAGGATGATGCGGCCTTTGGCATCGGCGTAAGCGCTCATGAGGGACTTGGATACGATGGCTTCGGAAGGGGTGTAGCCGGGATTCTGCGCGTTCGTGGAGTCGGCGAGAAGGCACAGGACGCCTCTGTGGCCGAGCTCGGCGAGCTTGTACATGTCGGTGAGTTCGCCGTCGACCGGAGAGTGGTCGAATTTGAAGTCGCCGGTATGGACGATGGTGCCGACCGGGGTGCGCAGGTAGATGCCGCAGGAGTCCGGTATGGAGTGGCAGACGTGGAAGAAGCCGAATTTGAAAAGGCCTGTTTTGAATTCATCACCGGGTTTGACGGTGTGCAGGTCGTAGTTTGTGATGTGTGCTTCTTTGAGTTTGCCTTCGATGAGGCCGCAGGTGAGGCGTGTGGCGTAGACCGGGGCGTTCACTTCGCGAAGCAGGTAGGAAAGGGACCCGATGTGATCTTCGTGTCCGTGGGTGATGAGGATGGCTTTGATCTCGTCTTTGTGTTCGATGAGGTAGGAAAAGTCAGGGATGACGATGTCGATCCCGAGCATGTCTTCTTCTGGGAATGCCATGCCTGCATCGATTACGATAATTTCGTCGCCGTAACGGAATACAGTCATGTTCTTCCCGATTTCTCCAAGACCTCCTAATGGAATGATCTGTAATCTTGCTTTTGCCAAAATGGATAGAACCTCCTATTCAGTTGTCGGAGCCGGCAGTCGCCGGCTCTAAAAAAATATTTTTGCATTGTATGTCAAAAATAAAAGCCGTTCATAGTCGCTTTTCCTATTATATCACATGGGGGAAGGAAATAGGGGATGCGAATGGAGAAAATAGTAAGGAGGAGAGAAGCATGATCGGCGGGCTTGGGGCTTTGCGCGATAAAAAGCGGCGATGCGCTTGGCGAGGAGGAAGCCTTTTCCTATTCTTTCTTCAAGTATGATAGAATATGGGTATAAAAAGGCGATATACATTTATATTTCTGGAAGGAGTAGTTATGAATCAGTTCAAAGCGGGCGACACGAATGCGGTCGTCCTGGCGGGGATGTGTACGGCGCTGGCCGTGGTGCTGTCTATGGTGGGCTTCTATGTGCCGGGGATCTCTCTTCTGGCGCTGCTTTCGCTGCCGCTGCCGATCGCGTACATGGGGATCCGCGAGGGTGTGAAGTGGGCGG
>ULYE01006845.1_pt1 | contig 21065 bp, 19 predicted proteins | sample 1961921 | NCBI WGS metagenome assembly ULYE01 (sample SAMEA4835856, study PRJEB28245) | human gut metagenome | biome: gut microbiome; material: fecal sample | place: Denmark | collected 2008 | reverse complement strand
TTCTGAGCTTCTTCTGTCGTGATTTTCATAGATACACTTCCTTTGTAAATTCAGTTAAGCCTTCTTTAGCATTTTTCTTGGTATCTTGTTTACTCTTTGAGCTTTTGTTGTATTTGATACGCTATGTTGATTAAAGCTTTGATATTTTGATTAGGAAATATGCCTGTTATGCAGGTAATATTATAGCATATTTACCTTTTTATTGCTATCATTTTGGCTTTTTGGATTTTTAAAGTTTGTTCTTGGTTCTGTGATTATTCTTTTTTCTGATTTTTTCTTTGAACCGTAGTATGATAATGCTACGGTTTTTTCTTGTGGAGGTGTTTTCTTTATGAAGTGCAAACAATTATTTTGCTCCATTCCCACTTCTTTGGTTCCGGCACAGATGTTAGATAATCCATTTGACCCAGCAGCTGTTCCTGTTGAGAATCGTTATAATAATGGATTTTCTCTTATCTCTCTTTTACATGAGGAGTCGATGGATTCTTCTGACTCTTTTATTTTCAGAAATAACTGTCGGTCTAGTCAAGTAGATTTATTTTACTTATGTAATTATATTCCTGTGACTTTTAATAAAGAACCATCCAGCTATATTGATTATCGATCCCAATTTTTTGTCCTGGGCTTTAAGCAAAACTCCCCCAAGGAGGTTGATTATGTGGCTAAGATTTTATGCCATGAGCTTGTTGGGCATTGTGCTCTTGTTGCTGTTCCTCCTTCTAAAGTATATAAAAATGGGAAAACTGCAGTTCACACTTTGATTAAACGCATTATGGCTTCTGTGGATCCCCAAAAAGAGATAACTGACGCATCATCTTGCTTGGTATGCTGCAATGACAGTGACGAGTTTCATAAGTCTCTTCACTTGCGCAGCCCTGAGCAAGTCTATCAAAATATCGAAGTGGTAAACCCGGAATTGATTCAAGGAAAAGATGTTCTTTTGATTGATGATATCTTGACTTCTGGCAGTCATTTTGAGGCATGTAAACGTCATCTAATGAAATATGCGCGCAGTGTCACTCTTTTTGTGGTCGGTCGTACATTGCATGTAGAGCATTTTAATGCCGGAGTTGTTCTTCATTTGGATAATCTTTTTACAAAGATTCTAAATGGCAGCGGCTCTTCTTCTTCACCTACTTTGGTTCGCTTGTTTCATGAAATGAACGATGGCGGCTTTGATTTTCGTATCATTTCTTCTTTAGATGAAAAAGCCTGTAAATCTTTGTGCGAGTTGTTCTCTTTATCTTCAGATAGAATTATTTCTTGTAAACCTTCTTTGGATGGTATCTCTTATGGGATCCTTGCAGCGAAGCAAATTATGGAAATTTATGATCCTTTCTTAATTTCAGTCACGGATTCTTCTGTTGGAGTTCGTGCTTCGAAGAGGTTCCCTTTTACCGTTGCTTTTTTAGGTCTTTCAAAGACTGAAGGCGCTTCATTAGCAAATTATAATTTTACTTCGATTTGGGGATTTCTCTTTTCCTTTTGGGACATTGTATTAGATAAGCTGTCTTTGTGTCAGTATTTCTCTCGTTCTGCTTATTATAAAGAAATAGATGATCCTTTATGGATGGAAAAAGCATGTTCTATGGAGGAGAATATTTTTAAGTCTGAATTTTATCAATCTTTGTTTGCTTCTCTGCCAGGAATCACCCCTGAAATTTTGGCCAAATATTCGCCTGGAATTAAAAAGGTTCGATTTGAATATCAGGGATTTATGCTTTTAATTTCTTTGTATAAAGCCATTCATCGAAAGCGACCTTTTGAATCAGAAGCTGATTTTCATTCGTTTTGCGAAAAAAAGTATTTTGAGCAATTCCCGATTCCTTTTTGATAGGAGTTAAGATAGGAGTTGATTGATTATGTTACATCCTATTGCCTGCTGTCTGGCTTTTTTGTCAGTTCCAGGTATTGGTCGGAAAACCTTATTTGATTTCCGAAATCAGATTGCTGGTATTGATTCTTTTTGTGCTGCTTTTTCTCTTTTGATGGATATGCAAAAAAAGTTCCCCGGGCGGATTCGTTCTTTGCCGGATGAAGGGGCCTTTCTTGAAGTTCTTTCATCAAGTCAGTTGATTTTGGAAAAGCAAGAAGACATGGATATCCATTCTCTTTTCTTTACGGATCCACGTTTCCCGGTTTCTTTGCTCGATTTGTCGGTGCCTTCTATTTTCTTTTTTTATAAGGGTAACATTTCAGCTTTGGAGAAAAAATGTCTTGCTATGATTGGGAGCCGCTCTCTTTCTCCTATTTTGGAAAAAGTAGGTATTCATGCCGGTTCTTTTGTTGCCTCTCACGGATGGGCTGTTGTTTCTGGATTGGCTTTGGGTGCTGATACGGCTTTGCATCGTGGAGGACTGGATGCTCATGGAATTTTGATTGGGGTTTTGCCTACGTCTTTGGAAAAAGTTTATCCTTCACAGAATCGTGCGCTTAGTCAGTCTATTATTGATACTGGCGGTTGTTTACTTAGTGAGTATCCTTTGGGGACGAATGCTTCGCCAGCACGTCTGATTGAGCGTGATCGCTTGCAAAGTGGTATTGCTCGTGGGATTTTTGTCCTTGCGGCCAAATCCTCTGGTGGATCGTGGCATGCGATTCAAACGACGAAAGCACTTAATCTTCCTATTGGTTTTTTTGATTTTCGTTCTTTCCCAGCCTATTCTGTCTATTCTGATTTTGTTCAGGGGATTGATCGATTGGTTCATATGGGCGCTTTCCCTGTATCTAATTCTGCTTCGTTTATCGAATTCTTGAATCGTTGCAATTCGGTTTCGTGCTGTCCCCGTTTTTCTCCTACCAGTTTATTTTAATCAAAAGGAGGGGGTAAGGACCTAAAGTTACTGGTTCGTACTGATTCGCCTTCTTCACCCCTGCAAGTGACCGGCAAATGAGATCGCCCCATTTCCGTAAGTTTGCGATAATGGTATCTCCATTGCATAGGAGATTTATGGTATAATATGGTAAACGAGATAGCCGAATAATATCCCTCTGCTAAAGGAACCGGCTCCCTCAGAATTTAAAGTTTGAAGAAAGTCGTCCAAAAGCCGTTGGGGGGCTTTTTTCATTGCCCAATTTTATTTTCAAAACAGATTATTCATTTAATCAAAAAAGCCTGTCCGCTATGGGCAGGCTTTTAGTTTTGGAAAGAGCCGGTCATCCGGCTCTGGTCTGGTTTTTGGGTTGGTTACTTATTGCATCTTCCCTCTACTTCGCAATGAGTAAAGAATATTTGTTTTGCATTAAGCGTCCAGACCATGAGTATCCTATCATATTCTTTGGATTTTGTAAAATTTTACATTTCATCCATTCCTTCAAATTCGATCATTTCAATATCATCATCGGAATTTTTGTTATCCGATTCTTTTGGGGGTATTGGTACTGCTGGCTGCGGAACCTGTTTGCTTTGGAAAGGATTGTTTTGCGGTTGTTTAAGTGTTGTATGTGCATGTAGGATCTTTATGGTTTCGATTTTAAAGAACCAATAATACCGGTTTCGTCCATTTGCCTGCATATAGGGTTGATTGATCATTAGTCCTGTTAGATAGACGGCATCCCCCTTTTTTACGTAGTTATTGATATATTTGGCATTTTTATCAAAAGCCATGGCTATGACGTATTGGGTAACTTCTTTCCCATTATAATACTGATCAGCTATTACCATTTTAGTCATTAGCTTTTGATCTCGGCTCATTTTCGGTTTTGGTGCCTCAATGACTATTCCTGCTACTGTGGCATTCATTTTTCCCTCCCGGTCAGATAATACTTTTGACCTTCCATTGTATGTAGAATTTACTTCCCTTTTAATTCCATTGTATGTAGAATTATATTATAACATGATAAGGGTTTATGTGTCTTTGGGAGGATATGATGATCTGGCAGTCACATCGTATAATTACAGGCATTTCAGTTTTTTTATTGAGTCAAAATTTTCCCGCTGCGTTGTTTGCGGTAAGTGGCAGTGTTTTCCCTGATACACTCGATTTGACGCTTGGATTAAAGCATCGCAAGACTTCTCATTGGTTCGTTTTGTATGTAATTCCTCTTTTGGCAGTTGGGTTCTTTCTTTTCCATGGCTGGTTTATTCCTCATTCTTTTGACTATCTTGTTTTTTTTAGGACTTTTTCTTTATTTGATTTTATCTTGGCCATTTTGCTGAATTGGATTTTCTGGTTCTTAGTTGGTTGTCTTTTCCATATAGTTGAGGATTTGTGTACGGGCTATATTCCTTTACGCTCTCCTTCTGATTCTTTTTCAATGGGCAGACTTTTTTATACGGGGAGCCCAAAAGAGAATTTCTGCGTGTTATCCTTTTGCCTGATTGGTTTCATCGTTACTGCTTTTCGTTTTGTTTCAGGGAGTTTCGCTTTTTAGTATCTCTTTTCTTCATCATCTCTTTTTTACAAAAAGCCCCTGCCAAATGGCAGGGGCTTTTTGCAGAAAGGTCATAATTCTTATGCTGTAGGAAAAATGGAATAGAAGGAGAGTTTATGGTATTGCCATAAACTCTCCATGAGCAGGAGGCTCGAAAGCCCCCTGAACACGAGAAACATTCATTCTCCATTCATACATTTCTCTGAATTCTATTGTATGTAGAATCGCTTCCGCTGTCAAGCTGATTTTTCACATTATCGATCCATGCCGTTCTGTTTGTTTTCCTCCCTCATTTGTTCTTCTTGCTTTTCTTGCAGTTTTTCACTGAATTTTTTGCATTCTTTATAGCGGGAATCTTTGTTTAGCATTTCTTTGGCTATTTTTTCGGGTTCTTTGCCTTTGCTAAGTTCATCTATGGCTTTTTCATTTTCTTTTTCCTCTTCTCTTTCTTTATACTGTTTGGTGCTTACATATCCGTTGACTTCGAGCATACTTCTTACGTCAGAAAAAGCTGCTTCCCGGATCTTTTCATAGTCCTCAATCTGTTCTTCGGTGATCTTTTCCATGGGTTCCTGATAAAAATCCGATGCCTTCATTCGAGAACTTGCATTGATATTTTCCAGTTCGATGACCATGACTTTTCTTTGTGTTGATTCAAGTCCCATGATATAGGTGTGCAGATTCTGGGTAAAGTCTTCGGTAATGTTTCTTCTGCCTTCTTGGATCACGGTATCGCTGATATCATTGTCGTTTTCTTTCAGGCTTTCTTCGAAACCTGTTTTAGACTGCTGATTGATCATTCCTGCTTCTGATTCCCTGTCATTACTGTTTGAGTTCATGCTGGAAATGCTTTGGTCAAGACTCTGAATGTTGCCTGTTTGTTCCAGCATTTTGAGTTGATCGACTTTTTCAGCGGTGTAATCTTGATAGCTTTCTTTCCAGAGTTCACTTGTTTGTTCTTCTCTTTCTGTTAAATCCATCAGATTATCCAAATCGATCCCATTCTTTGTCTTACTGCTCTTTAAAAGCAGATTGTCCATGGATTCATAGTAAGTTTCCGGGGTCATTTCTGGATTTCGTTTGCTTTCGATTTCTGTGTCAATCAGGATTTGTCTTGCTTTTTCCGGGGTCGTATTTTCATAGGGTTTTGGAGTTGCCATTTCTTCGACAGTTTTGATTTGAAGGGCTTCTTCCAGTTGGATAGTATCATTTTTGATAAGATCTTTGCCCTTTGCAATCAGGCGCTGATTGATGGTTTCAATGGCCTGGTTGTATTCTTTGGCTGCCTCGTTTTGCATTCTGGCATCTCTTGTACTTTGGATACCTTGCCCTCCGGATGTTCTGGTTGCCACTTTTTCGATGGTTTCTACGGCTTTTTTGATTTCCGGATCTGATTGCTTTAGGCTGTCGGCAATGGTTTGGTTCTTTTTGACGATCTCTTCGTTGAGGTTTCGAATTTCTTGATTCCGATCTTCTATAGGCTTGTTTTCTTTTGCGGTTTCAACCACTGTGAGATACGATTCCTTGTCCATGTTGATGACGGTATCAATCATCCGATTCTGTCTTTTGCCAATTCCTTCTTTCTGAATGGTCTCGAGCATTTGAGTAATAGTTTCTTTGGTATTGGCAGTGAGTCTTTCCTCCTTCGCAGATTTGAGATAGCCGGTCAGAACTGTTTTCTTTTGATCCGGAGTCATTGTTTCCAAGATGCCTTGCATGTTTCGGCTGTCGCGCTTTTTCCAGTTATTGATCAAGGCTTCTGCTGTGATTGCCTGAATGTCGCTTTTTGCATGATGCTCTTTCCAGTCCGACATTTTTTCTGCCTTAACTGTCTTTTCGTCTGAGGACATGATATTGGCGGCATTTTTGATTTTCCGCTGCATCCAGATGTCTGCCTGATCGAGGATTTGGCTTTCTTTAATGCAGGCAGGGATAGGAAGGGTTGGCCTATTTTTCTCGATTTCTTCTTTGATGATGATTGTTTGTTTGATGGCTTTTTCGTTTTCCTTGAAATCTGCCTGTGCTTTTTTGAGTTCCTTATATTCTTGTGGTATTGATTGATTGGCAGTTCTCCATAAGGTTTTCTTCTTTTCTTCTACATTGAAGCGATTTAGCAAAATATCGACTTTCAGGCTTGGGGCGATTTCTTTTGATAAATCCATTTTCAGCTTTTTTTCAGCATTCCCTATAGCCTCATTTAATTTTTGCGCTTTTCTTTGATACTCTTTTTGCAGCTCTGTTTGGTATGCATTGATTTTTTCGATCTTTTCTTCCGCCTTTTCGTCGCCATGGATTTGGGCCTGGTTCATGATATCTCTTTTTTGGGTTTCATATTTCTCCAGGTTATTCAATGCTCTGCCAAATGTCCGGTGATTCACTTTTGCTTTTTCTTCACTCATGCGCATGGCAATTCGTTCAGATTCGGTTAAGCCTGCCGGATTGTTTGTCTGTCCGAGTTCATTCTGAATAGAGCGTATCAGCTTGATTTCTTTCGTTTCGGTCTTGCTTGGCGTGTTGTTGTACCTTTGCTGATCGAGCCAGGTTCCCATACTGTCATTGACTTTGTCTGCCAGGGCATCGCTAAGACCGTACTCTTTCCCGTGTCTGCTCATGGCATTGACAAGTGTGCTGACTTTGGTCTTTTCTGCAGCTTCTGTAAGCATGCGCAATCCTTCCTGCATAATTTCTTCATTGTCAATATTCCTGTTGTTGGTATCAGCAAGGAATTTTTCTTCGATCTTTTCTATGCATTTAGGAATGGAAGCTTTTATCAAACGGTTTCTTGCTTCCTTTGCTTCTTCGAGAATGGCTGTCTTTTCTGGACTGGTTCGGATTTCCTCTCGGGCCGCTTCAGCTTCTTTCTGCAGGGCTGTCAGCTTTTCCCCGGTTTTCATGAGCTTTTCATTGTTTTCTTCGATGCTTTTCTGGATTTCCACAAATTTTGGATCGTGCATCAGAAGCAAGTCCATCGGATAGCTTTTCAGTTTGATGGCTTTTTCAGGGGTCGCTTCTAACTCTCTGAGTTTTTTGCCGCTGACAAATTCACCTTTGTATTGGGTCAGTCGTTCTCGTTTGATTGTTTCTCTTTCTTTTTCAAAAAGGATTCTTTGTTTTGCGATCTTTTCTTCTCTGTCAGACGTATTTTCCTGCAGCAGTTCTTTGATCGTGGTATATTCCGCGCGGTTGATGTTGTTGATTTCCGTCATCGTTTTTATCCATCTTGCGGCGTACCCTACTTTCACACTGTTTTGATACTGTTCTTCTGTTTCCAGTGCTTTGGTCAGTTTTTCTGCTGTCATTGGGAAGGCTTTCACTTTGTTTACGAGGGCGATTTCTCCCTGGGTCAGCTCTTCTGTTTTTTTGCCAGCCAGGTCTTTCATTTGCAGCAGTTCTTCTTTGGTAGGAATTTCTTCTGGTCTGTCTTTGTATTGAGCTCTGACTTTCTTGAGATCATTGAGCAGCTCGGTCCTTGCTTTAGCTACTGCTTTGTCATTGTTTTCTTCCTGGAATTGGATTGCTCTGCTCTTTGCTCCATTTTGGCTGATCATGATCTGGACTCGGCCGATAAGCTGATCAATGCGGGCATAATTGTTTTCTCCGGCTTTGATATTGTTCTGAAGTGCGGCTTCTGCTTTTTGGCTGCGTTGAAGGATGGCATCTCTTTGTGCCAGGATATCGATCATGTCCTTGGTTTCTTCTGCGTTTAATGGCATGGCTGCCCATTTCAGGTTTGCCTTCGAGAAGGCCTGGGTATCCAGTTGGTTCTTTTCGCCGGTTTCATTCTTTGACTGCCCTTCTTTCCCATCCTGTCTGTGATCGATTTCATCATCCGGGTTTCCGGCATTAAAAGCATCTTTGGAGGTCAGATCCTGTGCCTTGCCAAATGATTCTTTCATTTTGTAGTCAGCACTTAGTACCTCGTTCCTCTTTTCGATAAACTTTTCGTATTCTGACTTATGATATTCTTTCAGCTTTCTTTCTCGGGTATTGAAGAGAAAAATGTCTTTCAATTCTTTGATTTTCTCAATATCTTTTTGGCTGATCGTGATGTTCTGTGCGTAAAGCTCTTTTAACCGTTCTCTGGCTTCATGAATGGTAAATTCTTTCTGCGCCATTTCGTAGACAAAGTTTTCATAGGTATAGATTTTACTTTCTTTTGCGAATGGTTTCGGATGTGATGAGGCCATGATTTTTTGAAGTTCTTCCCTATTTTTTCTCATCTTATTTCGAATCGGGTCTTTTTTCCTGAGATCAAAGTTATTGATCTGGTCTAAGCTGATAAAATCATCTGTCCTGCACTTAGGAATTAAATGTTCGACAGCGGTTCGAATTTCCGGATCGATGGTTTTCCCTGTGGACATTTTGGCAGCGATGCTCTTGATGTCTTCTTCTCTGATTCTTGCTCTGGCTTTTGCATTGTTTTGGGTTTCCTGCAGTACGTATCTATGAATTCGGTTGATGTAGTCTTCGATCTTTTCATCATCTTTCATGTTAAACTGCACTTTTTCACCCAGTCTGGCTTTGACTCTTTCCAATTCTTTAGCCATCAGCTGAATCGTATCTTCTCTGTTTCTGAAATCATTGATGGTTTCATCGATTTTCCAATACTTTTGCGGGGTGATTGACATCTGGTATGCTTCGATGACTGTTGCATAGGCATCTAATTGTGCTTTTGCCATTTGAGTATATCCATCAAGCGGATATCTCCCATTGATTCGGGAAAGTTCTTTTGGTTTTTGGTTGTTTTTGATTTCGATTTCTGTTTCTTGCGCTTTTTCCATCATTCCTTTGGGAATTGCTCGATAGGCAAGTAAGCTCAGGGTTTTTCTTTCGTCTTGAAGTGTCTTTAGCATCATTCGTGGAATGGCTTCTCTTTTAATTTCGTGAATTTTGTAGATTTCATCCTGGACTTCTGCTTCTTTTTCTGCGACTAACTGCTGAAGCTTTTTGTGTACCTGATATTCATCCAGTTTTTTTACTTCTTGGTTATTGTTCCCTTCTTTTTCTGGGAGATGAAGTCCTTCCAAGTCTTTTCCAAGCCATTTGGCTATTTTTTCGTTGACTGTTTTTAACTGCTCTTCTTCTTTTGAGTCTCCAAACAATTCGGCTTTCCCTTTTGTGGCTTCTTTAGCCGCAAGGGTCAATTCTTGCTGTGCTTTTTTACATTCTTCAAGAAGACGGTTCAGTCTGGGCAGTTTTTCTAAATCATTTCTTTTCTTGTTTTTTTTGGCCAGTCTTTCTGCCATAGCTTTACCCGGATCGACGAGATCTTCTCGGTTGGCATTAAAGAATTGTTCTACCAGTTCTCTTGGATCTTTTTCCCCGTTCTGTCTTGCTTTCATGCTTAATTCACGAAGACGGTTCAGCGTATCTTTTTTGATCCTTCCCATATAAGAATCAAAAGTTTCTCCATTCTGAATTGTTCTTGCGGAGTTCAAGGCACTATGCATTGCTGTAATGATTTTTCTTGTATTTTCATCAGCATTGCGGAAAAGCACCTTATCGTAAAGAATGGTTTCTTCTTTCCAGCCATTTTTGTTGGCTTCTTTGGTATCAATTCCTTTTACAATTTCAATATTTTCTTTTTCCCATACTTTTTCGTTATTATACAGCATCCAGGTTACTTGTTTGATTTGGTTGTTTGCTGTCTTTTTGATTTCTTCAGCTAAAGAGGAGGCAATTTCCGGATTATGGATGCGGACCATTTCCGGTGCTTTTATGTTATAATTCTTCTCCTGAATGGCTTTTTGAATCTGGCTCATTCTGAAGAACATTGCCATTTTTATTTTATCCGCGTCAAATTGATCGTCATTCAGTCTTTTTTGAATGATGGCGATTCTTTCTTCTTGCATTTTTTCTATTTTTTGTTCTTTGGCCAGATTGTTTTCTGCAATGGCGAGTTTTTCCTGGCTGTCTTTGATCTCTTCTGTAAGGCGCTGTATTTCTCTATTCACAGCAAACAGGCTGGCATTTCTCTGGCTTTGTTTCTCTTCCAGCTGATGCAGTTTCTTTTCCTGTGTTTCTTCTGTGCCGCCTAGTCGTTTTTCGTATTCGTTGATTTCGTCCTGATTTTTGTCATACGCATCATAGAGCTTTGCAAGTTCAGCTTTCTTTTCTTTGATCTTTTGAGCTATTTGGGCTTTTTCGGCTGCTTTTTCGAGTGTTTCTTCTTTTTTCATCAAAAGATCGATGGTTTTATTGAATTGACCCATCTTATCATTCAGATGATGATCCATGATTCTGGCTTCCTGCAGTTTTTTATAAGGGGAAAGTGTCAATATCCCTTCATCAAGTTCATTTTGAATTTTAACTGCTTTGTTCTGGTTTTCTTGAAGTTCTGACTCTTTGTACCGAATATCTTCCTGGTTATTCAAAATACGTTTTTCTTGATCTTCCGTTGATTCATACAGAGAGCGGCCTTGTTTTTCTTTTTCTCTTTCTGTTAGTTCTTCATTTAACCGATTGGTGGTATATGCTTTATATCTTTGGGCTTTTTGCGGATTGAATTTTTCTATTTCAGGCAAACCGGCAAGGTAGGCATCCAGATCGGCAGCAGAAGGGCGTTCTTCTCCCAGGTTTTCCATTTTACCTACAAAATTATAGATTCCGTCTTTTTTGTCTTCTACATCGGGAAAAAGATCCGGATGATCTTCCATTCCCAGATGAAATTTTCCGTTTTCATCAAGACGTACTTGAAATGCTTTGGTGATATGATCCATGCCTTTTTGAATGAGTTGGGCTTGTTCTTCGCTATACATGATATGTTTCCTCTCTTTCTTTAGTCCTGCTTGAGTTCCAGTGTTCTTCCGCGGCTATAGTCGTGTTCTTCTGTTCTTTCTTTGGCTCGTTCTTTTTCTTTTTCTTTCTCTTTTTCTGCTTTGTTTACCGGGGCTTTTTTGACTCCGGCTCCAATATGTTTGGCATAACCGATCATATTTTGTTTGCAGGCTTCATATTGAAGTGCCAATCCTTTTAAATTGATCATATCTGCTTCACTTTCTGCGCTTTGCATCATGCGATCGATTTCTGTCATCTGTGCTGCAAAGTGCCTGATCTTCATGGCTTCATACTCAGAAATGGGACCCATGATTTCGATGAATTCGTCCTGCTGGTCGTTGTTGTTGCCGTCCGTATTGAGTGTGAGGCTGCGAATCATATCTTTTTTGCTTCTGAATTTGATTCTCTTCTCCTCTACCTTCTTTTTTCTGGTTTGGCTTTCCAGCCCATGTTCTTTCATATAGGCTTTCAGCTCTCGAACGCGCTTGATAAACAATTCGTTTTCTTTTCGGTTTTGTCCTTTCTCTTTTTCTACGACGTAAAGCTGTTTTCTGGCTTTTTCAATGAGATGGTAAAGCTCTTCCATTTCTTTGGTTTCCAGATCTCGCTGAAATTCAATAATGTTCTCTTCACCGGCCGCTCGGGTCGCTGTACTTGTAAGTCCTCCAATCAGGTTCATTCTGTCTGGCTCCTTTCTTCCATGGCTTTGCGCATTTCATTTTCTTTTTGGGTGATCGCAAGATTGGTGTTAAGACGTTCGAGGGAGAGGATGCTTCCGTGGATTTCGGGGTTAGCCTCCATCCTTTCTGTCTGCACCCGGCTTTCTACGATGAATTTGAGCAGCTGCTGTTCATCGGTTTTGATTTCGCTCGGATATTGATGGTAAACTCGTTCTGCCACATTACGGCAAAGGTAGTAGGCTCTTTCCTGTTGTTCACCGTTTTCGAATGTCTCCAGAAGTTCTGTAAGCCCCTTTTGGTAGATCTGCTTTTCTTTGGCTGTCCATGTTCGTGGCTGTTTTTCCATATCATGCCATTCTTTTTGAAGTGCTACGGCTTGTTCAAAAGACTCGCCTGGACAGGCAGTTTCGAAATCCGTTTTCCTTGGATGTGCGTTTACCATCTGAAAGGCTCTTTTCCTTTGGAAAATATGCTCTTTTAGTTTCTTCTCCATAGTAAGGGCTTCTTTATAGTCTTTGTCCCATACAGCTTTGAGCATGCTTCCGGCATAATAGGCTTCTGCCCCTATATATCCTTTTAGAAGCGGCATAGCAAATTCTTCAAAGTTCATGTAGTCTCCTCTATGCCTGTGCGGCTTCTAATTCTTTGACTGTGTCGTAGACTGCAAACATCAGCTTCAGCTGATCTACTGGATTATTGATGTCCAGTGCCCTGTCTTCTTCTGGATCCCTATACGTTGTCTCGCATTCATTCATTTGTTCCTGTGAGATGAAGTAGCGAAGATTGTCACTTTCATAGATGTTTTCTTCTTTGTTGATCTTTCGGTTTGTAAGAAGAATTCGTCCTTTGCTGTGGATGTCTCCGGCTTTCGGGGTCATCATATTTTCTGCTTCTCTTGGAATGTAGATGTTGATTCCGGTGCCGGAAGCATCCACTTCTGCATACGTTTCGCAGAGGTCTGCATAGTCCTGTCCGCGAAGCGACAAATTGGCGTTCCCTTCTTTCCATCTGGCGCAGTCTTTAATATGGATGACCATTACGCCTGCGGCTTCCAAATCGAGGTAGGCTTTCCCATAGGGAATTTCATAAAATCCAGTTAACGGGCTTTCTTTCTGATCGTTTTCAGCCCATACGTTTTCCATTCTAAGTTCTCTCATGTTTTTTCTCATTGTTGTTCTCCTTTCAATGAATTAGACAAACTTTTCTTGTCTAATTCAATTATATCATTAGTTGATTATTGTGTGATATAATGATTAAAGTTATTTTTTATGTTTTGCGGGAGGTTTTGTCATGCGGCTTTCTCATCATCCGGCTATGATTATTTTCCCTGTTCTTTTGTTGGGTGTTTCTTTTCTTTCCACCTGGATCAGTCTTCTCCCAGAGGGTCCGGGTCGCTTTGCTTCTGTTTTGGAAATTCTTGTAACGGCCATTATGCTTGTTTGTCTTTATGAACCTTTGGAGCATGGTTTGGCTCTTTGGCTCGCACTGACTCTTTTATTTTTGGGCGCTTTATATGTGCCGGTGTTTGGCATTTTATTTCTTTTCTTTCTTCCGATTTGGCGCTGTATCAAATTTTTCCGAGATCGATGCATGATCTCAAATCAGGTTTTATCTTTTTCTTCCGGTGCCATTCGTGTAACAGGGTATCAGCTGGAAAGAAAAGAATTGGCACTTGTGACCTTTCGGCAGGGGTTTTTAGGAAGTATTTTCCATTATGGAGACCTCACTTTCTTTACTAAAAAAGGGTTTTCTTTGACGTATCGCTATGTAAAAAATCCAAGATCCTGCCGTGCGTCGATTGAAAGCTGGATCGAAGGTGAATCTTTATGAAGCAGTATTATCTGTGGCTTTCTATCGGGCTTGGCTTTTTGTCTGTTCATCGGCTTTGGGTCGATAAACCGATTGAGTGCGGCATTCGATTATCTATTTTTATTTTCTTTATGGCCTTCTTTGACCATAGATTTTTTACTTTTTCTCTTTTTGAGCTGGCAGGCGTGATAGAAGGGCTTGGTTCTTTGTGTCTTTCTGGATATCCCTTTTTTATGACTGTTGTTCAAAAAACGATGCGGCTTTATTGGTGATTCTTGTTTTCAGGCATCAAAAAAGAGAACCATGTGAATTGGTTCTCTTTTTTGATGTTTATTTTTCGTTATATACTTTCTCTTTATGACAAGGGACGCTGTGTTTCCATGTCATTTTGTTCCCCATCACACATTCTTCGACGGTGATTTTTGGCTCTTTGACTGATACAGTGTTCTCTTCTTTAATAGGCATAGCCTGCATGGTGCGCGGAGCTTCAGTGATGATCGGATTCCTCTGTACTGGGCAAGCTGTGGGTGTCACATTTTTCATGGATTTTGCACGGGCAGGCGGAGGTACTGCCTTTTTCTTTTTACATGCTTTGATAACGATCCATCCGCAGATCAGTACGGTAAAGAATACGATGTGGCTTCCTGCAAAGGATAATAAGCCTGTTGCGATGAGATACAGCAGAATGAATGCAACTGGGATACAGAAAATTAAGCCGACGATATAGCCTCCGATGAATCCTCCAAACATTTCCATTCCCTCCTTTCCTTATTTAAATACGGGAAAAACAATTTGTGGAAAACGAGCCGACATTTATGTCGGCAGAGAAAAAAGATGCGGGGCTCTTCCCTTTATTTGTTGATTTTACGGTTCAAAGTTAACCCCAGTAAATAGTCTATGCTGACCTGATAGACGGCTGCCATTCGCTTTAAATAGCCCGCGGGAATGATTTCCGGCGTTTTTTCGTAGGATTGATAGGTTCCCTGATCGATGCCTATGGCTTGGGCAATTTCTGAAATATGGAGTCCGTTTTCTTCTCGGATCTGCCTGATTCTATTCTTGGCCAGATATTCTGTTTTTTCTTCTTTAGGCTTTGGGGGTTCCATCAGTGGTTCGTTATGGGTACTTCGAAGCGCTTCTTTGATGTGATTTACATCTACGTATTTTGTCGGATTGCCCAGTTCCATGCATCTTTTCCTTGGTGTAGTTTCATCTGTCATTTCCAAGAGGTAATCCATGGGAAGATGGAGTAGTCTTGCCATTTGAATGATCTCTACGGTTCTGAAAGGGGTGATGCTTCTTTCTCTATTATATAGACATTGCCGGTCGAGTCCAATTTTCTTGGCCAGTATTTCTCCTGGAATTTTATTTTGGCTTCTGTATTCTCTGATCTTTTGTCCTACGATTCCTTCTTTTTCCTGTTTGGGATACGATTCGCTAATATCTGTCAGGCTCAGAAGATAGTCCACGGATATATCCATTTTTTTTGCCATGGTTATGATTGGCATGATGCTCTTCTTGTCATAGTCCCCTTTTTCATATTGTATGTATACGGGAGCTGGTATCCCTAAGATATTGGCCATGGTCTGTTTGTTCAGGTTTAGAAATTCTCGTATTTCTTTGAGCCTGATTCTGCTTCTTCCATTTCTTCTGCGTTCCGACTCTTCTTTCGGTAATCTGCCCATATCATCCCTCTTTTCTTTTATTTTTATTATAATATTCTTTTCTTATTTAGTCTAGTTTAGTCCTATTTAGTCCTATTTGGTCTTACTTAGACTAAAAAAGGGGCGGATGCCGATGTCATCCGCCCCTTGATGTTATGCTGTTTTTCTAATTTCTTGCATGGTTGTCCATACATCGCTGGTCATCCCATAGCAGTCTTCAATGGAGTAATCACCCCAATAAAAGTCCGGTGCAAAACAAAAAACTTTTTCTTTGGGGATGACAATGTCTTTTTCCAAATGGATTTCTAAATTTGATCCTGCGCCGTTTACATAATCGTATAATCCGCAGGCTTCGATGTTTTTGGAGATCCGGATATCTGTTTTTTCTGTATTCCATGCGAGCATCTCTCGAAGTGTTGTTTTTACGCAGAATACGAAAGCGGTGAGAGGTCCTGTGGATTCTTTCACTTCACTATAGCACGAAGTGATGAACGGATATTTCCGCTTTAATTCGTCCATTTTTTCTGTTTTCTCATGGGCATCTGCCTGGCGGCAGGCATTGAAAATTTTTCTGAAATCTTTGATACTATAGTCCTGCAGTTTGGCGATCAGCGCTATGCCGCTTTCTCTGGAAAGATTGCTTCTTCTTCTGTAAGAATCTGCCTCACAGTAAGGACTGATGGCGTGTGCATCGAAGTCTGTGTTCGCATCTCCATTATCAATGACGATGTCGCAGCAGATCTCTTCGTCCAGGAAATCATCATAAGGAAAATTGATATCAAGATTTTCATCAATCACGCTCATGCATTCTTCTTCATTTTCTTCCATGAATTTTGCGTCTTCCTCTGTCATGTCCTTCAGCATCTCTTTATATACATCCGGATAGAGATCGTCGTATTCATCTTTGTAGAGTTCAAACAGATACTCATAAAAAGCATCCATTGGATTTTTTCGTTCCAGACAATTTGCGATCATGTTCGGGCTTAAATGATCGTTATAGTCCCGATATATGGTATAACCATTTGGATAATTCTTCTTGATCCAGTCTTTTATTTTGCTTTCGATCTTTTTCATTTTTTCCGTATCTTTCATTTTTATCCCTCTTCCTTTAGTCAATGCCTTTGTTTTAATCATTTCCTTGATAACAAAGAAAATTCATGTAAAAAAGCTTTCCCTTGGGAAAGCTGAAAGTTTTAAGTCCTATTTAGTCCTGTTTAGTCTTACTCGGATTAAATAGGAGGGCGGATGCCGATGTCATCCGCCCCCTTGATGTTATGCTGTTTTCCTTACTTTTTGCATAGTTGTCCATGCTTTGCTGGTCATTCCATAGCACTCTTCAATGGAGTAACCCCAATAAAAGTCCGGTACAAAGCGATAAACTTTTTCTTTTGGGATGACAATGTCTTTTTCCAGATGAATTTCTAAATTTGATCCTGCGCCGTTCCAATAATCATATAAACCGCAGGTTTCGATATTTTTTGAGATCCGGATATCTGTTTTTTCTGTATTCCATGCGAGTATTTCTCGAAGTGTTGTTTTCACGCAGAGTACGAAAGCGGTGAGTGGTCCAGTGGATTCTTTTATTTCTCTGTAGCATGAAGTGATAAATGGATACTTCCGATTCAAATCCTTCATTTTTTCGGTTTTTCCATAGGTATCTGCATAGCGGCAGGCATTGAAAATTTTTCTGAAATCTTTAATTCTATAGTCCTGCAGTTTGGCGATCAGCATCATGCCGCTTTCTCTGGAAAGATTGCTTCTGTTCTTGGTAATGGCCGCCTCATAGCATGGGCTGATGTTGTGTGCATTGAAGTCCGTGTTGGCATCTCCATTATCAATCACAATATCGCAGCAGATCTCTTCGTCTAGGAAATCATCATAGGGAACATGGATATCCAGATTCTCATATACTACTGTCATGCATTCTTCTTCATTTTCTTCCATGAATCGTACTTCTTCATCTGTCATGTCATTCATAATATCGTTGTATACATCAGATACAATTTCGGAATTGTAATAATCTCCGTATATTTCGCTTACATGCTCATAAAATGCATCCATTGGATCTTTTTGCTCCAGACATTCTAAGATCATGTCCGGGCTTAAATGATCGTTATAGTCCCGATATATGGTATAACCATCTGGATAATTCTTTTTGATCCAGTCTTCTATTTTGTTTTCGATGATTTCCATTTTATCTTCCATTTGTTACACCTCTTCATTGTGTAATACTTTTGTGCCGATCATTTTTTAGGTTGTTGTCGATTCGATGCCATCCTCCGAAGTATCCCATTTGGGCTTCCCAGAGCAGCATCAGCAGTCTGGTAAACTCCATCGGTTTAGGAAGTCTGATTCGATCTTTGATATTTCCCCATCTGTCGGCTTTCAATATTTCTTTTTTCCCCAATTCTGCTATGAGACGATAATCATGTTTTTCTGCCCTATTACATACATAAAATTCCAGTTTTCTCATTGGCATTCTCCCTTCTAACAGAAAATTCATGAAAAAAAGCTTTCCCTCGGGAAAGCTGAAGGTTTCATAGCATCAAAAAAGAGCAGATTTTCTGCTCTTTTTTGATGCTATGCTTTTATATTTTTCTGTATTCCCCTGTTTTAGGGTTTACTTCATATTTCTGTATCAGGTAGCTGCCGTCATTGAATACGTGTTTGAGTCTCCAATACTCGAGTCCGTTTTCTTGATCCTTGTGATAGTAATCGCTGTCGCTGTATAGTTCGATGTAATCCCCTTTTTCTACCAGTTCCCAATGCTCAGCCATGGCTTCATTTGCGCTGGCAAAGAGCAATAGAGAAAGCAGAACGGATATGATCTTCATTTTTTTACTTGATGGCATTAAGTCTTTTAACGAGCGCATCCGCGGTTTCATCTCCTTCTACAGGGGTTATGATGGCTTGATCGCCTAAATAAACGGTTCCGTTCCGGTTCGTTGCTGCTTTTTTATTTTCCCCATGGTCATAGGCTGCAGCAAGGTTCCCCATCAGAAAGTATTTTCTTTCTGCGCTGCTCATATCACCGAGGGCAGCGGGAGTGGTAAATTCTTTCCCGTTGATTTCCACGATATCGGTCTCTTTTTTGATGGTAACATGCCCTCTCGAGAGTTGTGTCAGTTTCTTCTCATAATTCATCTGCCGGTCATGGTTGCTCGGATGGTCGTTCGGGGAAAAGATTTCGCCGACAAGGTTGTTCTTGAATTCTCCCATTTTTTCATTCACCCGTACCCAGATAGCGGCTCCGGCTCCAGGGTTGTATCCGGCACTGTAGCAGTAGTCAAAAGCGAGGTTGTCTGCTTCCCATTCCTGTTTCTTGGTGATCTGAATGTTGTTGATCTGTCCCACCAGAGCGTTCATCGCAATATTGGCTGCTGCGCCGCCTCCCATGGCTTCCGCTGCAACGGATGCTCCAATGATCGTTCTCATTTTCTTCTGGGTGCCTTTGAGGGAATGGTTCTTCATTCCATGTCCCATCTCGTGTCCAATGACGAAGGCTACTTCATCAATGTTATCCGAAATGCGGAAAAGCCCGGTATTGACGGTCATGACATGTCCCAGTCCGCAGGAGGCGTTGAAACTTTTGTCATTATTCAAAAAGTACAGGAATGGCTTGTCTTGAATGGTGGCATCATGTGCTGCCACGCCTTCTGTCAGGTTATTCATGAGAGTATCAAGCATGGCATTATGGTATTCATCATAATTGACGCCCATGCTGTCTTTCATTTCCTGGTAATAGGCCTGTCTTCCTTCTTCTGTATCATTGACATAGTGAACGTAGGCATCGACTTCTTTATATGCCATGGCACCGCCGAGTACCGTTCCTACGACACCTCCCCAGTCCATTGCGTTGACTGCTGCCGGTGCTGCTGCACTGATTCCTGCGGCGCAGATGAGCCCCACGGCGATCTTCTTCATTGCTTTTCTATTCATTCTCCTGCTCCTTTCTTTTTCGCTGTTTTTCCTATTATATTCGTTCTTCTTCCGGAAAGATATAGGAAAAGCACAAAGCCCTTGTTTGGGGCTTTCCCTAAGTTTTTAGTCCTATTTAGTCCTATTTAGTCCTATTTAGTCCAAACAGGGCTAAATAGGACTAAATAATTTTTCTTATACCTTTTCAATTTTTTGGATTTCTACGTATTCATCTTCTTTTTCTGGAAGAGATTTTGCTTTCTGAATAAGCATTGGTAATGGTAAGTATCCAAATGCTTCTGTAAGGTTTTCTCTTAATTCTTCTTCCGTCAGATATTCTACGACTCCGTTACCGCCAATTTCTTCTGCTTTGTCTGGATGGGTAGGCAGATAACAGCAAATGGTATAGTCATATGGATAATACCTTCCTTCTTTATCATTGGTTTCATAGGAATAAGAATTTTTGTTACCTTCTTCTTTCAAATAATACATTCGAATCCTGGGTGTTTTCTTTTTCAAGATTTCTTCCCACATTTTTGAATGTCCTTTTCTATCGGCTTGGTAATAGATCTCAAAGCTGTACTGCCCTTCCCCAAGCCATTTTTCTTCACAGATAGGGCCAATATCCAGGATATCGACGCTTAGTTCGTTTAAGCATTTTTTCGAAGCCCAGGCTTTCGTCTTTGTGCGGAGTGATTTTAGTTCTTCTTTTGTCCCTTCGAGGGTCATTAGTGCATTGACTGAGTTTTTCATTTCATATTCTCCTCTGTTAAAATAAAAAAATCACAAAAAAGAGCGCCCCCTTGGGGGCGCTGCTTGTTTTATTCTTCTTGTTCTTCTTTTCTTTTGGGGGTCTGTGCATAATTGATCAGGTTACTTTGTAATATTGTTACCGTTTCACTAATTTTGGCAGCACGTTCTTTGCTTATGAGTTCGTTTTGGGCAAGTTCTTCTTGGATGGTGTTTTCAATCCAGGCCGAAGGGAGCTTTTCAAACCAGTGATTTGTGAAATCGGTTCGTTTCACCTGTTTTTCCTGTTTCACTGCAAATGGATAAGCGGGTTGTTTGAATGGGCTGATCAGTCCTATGGGGGAATCAAACCAGAGGGAATTTCCGTTATCAAAAATGGGGGCTACGCCTTGAAATTCCAGGGTATTGACATTGCGGATAAATCCAAAATTTCCGAAATGCCGGTCTGTATTGTTGATGAGATAATCAAATTGCAGCATGGAATCTACATCCTGTTTGACACGGGGAATACCTAGTTTTTCTGCGCATGCCATGAAATGCCGGTATGGTCCATCCTGTTTTTTAAAAGGGAGCACCTGTAAAATTTCATAAGCCGGAATGTATTCTGTATCCGGGGTAATAAAGGTTGGACATATGGAGTAGATATTCTTCTCTATTTTTTTGGCTTCATAAGTTACATGAGGTAATTCTGCTTTTTGAAGAATTTTACTTGCGATGATTTCATTGGTAATTTGCTGATAGTACGGCTTTTTACCTGCTTTGGCAAGATAGCGTATGTCATTCTGAATAAACCAGTATTTAGGCAGGTTCCCGTTGGAGCTGTAGTCAGGGGAAAATCCTGTGGGCGGTTCCCATGAGGTAATTTCATTTCGGAAACTCATACCGAGCGGATGTCCTGAAAAGTCATTTTCGAAGAAATTGACATCTTCCCATTGAATGAGGCTGCCGTAGGGCTTAAACCAGTATTGATCGTTTAGGTTGAGCCCCAAACTTTTTAGAGATAATGAATTGATTCGTATGTCTGTGTTTTTAAATACGCTTCCTGCAAGGGCTCTTGTTTTCGGAATGTTTCTATAATTGATCCATTCCTGGA
>ULYE01022146.1_pt1 | contig 21116 bp, 18 predicted proteins | sample 1961921 | NCBI WGS metagenome assembly ULYE01 (sample SAMEA4835856, study PRJEB28245) | human gut metagenome | biome: gut microbiome; material: fecal sample | place: Denmark | collected 2008 | reverse complement strand
AGGACATTTTTTAACGCCGGATTGCAAATCCGGCGGGACGCCTAGCGGGGGCGGTGTTCAAATTCTCCGAGACGCCTAGTGGACTTGCGTTCTTGAAGAAACGAAGAAGAGGGTGTGTCTTGGACTTTTGACACACCCTCCTATGAGCTTTTGCCCTTTCAGGGCGTTTGAAAGTGCAATTATTACCACCTTCAATTTTGTTATTTCAATTAATCTGATTATTTCAGTTTCTTGAGATAACCCTCAGCACGGGTATCTCCCAGTTCCTTTGCTTTTTCCAGGTTCTTGCGAGCCTCTTCCTTCTGCTTGTTCTCCATCTGGAGCAAACCGAGGAGGAGATAGCCATCGGCATATTCTGGAGCAATCTCTATGCAATGCTTGGCTGCACTGATGCCTTCTGCATATCGCTTCACACGCAAGTCAAGACTAGCCCATTCTGCAAAATAGGTAGGCTCGTTTGGAGCGAGGTAGCAGGTACGGGCAATATCTATCAGCGCTGGCTGCCACATGCGCAACTTGGTTTCAGCCTTGTATCTTGCATAGAAAAATGCAGGATTGACAGGACGGACAATCGAATCGTACATATTGTAGTCGGCTATAGCACTGCGATACTCTCCCTGTTCCGCCTGGAAATCACCACGAGCCAGATAGTAAGGACCAGCCATAGTGCCCGAGTTCTTTGCCTCATTGACTGCACTGTCCAGTAAAACCTTAATCTCTGTAGCAGGAGCCTTGAGCTGAATCTTAGCCTGAGCTGCCTCCAGGAAGATTTCCGGATTCTTGACCGAAGTCTTGGTCAGGGCGATGAACATATCGTATGCCTTCTGGTAATCACCCTTGGTAAAGATGATACGTGCCTCCTGATGCTGATATACAGGATTGGCATTGATGGCGTATGCCTTCTGTGCCTCTTCTATCGCCTTGGCGTAAGTCCAGGCTGTATAGGTAGAATCACCCTTATAGATCAGTTTCTGATAGATGACATCAGAATAATTGGAGTGGGCTTCATCCTTGGCAGAAGATTTTTTGATTCCTTCTTCCATACATTTGGCAGCCTCGGCAAACTCGTTCTTATCTACAAGAATAGTTGCTTTTTCCTTATAGCCGAATGCTGAAGCAGGGAACTTTGCCATAAACTCATCTGCATACTTGCCATAGATGTCGCGGGTCACCTGACTCTTATTGAGCGTCATCATCGTAATCGCCTCCTGTTCGGTATCAGGAAGAGCAGTACGGATGCCTGTTTGGCGAAGGGCTGCATCCAGTGTGGAAAGACCCGTCACCTTCAACTCCTTGGCATAGTTGGCATCAATGGCAGTTACCTGACCGTTGCTGTGCATGATACCAATCACCTGACCGCTTTTGTTGACGAATGGGCAACCCACTGCATTGTCCGGTACGGTGTTGGAGAAGATGTAGTAATTGTAAGTTTCCTTAAACTTCTCAACGCTTGCGATGTCCTCCTGCTGGAAAGGTGACTTCTTGATAGAATAAGGAACGAGCCAAACCTTGCTGCCCGCAGGTGATTCTGCCGTAGCAATGTTGGCAGCCGTGGTATGACCCAGTACCCTGAACTTAGCCACATCGTAAAGCTCATCGGCACCGAGGATGGCATCCACGTCCATCGACTTTCCGCTGACATCCACGATGGTAGCCTTCACAGCACCGATAAACGGTTTGAAGGTACCGATAGCCGTTCCCTTGTTATCAATAAATACACCTTGTGTAGAAGAGATGATGTTACCATCCTTGTTGAAGGTGGTGAGTGTAAATACGCTCTTGGCGGCTTTCTGTACAGAGCCTGGCTGAGCGAAGAGGGATGATGCACCCAGCATCAGTCCCATCAGTATCATATTTATTCTTTTCATATTCTCAATAATTCTTTGGCATTGGCAAGAGCTGCCTGCGTGATGTCACTGCCACTGAGCATCTGGGCAATTTCCTCAATGCGTTCCTGGTTGTTGAGCTCTTTCATGTGCGAGATGGTTCCGTTCTCGGTTTCCTCCTTCAATACCTTGTAATGATGGCTACCCTTGGCTGCTATCTGTGGCAGATGAGTGATGGAGAGTACCTGTCGGTTCTGGAGTCCCATCTCTTCCATGATATCTGCCATCTTTTCTGCTATCTTTCCGCTTACACCGGTATCAATCTCATCAAAGATGATAGTTGGCAACTTCACGGCTCCACTGATCATTGCCTTCAGCGAGAGCATTACACGAGCAATCTCACCACCCGAAGCAACCTGACTGACAGGCTGTAGCTGGGTACTTTTGTTGGCACTGAAGAGGAAGCTGACCTTATCGGCACCATTTCCTGACAGTGGTTTTTCTGCGAAGGCAATCTCGAATCTCACATTCGGAATGCCCAGCGGGATGAGTCTGCCCTTCATCTCTTTTTCGATGGCCTTTGCTGATTTCTGACGGATAGAAGTGAGTAGGGCAGCTTGCTTTTCAGCCTTGACAAGGAGAGCTGCAACTTCTTTTTCCTTCTCTTCGATGTCTTCATCGCCATTATCGATATGCGAAAGCTGTTCTGCTATGCGGTCACGGGTAGCAATGAGTTCTGTCACCGTTTCCACATGGAACTTCTGCTGCAGAGTGTAGAGTTTGTCCAGACGGGTATTGATGGCGTCCAATCGGTTAGGATCGAATTCCACGTGATCTACACTACTGCTGATTTCCTGCGCGATGTCCTTCAGTTCTATATAGCTGCTCTGCATTCTGCCAGCCACATCAGCCATGCTTGGATAGACATCACAGATATTTTCCAGTTGATGAGTGGCGTTCTTCAGTTTGTCAAGTATGCTATCGTTTTCTCCTGAAAGCGCACTGTCTGCCTCGTAGAGAGCGGTCTTGATATCCTCCGAATGGCTCAGGGTCTCTGCTTCCTGCTCCAGCTGTTCCAATTCGCCTTCCTGCAGATTTGCATCATCCAGCTCTTTATGCTGGAAGCGCATAAACTCCTCGTTCTCACGGTTCTTGGCAATCTCGGCTTTCAGTTCTTCCAAAAGTTCCTTGGCTTTGCGATAGGCATAATACTCCTTTTGGTAAACCTTGAGCTGGTCGGCATCCTGAGCGATGATATCCACCACATTCAACTGGAAGTCTTCTTTCTGCAGAAGAAGATTCTGATGCTGCGAATGGATATCCACGAGTTGCTCTCCCAATTCTCTCATACGGGTGAGAGGCACCGGGGTGTCATTGATGAAGGCACGGCTCTTACCGGCTGCAGTCAACTCTCTTCGGATGATCGTATCATCGGCATCATAGTCGATATCGTTATCATCGAAGAATTTCTGCATACCATATCTAGAGAGATCGAAGTGAGCCTCTATCACGCAACGGTCTCTTCCAGCCTTGATCGCCTTGCTGTCGGCACGGTTACCCAGAAGCAGTCCGATGGCACCGAGGATGATACTCTTTCCTGCTCCTGTCTCACCCGTGATGACGGAGAAGCCAGGATAAAGAGAGATGTTCAGCTCGTCGATGAGCGTGAAGTTCTTGATATATAATTGCTTGAGCATATTTATTCTACTTTTTGATAAAGATATAAAGGGAAAGCTGATTCTGATTTTCAGAAGCTTCCGTTCTGGAAGATGATTCTATGAATGACGACTTCTTCCTGAAAGATTATTCCTTGACCTGATCCCAATATTTATTCTGTGAAGGATTGATGGAGAAGAGGAGTTCATAGATGCTCTCCTTTTCCTTTTGGGTTCCCTTGCCGCGATAGATGTTGGCAAGTTCATCCTTCTTGAAATCGGTCCATATCTGTGGCAACAAACTGAGTGGGCGGTTTTCCTTCGCCTTCTTCAGTCCTGTTTCCAGGGCGGCGGTTATCTCTGTACGACCTCTTTCCGCATTATTCGCCATCTCGTCGAGTCCTTTCCGATAGTAGTCATACTGCAACTGTCTGAAGGGTTCCAACGCTCCATCCAGATAGTCTGAGATGATGGCATATCGGTTGCGGTCATCAGAGAAAGCCTTCCATCCGGGATAATCCAGATTCTGGGCATTGTTTGTCAGATTCATGCAGCGCTGCAGGATGTCTTCACCACCTTTGGGTGCAAAACTATCCAGATCGATGCCGATGATAAGATATGCATAATAGGCAAAGAGAGCTGTAAGCTGATTGTCTATCTGCTGCTCATTGACCTCCAACTGGTCGTATTCGGCAAAACGAAACGTGAAGTTATCGTCCACATTATTATATAAGGTGGAGGTGTATGCCGAATTGAAGACGGGGCGATTGGCCTGTATCAGCGCCTTGCAGGTAAAGAGATTCTGATCTCTGTCATACTTGGTGACGGTGATATTGAAGTTGCAGATGATGCGTTCGTTCTTCTGAAACTGAAGATGAGTCCATTGGCGATTGTTGACGAATTGCTGCAAGGTCTGTTGCAGATTGTCGAATACGCCTTTTTCCGTACCCGAGATCTGGGCATGGTTGATGGTAATCTTAGCTTGCAGCTCCTGTGCTGAAATCGTAGAAGGACTGCAGCACAGGAGGCCACCAGCTAAAAATACCGGACTAAAACAGGAGAGCCAGCTCGTCAATGATGTCGTGAGCCACCTCAGTCTTCGGTTTCTTTTCATATTCTTTCTTTCCCTTTTCAGAGATGATGGTAATCTGATTGTCGTCAGTGCGGAAAGTAGTGCCCGGATTACGGGTAGAGTTGAGCACGATGAAGTCAGCGTTTTTCTTCACTCTCTTCTTCTGGGCATTACTCTCTTCATCGTTGGTTTCCAGGGCGAAAGCTACGATTCGCTGATTCTTTTGTTTCATCTGTCCCAAAGCTGCTGCGATGTCATGGGTAGGCACCAGTGTCAACTCCAGGTCATCCTTTTCGCGCTTGATTTTCTTATCAGCTACATTGGCAGGACGGAAGTCTGCTACGGCTGCACAGAGAATGGCAGCATCAGATGAAGCAAAGGCTGCTGTGGCTGCCTGATACATCTCCTCACAGCTCTCCACATTGATGCGGTGGATAGCAGGACTACAGTCTAATGAAACAGGACCTGCCACCAAAGTAACATCCGCACCACGGCGAAGACATTCTTCGGCAAGTGCGAATCCCATCTTTCCTGAAGAATAATTGCCGATGAAGCGCACAGGGTCAATCTTCTCATAGGTTGGTCCAGCTGTAATCATCACCTTCTTGCCGCAGAGATCTTTCTCCGCAGTCTTCTGGTTCTCTGATTCTACTTCAGCAACCTCATCGGCACTCTCCATCATATTGAAGTATCTGTCTAGGTAATCCACGATGACATCCGGTTCCTCCATGCGTCCCTTTCCCTCTAATCCAGAAGCAAGGAATCCCACTTCCGGTTCGATGATATGGTTACCATAGCCGAGAAGGGTCTTCATGTTAGCCTGGGTAGAAGGATGCTTGTACATATCAAGGTCCATGGCAGGAGCAATGAAGACTGGTGCCTTCATGGAGAGATAGGTAGTGATGAGCATGTTGTCTGCAATGCCATGCGCCATCTTGCCCATGGTAGATGCCGTACATGGTGCAATGACCATCGCATCCGCCCAGAGACCGAGATCCACGTGCGAATTCCAGGTACCATCACGCTGTGAGAAGAACTCGCTTACCACAGGCTTGTGGGTCAGCGCCGAGAGGGTGATAGGGGTAATGAACTCCTTACCGGCAGGCGTAATGACCACCTGTACCTCAGCTCCCTTCTTGATGAGACCACGGATGATAAGACATGACTTGTAGGCTGCAATGGACCCCGTAATGCCCAATACGATTTTCTTTCCTTTTAACATATTATTTTCCCATTCTCTTGTTGAACTCGCGCAGACGGATACGGGTGAGTACCTGCTTGGTATTGTTGGTGAAATCGCTTCCCAATACCCAGGTGAAGTAACCAGGATCCTTGGTCAGGATCTCTGCCACATCCCATCCTTTGTACTTGCCGAAGTTGAATACCTCGTGCTTGCGAGGCTCGCCCTTTTCGTCGAGTATCACATTGCCGTCGGCATCCTTCAACTCCTGCCAAACGATGCGTCCGGCAAAATCTACATTGTCGTTGCGCTTGGAGAACTCAGCAAGCTCGTCCATGTCATTATTGAGTACACGGTCGGCTTCTTCCTGAACACCAGGGGCATAATGGTCCAGCTCGCCTTTCAGTACGCAATAGGTAGCCTCGGTATCCTGGTCGGCGCGGTGTGCCTCGAAGTCTTCCTCCATCTTTCTGCCGCAATAGAACTTGTAGGCAGCAGCCAGGTTACGACGCTCCATCTTCATAAAGATGTTCTGGGCATCAATGAGGCGACACTTAGAGAAATCGAAATCGATGCCGGCACGCAGGAATTCTTCTGCAAGCATAGGTACATCGAAATGATTGGAGTTATAGCCAGCAAAATCACAACCGGAGAACTCCTGGTTGAAGGTAGCCGCCAACTGCTTGAAGGTTGGTGCATCCTTCACATCATCATTGCTGATACCTGTAAGAGCAACCACCTCTTCAGGGATTGGCTTCTCTGGATTGACAAACTGGTTTTTACGAACCTCTGTTCCATCTGGATACACCTTGATATAGGAGATCTGGATGATTCTGTCTTTTACCATGTCAAGACCGGTAGTCTCTAGGTCGAACACGATCAGAGGCTTAGTAAGATTTAATTTCATTACTTCTAGTATTTATTACTATATATTACTGATAGGGAAGGGGTGTTTAGATGAACCAAGCTCCTTATTCGTTAAGGAGCATTGGCATGATGAGCATGAGGATATCCTCGTCTTCTGGCTGCTCAGCTGGTACAATGATACCGGCACGGCTAGGATCAGCCAAGTGGAAGACAACCTGATCGCTGTTCAGATTACCCAGGATTTCCATCAAGCTGCTACCCTTGAAACCGATGCTGATGCTGGAACCGCTATATTCGCAAGCCAATACTTCCTTGGCAGAAGTAGAGAAGTCGATGTCTTCTGAAGAAACCTCGAAACGGCCGCTCTCGATATGGAAACGGATCAGCTGGCTGCTCTCGCTGGCAAATGGCAAAACACGGCGCAATGCACTCTGCAAGCCCTTGCGATCTACGGTTATCTCACATGGGTTGTTGGCAGGAATCACTGAGTTGTAATTAGGATAGCGACCATCAATGAGGCGGCATTTCAATACGCCATCGCTAAACTGAATCTCAGCTCTGCGTGCATCAAACTTGATGGTTGCCTCATCATCCTTGCTCAGAATGTTCTTCAGCAATGATGCTGGCTTCTTTGGCAGGTTGAATGAAGAAGGAGTCTCACTCTTGACAGTGAAGTTCTTGCTTCTTACCAACTTATGGCCATCACTTGCAACGATGGCAAGCGATTCGGGAGTAAGGTCGAAATAGATACCATTCATTACAGGGCGCAGCTCATCGCTGGCTGTTGCAAAGAGAGAACGGTTGATATTGTCGATCAGCACCTGTGCTGGCAAGACGAGGGTAGTGCAGGCATCACCCATATCCTGTGTTGGAGGATAGTCTTCAGCATTCAAGCCTGTGAAATTATAGAGACCATTCTGATATACAATCTTAATGGCATAACTATCTGTATCTACATCGAAGCTGAGAGGCTGCTCAGGCAACTCCTTCAATGCATCCAGGATGACGCGGTTGGCAACGCAGAACTCGCCTTCGCCATCGCAGTCAGTGAGAGCGATGGTACTCTTGATGATGTTGTCACTGTCGCTTGCGGTGATGGTCATCTCGCCGTTGGCAACTTGAAACAGGAAATTGTCAAGGATAGGCAGAGAATTCTTGCTGCCAATCACCTTAGCAAGCATATTGAGCTTGCTGTTCAATGCTGAACTTGAAACTGTAAATCTCATGAGTCGTTATTTTATATTATTAATTTTCTATATTACTTATCTCATTTTCATTGCTGATGTTCCTTACTTGACGGGTAAATTGGAGCATTTGCGCAATTATGAGCACAAAAATACAAAAAATATTGGGGATAGACAAAAATAATCGAAGAAATGTTTTTGTTTTAAAACTATTTTTAGTAATTTCGCAGTCAGAAAGAAAAATAGTAGATAGATTTACTCGTTTTTGAGCCTCTTCATACATCTTTTGATTCTCGATGAAAATGGGGCTCGGCAGGCGAAGGATTGAAACAATTTTTAAAATAATAATATGGAATTACAAGGAAAGGTAATTGCCGTTTTACCTGAAAGAAGCGGCGTTTCTGCAAGAGGTGAGTGGAAGGCTCAGTCGTTCGTTATCGAAACTCACGAGCAGTATCCAAAGAAGCTTTGCTTCGATGTTTTCGGAGCAGATCGTCTTGCTCAGTTCAACATCCAGAGTGGTGAGGAACTTTTGGTTTCTTTTGATTTGGATGCACACGAATATAATGGTCGTTGGTTCAACAGTGTCCGCGCTTGGAATATTCAGCGTGTAGATCCTAATGCTGTTGCTGCTATGCAGGGTGGCATGCAGCCAGTAGGATCTCCATTTCCTCCAGTAAGTGCGGCTCCTCAGGCAGCTCCAGCTCCTGCTCAGGGTGCAACAGCTCCATTCCCTCCAGCTCAGCCAGCAGCTCCAGCAGCAGGAGGCAGCGCAGATGATCTCCCATTCTAAGAGAGAAAGCATGTAAGAAAATTGCAAAGAGCATTCGAAAGGGTTTGTTTCCACAATCCTTACGAATGCTCTTTTTCTTTAATTGGACTTTTATGCCGGTTTAACCAGCTGAAACATTACCCTTAAGGGAAAAAAGATTTATCCTTAAGGAAAAATATAATTTCCCTTAAGGGAAAATATTTCTAGCCTTAAGGGTAAAAGTTTAGCCCTTGATGGAAGCTAAACTTTTACCTGGAAAAAACTTATACTTTTTTATCCCTTTGCTAATCGTTTCGTCTTCTTTTTTCAAAGAATGCCCGAGAGGCAGCAAAGAACAATACCACTGCGGCAGCATTTTCGACCGCTACCATCCAGAAGGCACCACTATAACCGAAATGCTCGGCTACAACACCACCCAGAAGACAACCGATTCCAAATCCCAGGTCCCAACCGGTCAGGATACTGCTGTTGGCAGTACCACGCTGGTCGTGGCGGGCAACATTGATAAACATATTCAGGAAGGCTGGATACAGGTGACCATTTCCCAATCCTATCAATGCAGCTGAAAGATAGTAGGCTATCGGATGCTTGATGGCTACGAATATCGTAAAACCAACGAGCGATATCAGCATTCCTTCGGCAGCATTCTGGGTCAGCTTACCCTGACTCAAAGCCTTTCTGCCTTGCAATCTACTCAGGAACAATCCCATAGAGAGAATGGCAAAATAGGTACCCGTTCCTCCGGTAATGCCTAATTCCTCCTTACTGTAAATGGCGAGATAGTTGCTCAGTACACCCCAGCAGAAACCAAACATGCAGATGTTGATGGCCAACAGCCAGGCGCGGGTCAGGAAGAAGCGGTCGAGCGAGAGTTTCTCCTTGTTTTTGATGATTTCCTTCTCTGGGAGTTTCACCGTTCCAGCTATCACTACAGAAGCAATGGCTACCACAAAGGCTATCCAGAAAAGTACCATATAGCTACCCACCAGATTGTGCAGATAGATACCTATGGAAGGGGCCATCGCCATGGCGAAGTTGTTGCTCAATCCATAAAGACCGATACCCTCATTGCGCCTGCTCGCTGGCAAGACATCGATGGCACAGGTACTGTTGGCAACAGTTACCGCTCCGAAAGGTCCACCATGCAGGGTTCGGCAGATGGCAAACATCAGGATGGTACTGGCTGCTATGTATCCTGCAAAGAAGATGGCAAAAGCCGTCAGGCAGACCATCAGCACTTTCTTACGGGAAAATCCATCCACCACATATCCGCTAAACGGACGGATAATGAGTGCCGCCACCGTATATCCGCTCAGAACAATGCCTATCACATCCTTCGTAGCCCCGAAGGTCTCACTCAGATAGAGTGGGAGGAGTGGGGTGAGGAGATAGAAGGCAAAGTAGAGCAGAAAGTTGGTGGTCATCACCTTGATGTAATTCGCATTCCAAAGTTTTTCTTTCATCTCTTCTGTATTTCTTAATTTCAAGATTCTACCCTATACTTATCATTAGTCCAGGGCGAGTATAGCCTGCTTGCGAAAGTTTATATTCTATTCTCCAACCAGGCATCAATGAGTTTGCGGGCAATCGACAATTTCTCCGGCAGAACAGGGAGATTGTCCTTGCTGAACCATTTGCCGCGGGAAAGCTCTTCCTTCTGAAGATGAATCTCACCATCTACATATTCGGCTGTATATCCTACCATCAAGCCACTTGGGAACGGCCATGGCTGGGAACCGAAATACTTGAGGTTCTTGATGGTCAGACCAGTTTCTTCCATCACCTCACGATGAACGGCTTCTTCCAGACTTTCACCTGTTTCCACAAAACCGGCTACCAAGGAATCGAAGTTACCCTTGAAGTTGCGGGCATGAACCAGCAGCACCTGATCGCCCTTCTTGATAAGAACGATGATGGCTGTAGCGAGAGAAGGCCAGACAGACTTGCCACACTCGGTACACTTCTTACTGATATCTGTTGACATCTTCATAGGTGAACCGCATACACCGCAAAACTGGGTGTTCATATCCCAATAGTTCAGTTCCTGACATTTTCCCGCTTTCTGATACAACTCTGGGGAGAGCTTGTAAAAGCTAGGACGCAAACCGCACATCTCATATTTCGGATTGTCGGTTACGGGCTCTGGAATGGTGAAAGTCTTCACTTCCGTACCGTCATTCATCGGTGTGATGTTGAGGATATGGGTCCAAGGCTTGGTTGCTACCGGACTTTCCTCACTACATGGAATCGTATAGGTTCCATCTTCTCTCTTCTCGAGCAAGATATCTGTCTTGCAAAATATAAACCAATACTTCATAATCTATTATTTTTTCTTTCCGAAAAGCAACTCATAGTCACGCTGGGCTGCAGGCTTGGTCCATGCTTCCGGCACAAACTTCCAGTTGTTGTTTGGCTTGGCATCTACGGTTCCCATCTTTTCGATGGCCTCCATCAGATAGTAACGCTGGTCGCGCTCACTGCGATAGATGATTCTGCTATCCAAACTATCCTTTGGAATACCGGCACCACGGGTAAGGAGCTCTCCGCCGCCATTGCCGCGATAACTGTTCACTGCCACCTTATACCATTTCTTTTCATCGAAAGGCTGGCCATTGCTCATACGCAGAATCTTCACCTTCTCGCCGTCTGGCTTGGTAACATCTACCTCATAATCGATGCCGGCAGCACTGTCAAAATTGAAGGAGAGGTTCTTGAAGCCCAGGCGCTGCTGGTCGCCCTTGGTCTGGGTATCGAGCAGGAGCAGATGGTCTTCAGGACTCTTCATCGTATTCACCCAAAGATCATAGCTCATCTCCAGATGCTTGCGGATCTCCTCACCTGTAAGGCGCATCACATAGAGCTGATTCTCATATTTATAGAGATTGAACATGTCACCAACGTAGATAGGTCCCGCCTTGATGGTTGAATTAAACTGGAGGGGCGCATTGAAGGCAATATCAGCATTCGTGATCTGTAGCTGCAGGTTGAGGATGAAGTCATTGAAGGCGCAGTTGCCGAAGAAAGACTCGCGGCTGTGAATGGTATTCTTGAAAGTTCCGATCTGCTTGCTGACAAACTTGTTGATTTCTGCAATCTGAGGCTCGAATGCCTTCATGAAATCCTCATCAATAGGACATTTTGTCACATCTGGCAGACTGCCAACTATCTTCTTGTCTGTCACAACATACTGTTTTTTGCCATTCACCTTCTTCTTGTTCAGGGTAATGGTCACCTCGGCATCTGCCACATTCAGTGCATTATTGGCAGGGTCAAGACACACCACAGGCTTACCTTCCACATTCAGGATCGTCTCATTGCAGCGGGTATGGTCATGTCCGAAGAGTACCATATCGAAGCCTGGCACCTCCTTTGCTACCCGCAGGGAGGCATCCTCCTCATATTCGGGAGTGACAATACCGCCATCCTTACCACTGTGGAAGACACCAATGACTACGTCCGGCTTCTCCTTCTCCTGGATAATCTTCATCCATTTACGGGCACAGGTCACCATATTCTCAAACTTCATTCCGCTCCAGAGATTCTCTGTCAGCCAGTTAGGAATAGCTGGAGTCAACATACCGAGAACGGCTATCTTCACACCCTCACGGTTCAGGATGATATAAGGCTTCACATAAGGCTTACCGGTCTTGGTATCAATGATATTGGCACCCAGCACCGGGCAGTTTAACTCCTTGATCCACTTATCGTAAACCGCATGACCGGTCTCTACATCGTGATTACCGAAAGCCTGGGCATCATACTTCATATAGTTGACGACATCAGCTGCTACATTACGAGCCTGGGTGTTGATATAATTATAGAAGTAGCAGGTAGGTTGTCCCTGAAGGATATCGCCATTCTCCAGGAGGATGACATTGTCCTTATAGGTCTTGCGCAGATCGTTTACATAAGAGGATACGCGTGCCAGGGTTCCTGCCTTCGGTTTGCGATTGATGAAATCGTATGGGAAGAAAGAACCATGGACATCACTCGTCTGAATCACTCTGAGTTTGACGGTGCGCGGCTGAGCCATTGCCTGCGAATTAAAAGTGAGCGCCAACAAGAGCGCTGCGAATAACTGTTTCATACTTTTTTCTCGAATTTATTTGTTTCAACTGCAAAATTACAAAAAAGTTGGCAATTACGGCATACTTTTTGTTGGATTCTTATAAAAATCATAAAAATAGGAGGTATTATACTATGGCATTTGTAGATTATTACAAGATTCTCGGTGTAAATAAGAACATCCCGCAGAAGGATGTGCGCGCTGCATATCGCAAGCGTGCCAAACAGTTTCATCCGGATTTACATCCTAACGACCCTAAGGCAAAGGCTAAGTTCCAGGCGCTGAACGAGGCGTATGAGGTGATTTCCGATCCGGACAAGCGTGCTAAGTACGACCAGTACGGCGAACAGTGGAAGAATGTAGGAGGCTTCGGTGGTGGAGGCTATGATGGAGGTGCCGGCGGAGGTGCCGCTGGTGGAAATCCATTCGAAGGCTTCGACTTCAGTAGCTTCGGTGGTGGAGGAGGTGGTTTCTCCAGCTTCTTCGAAAATCTCTTCGGCGGAGGTCGTGCCCGTGGTTCACAAGGTGCCGGTTTCGGTGGCTTTGGCGGATTCGGCGGAGCAGGTGCTGGTTTCGGTGCCGGTGCTGAATATGGTACAGGCGGATGTAACGGCGGCTGCGGTGGCCGTAGCGGCAGAACGAATACCGGCGAGATGAACATGAATGTGAATATCGACATGTACACCGCACTGCTCGGTGGTGAGGGTATCATCACATTGAGCAATGGTTCAAAGATTAAACTGAAGATCAAACCGGAAACTCAGAACGGTACCAAGGTACGTGTTCGCGGCAAGGGTTATGACAGAGGTGATGGAACCTTCGGTGATCTGATGATTACCTATAACGTGAAGTTGCCTACTGGTCTGAATGAAAAACAGAAGGAATTGCTCCGACAGATGAAGGAAGCAAAGTAAAAGGAAAAAAGAAAGCTCCGATGGACTCAACAATCCATCGGAGCTTTCTTTTTATATTGTTTTTGTATCTTATGATTCTTTTATATTGTTTTAGAACTTACGAATCTTTTAATCAGAACAATTCTATTGCTGTGGCTCAGAAACCTTGTTCATATTGAAGGCAGAAACTTTGCCATCAGGTGAAACAACTGCAGAAATCTTAAAGAGTTGTTCCTTCTTCGAGCCATCTGTCATATCTACGTCCTGACGGGCTGAGAACTGTACCTGATACTCATATTCCTCATCACCAACCTCACGCTTCTTGATCTGGTAGTCGTTGTTGATGTGCCAGTTCATATTGGCAACATTATCTTTATAGAGTTTGTCCATAAAGGTAACGACATCAGCCTTGGTAGCCGAGTTCTTACCAAGCAGGGAAGAGAGAATATCCTCGCAGGTAGCTGTCAATCCATCCGCATTACGGGAATTGATGCTCTGGAAGAACTGACGGAACAATCCGCTCACCATCTGCTTTTCTTCTGGCTGGAGGTCACGGCTCTTCACCTTCTTCAGGGCATTTTCTGCCTCTTCGATATGAGCACCATCTGTATGAGCATTCAGGTATGCCTGGTAGGCATCAGCTGTATCTGCAGCCTTAGCCACATTCCAGTCAAGGGAATCTATTTTAAGCAAAGCTTCCTGTTTGTGCAAACTGTTAGGATACTTCTGGAGATATTCTTCCAAAGCTTCTTTCGATCCGCTCACTATCGCATTGGTCCAATCCTGGTCGTTCTGCTTCAACTGGTCAAGATGAGCCATGATGGAATCGCGATGTGCTTCATCTGCATCCTTGTAGGTATCGAGATAACTCTGCAGTACCATCGGATCGCTGCTTTGCATCGCATACTCATAAGCTTCCATCTCCTTGTTGCGATTGGCACTGTCGTAGAAGTAATACATAATGCCACATGCCAAGACTGCAAAGATGAATGAGATGATGAAGATAGAGCGGGTGTTCTTTTTCTTCTGTGGTTCCTGAGGAGTATTGCCCTCTCCACCATCATTTCCGCTCGCAGTAACACCAGGACGACGTACAGGAGGTACTGGTGGGACAGGAGGGGTTGGAGGGACTGAAGGAGCTGTTGGAGTTGTTGGAGACGAAGGAGCCTGCGGTGTTGCTGACGATGCTGCAGACGACACCGGTGATGTTGCTTCCGCAAGAGGACGAGTTACCCCTACTGCTATCTCATGGCAGTTTGGGCACATCTCCAGACTGCTGAAATAAACCTCACCGCAATGAGGGCATTTAGTGATTTTTCCAGCTATCTCAACGCCACAACTAGGACAGGTTGGAGCCTTGTCACTGATCTGGCGGCCACATTCTGGACATTTAATAATTGCCATAGTTTTATTTAAAGTTTATATTTTACTAAAATCGTTTCTATGCTTTCAGACCTTATTCACTCTTTACCTTGAAACTAATCATCAAGTTAAAAGCTCCAAGTTCAAAGTTACAAAGCCTTATCTGTGTCTGAATCTAATCTCTCTCAATCGATGCCTGCCCATGAATCTGCTCTTATCCACGTAGCCATTGATACCGTTCAGTTTTCCCTTACCGGTATATTGCCACATCTCAAAGTCTCTTCCATCCTTGAGCACTGGTTCTCGCTTGGTATATTGTGCTATCATCAGCTTGTAGTTGTCGAGCTTTCCCAGGAGATAATGGTCATAGAAGTTGGCACCCGTATAGATGAGCGGCTTCTGTCTGTATGCCTTTTCCACGAGATGCAGGAACTTGAAGAGTGAGTCGCAAAATTCTTCTGTTTCCAAACCACTCTTGGTCTCTACGTCGATCATCGGCAAGAGATCCTGGTCGCCTGGGCGACACTGTGCCTTGAAATTCTCCAGCTGGGTTTGCTGAGGAATACGGGCACGATAAAAGTGGTATGAACCCACCTTGAGTCCATATCTATGAGCCAGATCAATATTCTGCTTATATTTGCTATCTACATTGGTTCCACCTTCGGTAGCCTTCAGATAGACATACGCCATCTTGGAGTTATCGCCCACCGTTTCCCAGAACACATTGCCCTGATAGTGACTGAGGTCTATGCCATGCACATGACTGCAGGTATCCTCACATTGCACCTGCGCACTTGCGCATAGTGTTATAATAGATGATATTATTGTTATACAAAATCGTTTCATAGATGCAAAGGTACGAAAATCGCTTGAAATTCGTCACAGAGTATGCTTATTTTTTATATATTTTATATTATTCTTCGATTTCTGAGAGCGAGCGGTAGAAGTTATTGCAGAAATTGCTGATAGTTTCTATGGGCGCATATTCCAGATACCGCATACTGCGGCGCAGGTTTTTGCGCATCGTGCCACCGGTGGTGCGAACGAATCCAGCCTGGGTCTGCTCGAATAAAATTTCCTGCTGATCGAGACTGTTATAATAAAGCGAACGGAGGGTCAGCTTGTAGGCACCACGTTCTACACGGCGCACGAAAGGTATCTCATCCTGTTCAAATTCGAAGAAAAGGATAAGTACACTGCCCTGCAACTGCGCCATACGCTGGATGCGGAGCTTGCGCAGCCATTTTTCCAGTTTTACGAAATCTACCTTGTCGCCCTTGGTGCGCAGGTAGTTTCCCATCTCGATGATACCACCAAGATTAATGCCATTGGCTAATATTCCATTGATATTGGATACGATGATGCGAAGTAAATAAATGGTCTCAATAGAGGTGTCGATGGCATGACGCTCGTTTTCCTGTATGCTGGCTAAACGTCGGTTCAGGAAACCATTGTTCATGCGTACTTCACCCGCAGGCACATCGCTGAGGTTCTTCATCATCTGGGCTATCTTCTTCTGTTTGAAGGTAGTCATCGGTTCCATCTCCTCCTTCGTATGAAAGTGATCGGAACGCAGCTTGACAAAAAGGTTTCTCTGTAAAAAATCCATCGTGTATTCATTTAAAAGTTAAACAATTGGCAATAAGCTACTTCCATTCTAGCTGTATCGCTTCGGGTAACGAAATAGTATCGAAAACAGCGCAGCTATACCGATAGCCAGAGGATAATAGAGGTATGGAAGGATATCCATCGGACTCAGATTGGCAAGACCTGCTGCCAGAAGCATCTGTACTCCGTATGGTATCAAGCCCTGAACCGTACAGGAGAAAGTATCGAGGATACTGGCTGCCTTGCGGTTGTCAACTCCAAACTTATCACCGATTTTCTTGGCTATGTTGCCTACCGTGAGGATGGCAACCGTATTGTTGGCAGTACATACATTGACCATGGAAACCAGTGCTGCAATAGACAGTTCGGCTCCTCGCTTGTTACTGACGTGTGCCGTAATCTTGTCGATGATATAATTGATACCGCCATTCTCACGGATGATTTCGAGCATGCCACCCGCCATCATTGCGATGATGACCAGTTCGCCCATACCGATGATTCCGTTACCCATGGCTGAGAACCAGCCAAAGAGACCGTAACCTCCGGTAGCACCCAGAAGCTGACAGCTCACACCAATCACACCACAGAGCAATGTTCCCATCGTAAGAACCGCCATCACATTCATACCCGCCACAGCTGTGACAAGTACTACCAGATAAGGGAGCACCTTGACATATTCAACCTCCGGAATATCAGTAGGTGCCTGCAGACCGATACCCATCACGGCATAGATGGCCAGTACAATAACGGCGGCAGGTACTACGATAAGAGAGTTGACACGAAACTTATCGCTCATCTTGCAATTCTGAGTCTGGGTGGCTACTACCGTGGTATCAGAGATAAAGGAGAGATTATCTCCAAAATAAGCTCCACCAACGATGATAGCTGTCATCATACCTATGTTTACGTCCATGGAGTGGGCGAGTCCCGCAGCTATCGGAACAAGTGCCACAACGGTACCTACACTTGTTCCGATGGATACGGAGATAAAGCAGGCTGCCAGAAACAGTCCCGGCAGAATCATACTGGCGGGAAGAATGCTGAGTGCAAGATTGACTGTTGCATCGACAGCTCCCATCGCCTTAGCCGAAGCTGCGAAGGAACCTGCCAATACATATATCCACAACATGAGCATCAGATTGTTGGCGCCGGCACCCTTGCTATAGGTATCTACACGACTCTTGATGGGCATACCACCAGAAATCGCAATGGCATAGATACTGGAGATCATAAATGCCACGGTGAGCGACAAATTGGTATCCTTATGACTGGCATCTACCGAATAGACGGTGAATGCCACGATGAGGACAATCAACAAAAACAATGGCGACAACGCCAACAATCCTTTCTTATTACTCATGTTTCTTTTTAAGTTATTACAATGTTACTCCATTCTTGAAAATGGAAATCTCACGATAGCCGTTGTACTCGTTGCGAGCTTAGATCTGCGTTCTGCGGTAGAAATCGATATTCTCCTTCATCAGCAGCTCAATAGGCATGTAATTTACCGGATTCACCTTCTTCTTGAGAACGATGGCACGGAAGAGGGTATCCACGCAATAGTAGCCCTGCATATAGGCATGCTGTGCGATGAGGAACGAGATACTGCCTTCGCGCAGACATTTCGCATTCTTGCCCACCATATCATAACCCATGATCTGTACATCACGGCGATTGGACTTAAGCAGATAATCTCCCACGATATGCGCCTTCGATGTCATTGTTATACAATGATGTGTAGCAGGATGTTCATCAAAGTACTGACCCAGCATCTTCTGGTACTCGTTGCGGGTTCCATTGAGCGGAAGATCAAGCACATTGATGACAATCTGTGGGAAATGATCGTGCATATAATGACGGAATCCCACCTCACGGTTATCCTGCTGCTTGCTGACCACATGGCCATCCTTGGTCTGTCTCATCAGCATCACCTCTTTCTCATTGCCCGCAAGCATCATCAGCATCTTGGCTGCAAAAAAGCCAGAGCAGAACGAATCCTGTCCATAGAAGGAGAGAGGGCGCAAGTCTGGCATATAAGAATCGAGCAGGATAAATGGAATACCCTTTTGATGCAATTGGTCTGTAAAACCACGTGTCTCTTCCAAAGATGATGGTACTACGATAACACCTTCCGGATTGGCATCAAGAATCTCTTGTGAAACAGCCTTGAAAGAATCCTCATTGGAACGTTCGTAGAATCGAATCTCTAAATCAATATGGAAATCCCGGCGCTGGTCTTCGCACTTCCTTGCACCTTCTTCTATCTCTTCCCAATAGGCTTCCGACTCATGCTTCGGTATCAGAAGGCAAAAAGTATAAGCCTTGTTGTATGCCAATGCACTGGCATACATATTAGGTTGATAATTCATTTCCTTGAGCGCTTGTTCCACCTTCTCACGAGCCGGCTTCGACACGTTCGGGCGGTCGTGGAGCACACGATCCACTGTTCCTACAGATACGCCTGCTCTTTCGGCGATATCCTTGATTCTGATTCTTTCGGCCATTGTTTTTAAGTTTATGGTTAGAGCACATCGCACGTACATTATTATATAATAACTGTGCGCACAAACTGTGCTTTTTTACTATGTTTTGTTGAACTGCTGGTTTGTGTGCGGTCACACCATCAGCATTCGGGCGCAAATATACAACATTTTTTTGAATTGTGCGAATGCACAGCTCTTTTTTTGCACAAAAAACGAAAAAAAGGAGAAAAAAAGGAAAAAAGTGAGAAAAATACGAAAAAATAGGGCGATAAATGAAAAAAACTGCGATTAAATTTTGGTATTCGAGAAATTATAGCTATTTTTGCCATCGGTTACGGACAACTACAATAAAATTGTCTATTAGTAAACAAACAATAAAAACAAAGAAATTAAAACTATCAAACAATGGCAAAGATTGTAACATTAGGCGAGATTATGCTTCGTTTGTCACCAGAAGGCAACGATCGTTTCATCCAGAGTGAGTCACTTCGCATCATCCCTGGTGGTGGTGAGGCTAACGTTGCTGTTAGCCTTGCTAACTATGGTCACGATGCATATTTCGTATCAAAGTTGCCAAAGCACGAGATTGGCCAGATTGCAGTAAATGGTCTTCGTCGTTATGGCGTCAATACTGAGTTTATCGCCCGCGGTGGTGATAGAGTAGGTCTCTACTATGCAGAGACAGGTGCTTCTATGCGCCCATCTAAGGTTATCTACGACCGTGCTCACAGCGCTATCGCAGAGGCTGATCCTTCTGATTTCGACTTTGACAAGATCATGGAGGGTGCTCAGTGGTTCCACTGGAGCGGAATTACTCCTGCTATCAGCGACAAGGCAGCAGAATTGACCAAGTTGGCTTGTGAGGCAGCTAAGCGTCATGGCGTAACAGTATCTGTTGACCTCAACTTCCGCAAGAAGCTCTGGACATCAGAGAAGGCTATCTCTGTTATGCGCCCATTGATGCAGTATGTAGATGTTTGCATCGGTAACGAGGAAGATGCTCAGCTTTGCCTGGGCTTCAAGCCAGATGCTGACGTAGAAGGCGGCAAGACTGATGCTGAGGGTTACTATGGCATCTTCAAGAGTATGATGGAAGAGTTCGGCTTCAAGTATGTCGTTTCTACGCTCCGTGAGTCTCTTTCTGCTACTCATAATGGCTGGAAGGCTCTTATCTATGATGGTAAGGAGTTCTATCAGAGCAAGCACTACGACATCAACCCTATCATCGACCGCGTGGGTGGTGGTGACTCTTTCTCTGGTGGTTTGATCCATGGTCTCCTGACTAAGGAGACTCAGGGCGAGGCTCTTGAGTTCGCTGTTGCTGCTTCTGCCTTGAAGCACACTATCCCTGGCGACTTCAACTTGGTTTCTGTTGACGAGGTTGAGAGCCTTGCTAGCGGTAACGCTAATGGTCGTGTACAGCGATAACACTTAACATTAAAACACAAAGATGGCAAAGTTTAGCAAAATGCAGGTCATGGCAGCTATGAAAGAGACTGGTATGGTTCCTGTATTCTTCAATAAAGATATCGAAATCTGCAAGAACGTGATCAAGGCATGCTACGAGGGTGGCGTTCGCGTATTTGAATTCACCAACCGTGGCGATTTTGCTCACGAGATTTTCGGAGAGTTGGTAAAGTGGGCTGATAAGGAGTGCCCTGAAATGATCTTGGGTGCTGGTACAGTGGTTGATGCTGGTACAGCTTCCTTGTATCTCCAGTTGGGTGCAAACTTCATCGTTGGTCCTAACTTCAACCCTGACATTGCTCCTGTATGTAACCGTCGTTTGGTGCCTTATTCACCAGGTTGTGGTTCTGTAACAGAGATTAACAATGCTCAGGCAGCAGGTTGCGATGTAACCAAGGTATTCCCTGCAGGTAATGTAGGTGGTCCTTCATTCGTTAAGAATGTAATGGCACCATTGCGTTGGAGCAACATCATGGTAACAGGTGCAGTAGAGCCAACAGAGGAGAACCTTACTCCTTGGATCAAGGCGGGTGTTTTCTGTGTAGGTATGGGTTCTAAGCTCTTCCCTAAGGAGACTGTTGCTGCTGCAGATTGGGCTGCCATCACAGCCAAGTGCCAGGAAGCTTTGGGCTACATTGCTAAGGCACGTGCATAATCAGGATGTATAAAAGATTTCATCAT